>Ga0123357_10012176_pt1 | contig 11087 bp, 6 predicted proteins | sample TergutEmb28metaG_FD_89873 | JGI IMG/M metagenome (GOLD analysis project Ga0123357, IMG submission 89873) | Embiratermes neotenicus P4 segment gut microbial communities from Petit-Saut dam, French Guiana - Emb289 P4 | ecosystem: Host-associated > Arthropoda: Insects > Digestive system > Gut ... | reverse complement strand
GAATATATCATGCGATGCTTATCTGCTGAATGAATTGCTAGAAACGGATGTGCCTTGAGATGATGCCATCGTTGAGTCGGCAGGTAAACTGAGGAAACTTTGGGATTCCCTGAGTGAACTGCGCAGTTCTGTGTGTGAAAGACGACTGGAAAGGACAGTTCTGAGGCCTGGGCTATTGCCTGTCAAAACTGAGCAGTTTCCTCAGTTTTTCCGTCAGGTATGGCGTCACGCAGTAAAACAGCTACGTTTAGCTGAGAGGGCACTTTAGGAATGTGCCGAGTTATGCTTCCAGCCAACCAAACGTTCGCGTGACGAATTGCGTAAGTAAACGTCATGACGGCTTAAACTGTTACGCACTGCAGCTTTTGAATGTAGCGGAATGTATTGAGGAATACTTTGTGGTTATATAGTGTGATATGTATAGTGGTTAACTCTGCGGGAGTGGTTTTGTATTTTAACTACTTGAATATTCAACCAAATGAGTTATGGGAAGTCAAAATTCAAACGTTTGGGCGAATCTGTGCACTTGATTTTTTACGTATATTCCCAAAACGAAAAAGAAATTGAAAATCAAAATTTTTGTGTTTAAATTATCGACAGAACTAATTTGTAACCTTAAATGCCTTTTGTAATTCAAATTTCCAAGCACTAAAATTATCACCCCTGTTCTGTACATCCTTCTAGAGGGAATAACTGAACACAACTTCCTCAGTTTGAGTTCAGGCAATTGGTCGTCTGGAAACAAGACGTTCGGGCACTAAGACAGAGCCAGCCAAATGGAAGGAATTACGCCAAGCGAGGCGGTGATACCTAAATCCTGGTCCCGATAACATCAGAAACGTGACTGCAGCTGCAACAACGCCTGTCACATACACCAGTTACTATCTTGCTGTCCTGTGTTTTATTCCTCTTAAACTAAGCGACTGCAAGGCTCGTTAATCTCCGAATGCGGAAAACTTAGCTTACTTGCATCCTGTTCTACAGATTGATTGAATTACGGCATTTCTGTTACAGATGAGTTTGTAGTTGCATGTGAATAAATCCTCTCTCGTGTGTAGGGTCTGTGGTAAAGGACTGAAGTCTTTAAAGACGATGGTACAGTATACAGCTGCTGTATGGAACACAGCATATAGCACAGCAAGTTGTTTCAGACCGTAAAGCATTCGAATTTGATCCTGGAGTTGACTGTTTCGAATCTCGGCCGAGTCACTGATTATCTGCCTGATATTTTCGCAGGTTTTTCCCAGTATTTGGAGGAAAATTCCGATATACGATCTTGAATTAGTCTCACAAATATTTTCTTTCACACTCATTATAATTCCTAATTTATTAATTCGATCATTCCAGGCTACGTAGTCTGCAAGGTTGACTACGTTGTGGTCAAATAAATCACGCATAAATAAGTAAAGCAAATGAGTAGTATGATTTTAATATACGAGTCACTTTGACATGGCAGCGTGTGTGCAACTTCTGTTTTATGATGGAGATGCTAACATTGAAAGTTTGAGGGTGATACGAGTATTTTATTGAGGATCAAGTCCAAATGCATATTTTGGCATTTGCGGTACTGAACCGTCTATTTCTGCTGCGCAGATGTAATCAGTTATTATGAAAAGTATTGATCACGAATTTCTAGAACCGTATAGTTCGGCTTGCTTTATTTGTAAAGTGTAAAGCTTCGGAAACATGTTCTCTGTCCTTCGTGAGGTATGGGGACATCTGATCATGATACATTGTTGTCAGAAACGTTAATACGCAATTCAGATTGCAGCTGGTGCCTTTATACTTTACGACTACCTCCGCTAAGCCGAGTCCTTCATGAAAGGCAGATAGGTCCTTGTCTAGTCAAGAAAGTCCCGCGATGTATTGGAGCCCGAAATTTCATTACCGCATTTACAAGAGCCTGCCCTCTGTTCTTATCCTGAGCCAGATAAATCCAGTCCATGTTCGCATCTCACTTCTTGGTCAATTTTAATATTATCACATCTACGTCTAGGTCTTCCAAGTGTTTTCTTTCCTGTAGCTTTCCCAACCAAAACCATATTTTATACGAGTTGAAAAGCGTATAAATATTTTGTCATTTATTTCTGAGTACTTTTCTGTGCGCTTACAATTAATGCATCAGAATTCTCGAGAACGCTGAGTAACACGACTATTCCATTTCCTGTACAGCGAAGAAGTCGCAGCAATTTATATGCGAGGTGCATTTTTGTCCTAGCAGATCAATCACGTCGCCCGGTTTCATTACGTCAGGACTGGTTGTAGCCAGTGTTGCGGAAATGGTTGCAAATAATTACAGCACGAGGGATGACGCGCTCAACGTTTGGCACACAATACGGATGTGATTTTTGTCCAGCACGGAAGGCTTTATAGTGACGTCTGTACTGACCGTGACATTGATTGACGAGTTGCAGCTCTGCAGATTGCTTGTATAGACTACCAAAGTTGCTTTTCTACCGCCTACAAGTGTAGCAAGATCTCTACGACGAAGAAAGAGTATATTTCTTGTCAGCAACAAAAACTAAATGTGTTTTAGATCTTTTGAATTGCAGGTTAAGTGCCGAATGAGTGGAGGGACTGAAAAGACAAAATTACAATGGCTTTAGCATACAGAACTAGAAGCACCTCGCGTAAACTTAATTGTAATAAGATATTATTCTTTCCATAGTCAGGCTTACGACAGGTCCTTAGCTTCTTCCAAAACAAGTTTTCCACAGAGCGTCGTCTAGTGCTTCCTCAGTTTCCAATATTCTCGTAACGATGATGAGGTCTCAGCATCACCACGCAATATAGGCAAATATATGATACTCTTTTAGCAAAACTGTAATAACCTGAAGATGGCCGCTATAGGCCGAAACATGTAGTTATTTCCTTGCTAATAAATACCATCGTATGGAATACATTTATATTTGTGTTTCCTGACTGAATTTACCTTACAATTAGTCTTTCAACACAAAACGGGGATGACACACCTCAGAAAAATCCTCTCCTTTCGTTAAGGTCATCCGCTATTTGCTGAAGTCTTCTTCCTTTTCTTCACGCCACTTCTCTCTTTCCTTAAATAACGTGTTTTCAGAAGGCAGTTTCTACGTAAGATGTGAAAAATCCAGTTAGCCTTCTCTCTGTTTTGTTATTACGTTGGATGTTCTTGTCCTTCTTGACTTTATGTAATACTTCATTTTTCACACGATCAGGACAGGTGAATTAATACCAGTATTACCAAACACATATGACATGTAATATTAAAATTGACTGTTTACTAATAAAACATGGTCACAGCAGTAGATATTGTGAATAGGTTAAATAAAAAAATATGTGCTGTTTGCTGAAGTCTAGAGAGAATGATCGGCTCCGGGGGTCACAAACAAGAAGAAATACTGCGTAGGTTACAAATTTTATTCTTTTTTATGAGTAATGATATAAAATCAAATTATTTAAGCATCCGGAATTAATATGTGTAGGTACTCCATTTATGTTCGAAATGACAAGTAAAACATTTCTTTTACTACTTGTTTGGTCATGCGGAAAAGTATACGCTGAATGGGTTCGTGTTTTACTGTGTTCTGACAGTGATGCTACAACTGAGCGCTGGGTTTGCCGCGAACGGGATAAGAATGGTCTACACTGATTTACTCCTCATCCGAAGAAGGCGCTTCTTTGTGGTTTCCCCCCAGCAGTGGGGCCTCACCAAGAAGAACTTACAAAACCTACATCCCTCCTGAGACGTTGATATGTCCACCATGTTGTTATTTTAATCGTCAGCAATTAAAACTACGTCGTTGGTGGCTTTGAATTCCTAGCAGTTTCGTGAAATTTGTTCATATCTTTCATAAACTGGTCACACACAAAAACACACAGCCAGCTTAGTGACCTTCAACACCATCTCCGAAGAAGTGTAGTAGCAAACTAAGGCTGTAAGGATTTTTGAAAGTTATATCATAAAATTAAACTTTTATTTTTGAATATTTCCAAAGAATAAATTTGAATGTCTTGTAAAATTATTAACTCGTATATTGCTTTCAAGGCCAGTAATAAGATTCTACCGTCTGTTAAATGGAGCTGAGCGACTGCACGGCTCAGATACAGTAGCTGGAATAGGATGAGGCTCCCATGAATAGCCTGGTCGAGGGTAACCCTACTCCTACATGCAGGCCCGGAACTACGGATTGCTACATCTGCAAAGGTTGTAATTGTGGTCGTACTGAAACGTGCCTTTGAATGTTTCATACTACATTACAGTGCATTAGTTGTGTGGCTAGGTTTTTATACTCGTAACTATGGTCAAATAAACCTGCTTCGGCAAAAAAAAAGTGGCAAAAGCATATCCGTATTCTGTACGCGTGAATGGCAAATAGGGACAGTTTCTTCCTTCATATTTATTCACATTCGCATCAATTTCGACGGTGCAAGAGAAAGACACGGTTTATATCATCAAAAAAGTTACGAATGAATCGCATTAGTTAGTACTAAACTGTAGAAACTTCTCAGTGTTGTACTTTGCTGAAGGACCTTAACGTGGATTTCAGTATGGCCATGGATCAAACATATTTACAGTTGTAACGCTTGTGATTTTGCATTGGGGAGGTATGTGTTTTGAATTCAGGTCAGATACAAGCTTTATGATAAAGGTTTATTTGGTTCGCTTGAATCTTTGTAGGCGAATTCAGCCGTAATACCTTGAAGTAGGCCGCAACAGATTACCCTCTTGTCATTTCAGTCGATCATTTCGCAGTAGTTCTTTTGGCACTTGATTTTATAAGTTAACACAGAATTACAAAGAAATCGAATGGAGAAACAATTTCAGAAAACAGACTTGTCAGTTTATTAACCACTTTGTCAGCTGGGTTGCACGACAGTTCCTTACCACATTTATCTTGTTGATGGGGGCAGAGCGGCTCTTCGAATCCTCAGAGCTAAACCCAGCTATAAGGCGCCTGATAGCCTTGGAATGTGCTAGTGAATTTGTGCACAGTGAGAGCTTCAAGTTTCAGTTAAATATCGTGACAGCCTACCATGCATCAAGGGGTTCTTTATATTTTAAGAATATATTATTAAGTGAAAATGAAAGAATACACAAAGCTGTTTTTTTTTTTAACTAGACTGTCTCATTTTTATTCATACAACACTTCATTCTATCTCAGTACATCAGTCCATTTAAGGCAGGAAAATAAGCAAAAACGTAGAAAATCATTATTATTTATACTGACATAAATGCATTCCCCATCACACCGTGTGATGTTATTTTGACATTGTCGTGTAATCCACATCAGAAGGAAACTTTGTCGGGATTCTATCGTGCAATATTCAACAGATGTAGAGGGGAAGTTGAGAACTAATTATTGTACTGATGGATTCAGGAGGGTAGATTCGAGAGGTAAGTTCTAATTAAACCAGTGTAAATAGCTGTCGACAGAGTCAGTGTCTCATAATCGGAAATCCACATAGAAGGCTCTTCCCTCTCTGCATTTTGTTAATGGTGTATGATTGAACTTCAAGCAGTACTAGAGGAATGAAGCTGTCTCGCTTTGATATGCTCAGAGTAAAATGACTAAAGTGAACTGTGTTGTTTTGCAGGCTGACAATCTGCGTCGTCAGCAATCAGTACCCCATGAACGTGAATGTAAATTGTTATTATAGGGGCGCGAACCATTCGACTCCGCGAGAATTCTACACACGCTGGACCACACCACCCATCATATGAAATGTCACTCATTGCAGAAATTTAGAGTTACAGTTTCCTTCAAATATGTTAACCAGTCCCAGTGGCCGCGCGGTCTAAGGCACGGGTCTTTGGCCGCTAGCTTGCTAGGAATGGGGGTTCGAATCCTGCCGGGGACATGGACGTCTGTTTTTGTGAATGATGTATTGTCAGGTAGAGGTCTCTGCGACGGGACGATCCCCCCTCCAGTGTGTGTGTGTGTGTGTGTGTGTGTGTGTATTTGCCACTGAGTGTGATCACGTGGACCAGTAGGCCTCTACGCCTACAATGTGACTAGGTAGAAAGGGTCAGACCAAGAAAGAAGCCAAGAAATGTGTGTTGTGATATAAAATCTGTTATTGTGTTATTTATTATCCCCTATTTTGTATCTGTGATTATATTTTAAAAGACACGATTATAATAAAATGGATGTAATAGAAATGATATGACATTTAGTGACGGGCAGTAGTAGCACTGGTGATTATGAACTCTGGGGCGAGATTTTCGGCGCCCGTCCAGAACGTTCCTGGGACCCATCCAACCTCCTGTACAGTGGGTACCGGTTCTTTTCCGTAGGTAAAGTGGTCGGGGTGTGGCGTTGACCACCCACCCCCATCTAGCGCCGAGGTTAAAGGAAAAGTAGAGCTATATCTCTTCTCCCCCTCTGTGACTTCGAGGTCTGTTCTAGGGTGAACTTTATCTTTTTATGGACATACACGGTGCAAACTAAATTAACTACATTAAGAGACTCTGTTTTTCGGAGAAATAAAATCTGTTCGTCCCACAACAAAACAGAAAAATTTCTGCCTTTTGTTCTCAAGTTCAAATGCGTTTTAAAACCATTCAAAAAGTATTACAGTACTTCGACAGTCTAACAGTAAATTTCACCCAATTAAAATGAGATGTCGCCACTTATTATTTAATATCGCAGGCAGTCATTTTTGGAATAAACTCCTTACTGAAAAAAAGGAAAAAGGGAGACTTCATCATCATCATCATCATCATATCATCATCTTCCTCCACGGATTAGGTCGTTTGACCTGTTCCGGCATCGACGCATTGCCATCGTTTTCTGGGGCGTCCACGATCTCTTAGTCCTTGGGGTTTGCAGTTGAGGGCGTGTTTTTGGAGTCTGTTGTTATCCATTCTCTCAAGTTGGCTCATCCAGTTTTGTTTGTATTTGTATTTGTTTTTTACTTCTGAAAAAAAATTCTGTTGTTTATTTTTCTGGGACACCAGTTTCAGCTTTTGAACCAGTGGATCAATTGCCATGATTATTATATCATTTGGTGCACCCAATTCTTTAATTTCTAATTTAACACAGGCAGCGATAACAACACGTGGACACATGAAAACGTCAGGCGGGAATGACACTAGCGCCACTGATATTTAGGTCCTGCCTGTCATAAGAGACAGCGGATAAATGAGCAGTGTTTGTTAAAGCAGGAGTGCACATATTTTCCAAAAAATCTCGGAGCCATCCCAAAATCCCAAGGGCTAGATTGCGCCACCGTGCATATACCAATCGCCATGGCAACCTGCTAATCGGGATTTGTCCATCCCCGTTTTGAGATAATATTCTGCATAGCGATTGATTTCCTTAAGACATTTTTCTATAACTTTTGGCTTGGTGGCCATAAATTCTTGTCCAGATATAAAGCAATTCCTTGTACACCACGGAGCTGGAATTTTGTGACGTTCGCAACAACACTGGTCCCTCTCCCCATGTAGACGAATCCTGTCCACATCTTCGTACCCTATTTATTTAAGATCGAGTTTCAGTATTTATACCAACCAGTTGCTGAAATGATTATCAGCTTTTTTATGCGTGTCTGTCCGTCCTTATGTATTCGAGAGAATTTTCGTGAAATCTTTGTTTCGAATTTTTAATAAAATGTTTCGATACTTTCCGGTTTTCGTAATAATCAGACAGAATAGGAGACACTTTAATGACGATCAACGTAAATTTAGGATTGTCTGTTTTCATTTGTCTTCACAACTGAGACAGACTCTTTTCTCTGCAAGGTTGGCAACGAGGCTGAAGAAACATGTTTTTTTCTTATTACTTAGACCGACTGTGTTCTCTGTGAGGTGAAGCCTGATCTTGAAGGGACAGTTGAGCACTAGGCATACAGTATGATGGACCGTAAATGTCGAGTATGAACATTAGCGCTTAGAGATGTCGATTATAAATTTCCTAGGTACGATATCTCGATGATGGTGGATTGTAAGTCTGTTGCTAAGAAACGAGGATATCTTAAAGGGCTTTTAAAGTATGTAGTGATTTTCTGGAAAATATTTATGACTTTAAAATTCAGGCAAGAAAAGAGAACGAACGCACCAGAAACTCTACTTTTGAAGTTTTCCATCCCGAAGTGTTATACAAATAAATACTGTATGTCAGTCAATAACAAAACTTTTATTTTATGTACAATGGTATATATGTCAGGGCGACATGTTTCGACCTAGTCGGTCATCCTCAGGCCTTCCAAGAAAACAGATCCAAGAGTTGTTTAGTCTATCCGCATTGTGGGATCCCAAATGCATTTGGGATCCAAATGCACAATTGTGTATCTGATGTTTATTGGACGGTGCATCATTGTGATAGTTGAAGAATAAAAAACCAACTAGATGTCACCCGTTTTATTTACTTTACTTCTTAGATACTCAACATGTTTCGGGCATTAATATGTCCATCGTCAGGAGTTTGCGACTATGTTGTAGAACTACTACTTTGGCTGTATTGTTCTTGGATTGCTGTGTGTTGGAGTTAGGGTGCGGTTCGGCTAAGGTGGTATCCGGGCTACCGGCTGAAGCAGCCGGCAGCCCGGATACCACCTTAGCCGAACCGCACCCTAACTCCAACACACAGCAATCCAAGAACAATACAGCCAATGTGGTAGTTCAACAACATAGTCGCAAACTCCTGACGATGGACATATTAATGCCCGAAACATGTTTAGTATCTAAGAAGTAAAGTAAATACAGTAAAACAAGTGACATCTAGTTGGTTTTTTATTCTTCAACTAGCACAGTTGTGTTATTAACTGACATATAGTATTTATTTGTAGAAACTCTACTCACTGCGGATTTTAGTTAACTTGCAATGTCATCCTGTTTTTCCTAAGTGGTAAACTGGGAATAATGTCGAATCGATTTATCACCCTTGTATGGTCTCACTGGATATCTGTAGAGTGTGTTGCAGCCCGTTCTTATCGGTTCGGCCAAACTAAAAAATCAAAAACAAGATAAATATTCTGCAAACAAGCCCAACTCCATCAGGCGCTGCAGCCCAAGCGCACCACTTAGAGCGACACTTTGTTACCTTATCTTTCCAGGAAATCAAATTTGTAAAATATTGGAAATTGAGATTTGAACATGCAAACCAGTAGTTAAACTTCTGGCGCCACGTTCATGGTTAAACCGAATGATGAGTTACATTTCTGGGACAAATTGAAGTAACCTCCATGTTTATTAAACACAGAAGTTAGAAATTACTTTTATTAACCGACATTACCTTAGTGATAAAACCGTAACAGCTCATAAAGCACAAACTACTTCCTAAGAATTATACTTAAGAAAGAGTTCTACAATCGACCAATATAGCCCAAAGCTGTGGGTGGGGGTTTGGGGAGGGGGAGAGGGAGGAAGTTTCTGAGGAAACTGAAAAGAAGTATCGAAAACTGTCTAATAAATCTCTAATGGTCCAGTGCAAATAATTGAGGGAGACTGCATTCACGGTTCTTGTCTGGAGTGCGTATAATGTCGATTCCATAACGTTATTCGTGTAACTTCTTTTGTAACATAACTTTCAAGGACGGAGTTTCTTCCTTATAAGTTACTTATATGGTGAGTGATTTTACGGGATGTGAGATAGGTGACTATTAAATCCGTAATCCGAAGAGGCTAGTATCAAGTAAATATTTCTATATATGCCTGTGGGCCTATTAATGTGTGCTCATATTTCGGATTTCGAGGACAGGGAGTTGCTCAAAATTTATATACTGTTGCCTAGTTCTGGCGAGGTGACTTCCAAGGGAGCAGATGTAGTCGTACACTTGTGTTCGAGATATATTTGCTCACAGTCTTGGCATGTTTACTGGCTATGATGTGAAACGTTCTTCGTGCTTTTACTTTGATTTCAGGGAATGCCGGTATAGTACCACAAAAGATGGACCTAACTTCTCTTCCCAGAGTTTCAGCTACACATTATTCAAAACCATGTTTCCGCACAGTTCAAGCAAATTTACTTCTTTCATTCATGTTGCTTGTTTTAGACAGTGTGCCCTTGACAGCTTGTGGCAGTTACCGTAGTGACGAATGTCATGATGACTACTGAAGAATAAACAGCTTTTTCGAAGCACATTCATATGTCTTCAATGTGGCAGCGAAGTACAGAGCGATATAAAATTATTAATAATAATAATAATAATAATGGCCGAACATTAGCAGTTACCGGACCACCTGCTGTGAGAAAGGATTTCTGTCACTCAACCCTCTCGCTTTTATCCGTGTGTCTTCAGAGGTCTCAGGTTCAAAGCTAATTGCGAGGACTCGATATTTGGAAATTCAGCTTGGCATTTGTGTTAAGAAATGTATGGTTTCACTTCGTTAAAGAAATTTGTTACTTTCGTTTATGTTGTGGACGTTTGTTTCCCACGGAAATTTAAGCTTAACCTCCGAGAATTTGAAATTGGTCAGCCAAAGAAAAGTAAAACCCCTTCGTTTTCTGACCACTCACTACAGGAAAGGGTGTTGGAGGTTCCGCCCAGGAGAGTGAGGAGGTAAAAATGCAGAGGGGCTCAAATTTTGGTAGTAGAAATAGAGAGCTAGTGGCGAGACTGGAAGGAAGCAGCGATAAAAGTGTATTAGATTTTACAAACAAAATGAAGTGGCGTCTATAAATGAACACTATTATAAGGCACCTGAAAACTTCTCATGCTCTGAAGGGCTTGGTTGTGCTTCTGATCACAGATCATCTTCTGATTCTCCCGATCCATCCGCAATGATTGGAGAGGAAAGTCAGAATACGTCTCATTGTTGTGGGTGTGAATGATCTGCAACTGAAGACGGCATAATAATAATAATAATAATAATAATAATAATGTGTTAATACCCGCAGACAGAAATGTTGTGCAAATGGAAGCGGAAAAGAAGTTAAAATACAAGAGTTTATGTATAGAGATACAACGAATGTGGAACCTGAAATGTACGATTATACCAGTAATAATTTAGGCCACTGGAATAGTAACGAGAAGCTTAAGGAAAAATTTGGAAGCTGTACCAGGAAAACATTCGATAGATTCACTACAACAGACAGCTATACTTGGAACATCACACATAATACGGAAAGTACTGCAGTGTGAAGCTTGAAGCCTGAGCGGTGGGG
>Ga0123357_10012175_pt1 | contig 11087 bp, 7 predicted proteins | sample TergutEmb28metaG_FD_89873 | JGI IMG/M metagenome (GOLD analysis project Ga0123357, IMG submission 89873) | Embiratermes neotenicus P4 segment gut microbial communities from Petit-Saut dam, French Guiana - Emb289 P4 | ecosystem: Host-associated > Arthropoda: Insects > Digestive system > Gut ... | reverse complement strand
ATGATTTTCGTCACTTGTAAATTTAGATTAGATAAGGTTGTTTTTTATATCTGAGATTTATGATTACATATGTGTCTTTTTCCGGTGGTTTTATTTGCGATTTGGAAAAGGCATTTGCCTGTGTTAATCATGAATTTTTACTTATAAAAATTTAAAATTATGTTTTTTTTGAGTTTGTGGTTGGACTTATTTTTTTTTTTTTTTCTTTCGTTTTTATTTCCCCCCCCCCCCCCCCTTCATGTGCATTTCAGTTTAGGGTGAGAACCATTGAAAATGGTTATTTTCCTCATTTCTTGTGGATTTTGTTATGTTGTATAGAATCTATGACACTGCTAGAAGAAGTCTTTGTACAGTCTTAAGGAATCCATGCCAACTGAAATTTATAGTTGTGATACCTCTCCAGTATTCACATTCAGTAATGGAAATGTAGATTTCTATGGTTTGAAACGTATTTGACGCTCGAAGAATTGGAATTAATTTACGCGATCAGGTGAACGCTATTAGAATCTCATTTCTGGCAAGCTTTTGTGTGTACAATTTGGACACAGATTCTTTTTAAAATGTAATTTCCCATTTTTTTTCTCATTCGATAAATTTGTTTCAAGATTTGTGTCTGTCGTCCGTGTCCTGTGGCAGCTGAAATGTTTTATACTTCGGTGCTTCACTCAATTGAGTGACGTCATGGTGCTTGTGTTTTTTCTTTTATTGTGTTCAGGCAATCCATTATCTGTTTTTATGATTTTCAGGAACCAACTGAATGACATACACTTTCTGTATGGGACCATGCACAAGTTTTAGTTCATTTAACTGATTTTGTAACTGGATTTTTATGTTTTAGTGCAATACAGTGGAACTTCATTAGAAAGCTTCCCTTCATATGAATGTCACTTTTATTTTTCAAATTCACCACTATTACTACTCGGGATGATATGATGATGTGTAGCAGAAACGAGTATTACATAGAGTAACTTCTGAGAAGTACATTTCTGTGAGCCTCCGGCTCATTCACCAGGATTTTTCCACTTGTGTTGTGAATCATTGAAAAATGTTAACCCTAATCCACATATATGTGGAGGTGAGATACATACACTCGCTGACTTACCTAGGGGTTCCACTCCACAAACCATACAAAACCCTGCTTTTACATATATTGGAATTCTACTCACTACCCATCACTGTTATGAGGTACTTGCCTTTTGGAGGATGCTGGCTCACATACACTGTATCCTTCTAGATGCACTGAACCTGTATGTTCATGCACATCACACGTGTTTGCAAAAAATGCATGGATAGTGAATGTGTACCCATATTCCAGTTACTTTCCATGTAGTTCTTATACGTGTACCTCAGCATGTGCAGTTCAGTCTTCCAGTTTGGATTCGCACATTTTTAAAAATTTTCACATTTGTACCGTGCATCTTGATATTATCGAAGCTTTATTTGTTCACCAACCGATGCACTAGTGACTTCTTTTAAAAACAGTATTAACATTTACATTAAAATTTATATTAAAGCAGCTCCGACATGTTTCAGTGTTCCAGTTACACCATCATCAGGGAGTGCATTAATTTGTGCTTACTAAAGTTACTGTTTAATGGACTATTTTAACAACTGAACCTTTAGTAAGCACAAATTAATGCGCTCCCTGATGATGGTGTAACTGAAACACTGAAGCATGTTGGAGCTGTTTTAATGTAAATTTTAATATTGTTTTTTAAGACAACTCACTAGTGCATCAGTTGATGAATAAATAAAAATTTGATAATTTTTGAAAATATTGGATGTTTGCATTTCAGGCACAATACAATATTTATGCATCTTGCATCTTTTTACATGTGGTTAATGGAAGAGTATACATGAGGTTGAGTTTGTGTAAGTCAGGTTTTATGTAAGGTGGGTGGGGGAGGTGGAGGTGCCTGTAGTATGAAGCCTGAACTAGTGTGGACTTACTTACAAGCATTGAGAGGGCATATGTGGATGTAACTGAAAGCTGTGAGCACATACTAAGCTCTGGACAAGTCAACAATAACCGTACTGGACTTGTCAGCTGTGGAGGATATTTACACGCCTTGTCTTTAATCTCGGCCCTCAGCGGGGCAGCTGTCACGGGAACTTTTTCGCATATGAAGCCTGCGTCTGCCGGGAATTTATAAAGTCCATTTCCCCCCTGCAATTCAGCTTACCATATTTCATAGAAGAGTCTCAAAGTGCTGACCTCCAACTGTATGCAGGTCTTACACATTTTGACACGTGATGTATTTCTTCTCTCGAAATATTAGCTCATCCTTGTCTGATAATATCTTTCAGTTCTGCAAAGAATGTGGATTTGCCTACACTTTTTCTTCCCTTAATTATTTAATTGTGTCAATATTTATTTAATGCATAATCGTGGTTTTGTGTGCACTTAACTACGCAATATCATGTAAAGGAAACTTCAAGATGTGTGTGGCGATTTTGATAACACATCCGTTATTTAGTCTATTTACATTACTTGCATCACTCAAGAAAAATACAGATTGTCGTGTATTATTTTTGTCCAGCACTAAACCTGGCAGTCACTATTTCTTTAACTATTCAGTTTATTTGTTTGTTTACACAGCACCATTGGTGCAGGGTTTTTCCTTTTTTTTACAAAAGTGTCAGCAGAATTTTCTCCCTGACACGTATATACTTTGCAAATTGCAGCTGAACACACTGCTGAACAGCAAACATCTCTCATATGTACTGGCCTGCTGTGTGTGTGAGAGACAACACACAATTGTGCGAAGGTATCAAGTTTGGGCATGGATAAGATGACTCAATTTGACATTCAGGTGACCGTGCATCGTGATAAAGTCTTATATTAAAACCGACCAGTTGCACTAATTTCTCAAATTTATTTTTGGAATAAAACTCTATGTGTTTCAGACAGTTCCTCTCTATCATCAGGAATTTTTCACTGTACACACAGCAATGATATATGTCACACAGGTTTGCTGACAGCTTGCGAGCTGTTAGCAAACCTGTATGACATATACCATTGCTGTGTGTACAGTGAAAAACTCCTGATGACGGACAGAGGAACTGTCCAAGTCATGTAGAGTTTTATTCCAAAAATAAATTTGAGAAATTAGTGCATCTAGTCGGTTTTGTTACAAGAAGATGACTCAAGTTTGGGGCTGACTTGCATTTTAGCTGACCAGGGTGGGATATTTAAATTTTAGTGCATATCTAATGAAATGTATTATTTGGACACAAAAAGATAAAATTTTGAAATAAACGGCATTTTATGGAAAATGAAATGTAGATAGTGCAGCATGTTTTTGAAGCGCAGTAAAGTTCGTTGTTGCCTAAATATATAAAATGAATTTCTACAGGTTTTCCTACATGCATTTGTGTTCAGGAATGCAGGTGTTAAGCTGTATTTCCCTGCACTCGGGGAACCGATGAAAGATACAAGCTGTAGATAGCTTTGTTTTTGTACTGGTATTACCAGAGCCACTTCATGCAGGTGGCTTAAACCCAGCACTTATGATTTCAAAATGGCCTCATTTACAACCCCAGTGAAAAGGAAAGAAGATTGTTCATTTGTGATGATCATAAGGCCTTTGTTTCAAGGTCGTGTAAAAATTGAGACATTCTGAGCCACAGCATATAAGAAATGAACATGTTTATGTAGTGTCATTACAGAGACTCTTCACGAACTGTCCGTAATAACCTTATCTGCTGATATTTGCTCTGTAGATGATTTAAAGTACTGGATGTCCACAGAGTCACGTGTCAGTCGAAAAATATTTCTTTTTAAGGATAGTTACATCAGGTTTTGAAATGTGCCCTGCAAATGTCAGAACATGTTTGTAAATGGGAAAAAATTTTCTTTGAATATTCCTGAACATAACTGGGCTGGCAAAGCTGATTTTACTGTGAATTCATTGTTTGAGATGTTACGAAACTGTGACATTTCACTGAATAAACTCTTAATTTCAGATACCCTCAGACAGCAAAATCTATCAGATTTGAGCCTTGGGATCATAGTGCCCATTCCACAGTACCTCATTTTTGATCCACCTGTCTGTAAAGTTTTCATCAAACCAAATGAAGAAGGTGCGTATTGTGTTTGTGTGTTATCGTGCATAAACCAGCCTGATTTTGCACCTCTTTGTGCCATAGCATAAAATCATCTCTGCCGTGGTCAGGAACTATTCGCTGCAAACATCGTCGTCATAAATCATCTGACCACATGATCAGTTTTGTACCACACCAAACTGTCACTTGGTCAGGGCCTTGCTTCTTACGTGGCACACAGCTGTGGGGCTTTCCCTCAGACCATTAGCGACAGTTTTGCATCTTCACATCTCCATCTACATAAAAATCTGCTTTATCAGGAAAAAAAAAATCGCCCTTTGAGAAGTTTGGATTGCTTCATTCTTTTTTTCAGAAGCCATGAACATTTTTCAAAACATCTGGCTGGATTATCATCTGCTAGGTGATGGGAGAAGCCGCAGTTTGTACGAATAAAATTTGCATTTACTCAACAGTATCTGTATGGTGCTATTTGAAATTCCCAACTCCCCAGATGTTTTTTCTAATTGATTTATTGAGTGAACTTTTAACACTGGTAACTTTTTGAAAGTCATCTGCAGTGCTCAGACATTCTCCATGAGGTTTGTCAGTAACCAGTTTGTTGGTTGCGGTTGGTTTAAAAGTCTTGCCACTGAGGGCTAGTTAGCTTTTCCTGTATTATCGTTAACGTATCCCTCTGTAACTTTGACATTCAGAGGACTGTGCATCATGATATGTCCTTTTAATAAAACCAATGAGATGCAATAATTTCTTAAATTTATTTTTGGAATAGACCTCTACATGTTTCAGACAGGTTTTCCATCTGTCATCAGGAGTCTAGTACTGTGTAACATATACCTAATGCTGTGTACACAGTACTAGACGCCTGATGATGGACAGAAAACCTGTCCAAAACATGTAGAGTTCTATTCCAAAAATAAATTTGAGAAATTAGTGCATTTCATTGGCTTTATTATAAGAATCCTTTATAACTCTTGTTTGTGACCAACCATCCTGTGCACATAACGTACTGTTCGCAATGTGTGCCTCTAAGCTTGGTGACATGTTGTCCTGAAAGACAACAAAAATTAAATTAATTTAATAGGCCCTTTCCCTGTGATGTGTGATGTTGTGGACACTGTAGTATTTAAGATATCCCCCCCAATGCCCCCACATGTCCTTTTGGACTTCGTGGTCCTCCCTCCTGGGCATGGCAGGAGTGTAACCGACTTCTGAGGTTAGGATGCCCACGAGGCGCATTTACATTGTCCCGATGATGTGAGTGGTGATATAGGAGGATGTAGTGCCAGGGGGGCCCTTAAACCTAAATTCTAATAATCTACCCAGACCATGGTCACCGCGGGAATCCTCCCCTGCAGGGAAAATTCCCACGTTAGAGCCAGGAATCAAACCCGGGACCTCATGATTAATAGTCAGAGACTGACCACTAGACCATGAGGCTGGTCAGTGTTTATGATATTATCTTAGGTAATTTTGATTAGAAAAACAGGATACAGGTTATCTATTTAAAGAATCTGGAGTTAAGAGTACAGATTTGTATTACTGGTAATGGACTCTGTGGAATAATCTTATAATAATAATGATAGCTAATTCGGTCAAGAAAATTTTCTTCTTTTTGTGGAGCTCGGGTTTCACAAGCTTGATACAGACAAAATCAGTACACATCTTCAAATTCTGTTTTCATTTTAATATTATCATAGACATGTATAAATTTTATTTTACCTTTTAATTGTCGTTGTTTATATCAAGCTTTGAGTATGCCTTTGTTTTTTATTTAAGAAAAGTATTTGAAAATAATTTTGATATGCGTAAATTGACAGTATTTAGTCTGTTGTGCATGTGGTGTAACATGACATTATGTCATTCAGCATTCGAACATCTTGCCGTGTTTTAGCCGCTGTCACATGAAATTCCTCTCATTTGCAACGTAATGGCACCATGTTATGCCGTAATATGCATTAAGAAGGCACTCCTGTGAATTCACTTTTTGTTTGTATGGTATGACCTATTTAGTTGTGCTGAACAGCTCATTTTGTTGCACCTGTGTGATATTGTAAGCCCATTGTCTCAGGTATCTGAAGTTTAAATGAGCTGTAACTGTCTCATGGCATAGCATATTACCATGTATTTCTATATTCAACCACAAAAATTCAAACCAACAAAATATGCTGGTTTCATGGAGAAACCCCTGTAGGTCTTTATTTTTTTTACGTGTTGTGGCCCATCTGGGAAATTGTCAAGTAGCTTCCAGTTTTACACAAACCAGAAGGTCACAGGTTCGATTCCCGATGGTTTCATTGGAATTTTTTGTTGACATCCTGCTGGCCGCACTGTGGCCCTAGAGTTGACTCAGCCTCTGACAGAAATGAGTACCAGGAATATTTCCTGGGGGGTAAAGGCAACCGGTGCATAGGGCTGACAACCTTACCACCTTCATGTGGTGATTTTCTTGAAATCTGAGACCCTCAACTTCCTGGAACCCTCAGGGCCTGTCCAGGCCTGTATTGGGATTGTTTCACCTATCCTGGGCAGTGGTTCAAATTAAATTTCTGACCTCTTTGAAGGGTTAAATTAACTTTTGTTTTCACTGTGATATATTAGGATCCAGGATAATGTAGTTGTTTTAGTGACTAGGCTATGTAATGGATGATCCAGGGTTTGAATCCTGGCAGGGGCAAGAGAAGTATTTTTTCTCTCTCCAAGACATAAAACATTCACACTGGTTCTGGAGCTGACCAAGTTTCGCATTCAGTGGGTACCGGGATTTCTTCCCATGTGGTGAAATGACCAGTGTGGGAAGTTTACCATTCCCTTCCATCTGGTGCTGAGCTTGGGAATGTGTGGAGCTGTACTTCTGCTGCCCCACCTTCGTAGCATGCACAGAGAAAACTTTACCATTTTACCATTATTTGTAATCACAATAACTTTCATCTGTACTTTATCGCAGTCTTCGTTTTCTTCCCACATCCAAGTGCATTTTGGCTTGCTAGGCCCTTGTTAGTCCAGTTCACAGTACCATGAACTTAATTAGTGCTCATGAGCATTGTTATTCTATATTGTATGTAATTAGACAAAATTTAAATTACTGTATTAATCTAAACTGATTTCCTTTGTGCTCTGGCTCATTTAATGGGGTTCATCTTTGTAATTTTTTTTTTTTTGTGGCCCATCACCCCAACTGAAGCCTAGGGTGCCTAATTTTCTAAGTTTCTAGATCACACAAAATTAGATATACATGCACACGTGCAATAGGACACCTCAGAATGGGCAATCAGCTCATCACAGATCCGCCACCCACACAACACACACGACAAACGTAAGAGACAAACATCCGTGCCCTCAGCAGGCTCTGAACCTGTGATCCCAGCAAGTCAGGTGGCTACAAGCCTCTGCTACACTGCGCAGCCATCAGGATCAGCTCATCATTAGGCACGTTTGCAAAACTGGGAAAGGTGACAGCTTCATCACGTCCGTCCACGTGGAACAACTCGGCTTGATGTAGCCAGATTTTCGTTAAATTTGACATTTGAGGATTTTTCGAAAATGTGTCAAGAATTAATTACAATCTGACAAGAATAATGGGTAGAAAATTGAAACACAGATTCTATGTTCATGAATTTTTTTCTGAAAATTGTGTCTTTATGAGGTAATGCAGTAAAATATGCCAGAACCGGATAGGCCACGGTTGACAATAAAATACAGTACATGAGCTTTGCATGCTGACTACCAAGGGCTACAAACACACACACAGAATATGAGAATATGTAATACTTACTGCTTTTTCACAGCAGCAGTTTCCGCAAACTTGACTCAGTGTTATGTTATACGTACATTGCCTTTCTTGTTATCAAATTTTATTATCTAGGCCGTCTTTACACAACTTACAGTAACAGTTGCAAACTGCTGCAACTAGTCAACTATGCAACATGTTTCGGCCTTTCGGCCATCATCAGGCTTACATACAAGTATGGCTTAATCAAGGTATAGTTTGTGGTTCTACCTATGGGATCCCAAGGTTCACATAAATCTACATTACAAGAGACTGTAATCATCATCCATTAAAATTGGCTCACTAAAAACTGTTAAAATGTGACTTTCTTGTTATGTTGTGTAATCTTATTATTCTAAATTGCATCATTGTTACATGAAACTGTGCAGGTTTCACGATTTTACAGACGTCTTTCCTATGTTATTTTGTATTACAAATGTCTCGTATCTTTATCCATGCCTGATAGGCACAGTATATTTGTCTCTCTGCCTAGCATAATACATTAATGTCATGTGGATTTTCATTGTTGTGCTTGAAATACCTTGTTTATTTAGAACCATAAAAGTTTTTAAATTTTTTTAAAATAAAATATTACTAATATTTCACTATATTCATACTTCATAAGTTTTAATTGTATGTCTGCTTCATATCACACACACACACACATATATATATATATATATATCATGTGCCAAAATGTTCATCTGTGTGATGATTATTTCTATAGTAAAACCAACCAGATGCACCAATGTAGCAAATTTATTTTATTTTGGAGTGACACTCTACATTGGAAAGGGTATGTAGTCAAACATTGAACGCGCACGTGGTGCAGAGATCTCTACATATGGGCCTTATTGCATAATGTAATTTCTATATGTGGTGGTATGCCCTGACTAGAGGCATGGTAGTGCTAGTGGCTACTGTCAAGTTTGAAGGTTCTGGGCAGCTGGTATTACTAAGAAGTGTGTTCCTCTTCCTTCCTCTTAATTGGGGTTGTGTTGTGGAGAGACCCGAATGTCTGGTATAGCCATTAAATACACTGTAATTGACATAGTTGTGTTTGACTACATACCCTTTCCAATTTTCACACACACAACGGGGATGACGCACTTCCTGGACACTCTACATGTTTCAGACAGTCTTTCCGTCCATCATCTGGAGTTCAAGACTGTACATACAGCAACAGGCATTTGTCAAACAGATACTGCTGTCTGCTTGCTAGCGGGTACCCATCTTGTACCTGCTAGCAAGCAGCGAGTAGTATCTGTTTCACAAATACCTGTTGCTGTATGTACAGTCTTGAACTCATGATGATGGATGGGAAGACCGAAACATGTAGAAAGCAGTTGCATTTCGTACCCACTAGGAAGCAGATGGCAGTATCTGTTGGACAAATACCTGTTGCTGTGGATACAGTAATAAGACTCCTGATGATGGACGGAAATACCGTCCGAAACATGTAGAGCGTCATTCCAAAATAAAATAAATTTGATACATTGGTGCATCTAGTTGGTTTTACTCTAGAAATAATATTATGATGCACGGCCCTATGAACGTCAAATTAGTAAGAAATAATATTACGATGCATGGCCCTATGAACATCAAATCTATGTGACGATGTTTGTGTGCTGCATGCCACACTGCGCAGGTACTATTGAAGGTTACATTTGTACAAGGAGTTTCCAATAAACAAGCATTCCTAGGTCATAAAAATTGAATGAAAAGTAATTACAATGTTAAATATAGCCCATTTAATGCATTGGATTTTCATTGTTTTTCAGCATAATTCCTGAGCACATTGATGCAGTTGTACCATCTTAGCACGAGGTTCAAAAATTCCTATTGCACCAGCAATTGGGCCCTTTCATTTGTAACTATTCACAAACAGCCATTGACGCCTCCGCATTTTTGTAGAATTGGCAATGTCTATTGTGGATTGTCGAGAAGTTCACGGTGAAACAAGCGTAGCAGCTCCTGTGTGATGTGTGGTGATGCATTTTTGTGCCTGAAGCTTACGTGTTGTGACAGTTCATTGGTTTGGACTGCTGAATCAATGCTTGGGAGTCCACCAGTTCTATAATAATGAGGAAATGAAAATGGCTTTTGGTGAATGCAAATGCAAACGCTTGGTTTCTACCGGAATGGGATTTTTAAACTCACGTTAAGATGGGAGAGATTCATCAGTATTCTTGGGGATATTTTTGAAAGTAATCATATTGTGGCAGAATATGAGCTACATTGAACGTTGTGGTGATTTGTCATTTGTCATGACCTATTGAACTGTAAATTTAACTTTCATAGGTCCATGCATCGCTAATATATACAACCAACAAGATACGTTTCACACTTTATTTCTGTAAGTAAGACACTCTACATGTTTCAGTTTATCCGCCCATCATCAGGAGCTCAAAACTGCACATACAGCGTCAGGTATTTGTCAGGCCAATACTGCTACCTGCAGCTAGCCTGGCCAGGCTAGCTGCAGGTAGCAGTATTGGTCTGACAAATACCTGACATTGTAGGGGCAGTTTTGAGCTCCTGATGATGGGCGGAAAAACCATCTGAAACTTGTAGAGCATCTTACAGAAATAAATAAATTGTGAAATGTTGCATCTTGTTGGTTGTACTCTGTGAATCTATTGAACTGTACTTATCAAACATCCTTTGTATATTAGGAGTCAAGATATCTCACTACATACAATATGCTAGACACCAGGAATTAGTTTTCAGTTTCTGTCGAAGGCAAGAGACTTCGTCTCATCTTCACATTGTCCACACCAGCTTTGGGGCTTACCCAGCATCCTGTCATGTATGTGACAGGGGCTCTTATCCATGGGGTAAAGTGGCTGGGGCATGAAACTGACCACTGTCCGTTGTCTAGTGCCCATGTTATGCGTGTGGAGCCCTACCTATTCTCGGCTCTTGTGCTTAAATAGCACAGGGACAACATATCTTTTTTTGCCTGTATATAAGTATATGCGGGGGAAAGCAATGGCAAACTACCCCCAAGAACTTGCCCAGGATGCAGTGTGCCAGAGCCATACCGGTCACATGACTGGGCTCTGGTTCCTGCCAGCCTGGCCTTCAAGGCTGAATACTAATGAATGAATAAGTATATGCCTGCAAATGTTATTACATTACATGTGCCCACACGTATATGTTTGTCTTGTGATAATCATACTAAGGAAGTTCCACTGTGCATAATTTGTTTGTTTTTTTTTGGGGGGGGGGGGGGGGGGGGGGGTTTTTTTTTTTT
>Ga0123357_10012174_pt1 | contig 11087 bp, 5 predicted proteins | sample TergutEmb28metaG_FD_89873 | JGI IMG/M metagenome (GOLD analysis project Ga0123357, IMG submission 89873) | Embiratermes neotenicus P4 segment gut microbial communities from Petit-Saut dam, French Guiana - Emb289 P4 | ecosystem: Host-associated > Arthropoda: Insects > Digestive system > Gut ... | reverse complement strand
ACCAGTTAGTCGCAGACTCCTGAAGATGGTCGTATTAACGGCCGAAACATGTTGAGCATTGAATGAGTATTGAATAAATAATAAAATAAGTGGCATCAAGTTGGTTTTCTCTTTACTCAAGAAACGTAAAGTTTATTACTAACTCTTACAAAAATTATAGTACGGAGTTGGGATTTTACGAAGTATTGCATACGTTCTGATATTACATTTTAATATACATTAGATTTAGTGTGTATTTATTTAGGTTTACATGGCATAGTTAGTGACAGAGGTAAAGATGGAAATTTATAAGCCATGAAGTTACATAGGGCGGTGGAATTTGAGATCCACACATCCATAGCCTCAGAAGTAGATGGAAATTACAGGTTAAACTCACGTTCCGGGGAAAGAATTTCATTACCTATTGAATAAGAGGCTGGGTGGGTTCAGTTGGGACGCTTTTGAGAAGTGGAACGCATGTCCCCCCCCCCCGCCCCCCGCAAGGAATGATATCCTTATTCCTTCTCCTCCCAGCCCACAGCCAAATTACTGTACTGAGATGTTCAGGATCCATACTATGAGAATTAAGTATAAATATTTTTATCTACGGGATCATTTCATTCTGCATTATACCGAACCTGGCACGAGTGGCTCTAGGCCTATGGTTTTTGCTGTCTCACTAATCAATTTATCTAGAGCAGATCTGCTTTTATAGTTCTATAGTACAATTGTAAACCAGTCCTTCCTTCTTAGCTCTGAATTTGCAAATTACGTTTTACCAGGACAGATAACGGTATCATTTGTTATTGCATTAAACACGTTGAAGATATTTCACATCTGTACAATGAGCAGGACTATTGTGCGTTAGGTTATGATCGAGAACACTTCGCATTCAAAAATGACTGCAGCGTCACAAATTTAGCGTACCTGATTTTCTATCTCATCTGCTTAACAACATTATCTATCCGTAATTGATTTTTCAACCGAATATTCTTGATTCTTCAGCCACATTTTAATCCGACATATGTGATATTTGATGCTCTTTTTGCTGCCAATAGGAATTACATGGCACGTGACTCCATATATTTTCCGCCAGATCTTCGACATCTCCCACATAATTCGGTGTCACATCGCGCACGGCCCTAAATTTACCTTTCTTATGTATTCTTTTATATTTACTATAAACATCAATTACGGTTCGCCTACAATCCTGACCAGAAGTGGAGAAAAGGAGGAAATTTTTGGAATGATTTTATACATTCACTTCCTGTGTTTTTATAGACGGAAATTTCTTATTCATACTGGAGGAGAACAAATCAACTGTACTGTTCAACGTACGTTCGATGGATACACTTGTTATTCCAGAAAATCTTATAATATCGTACTAACTGACTTCGAATTCCTGTATTTGTGGTCATGCGTATGAACACTACTCAAACAGCATCTTCTGAAGGCTGAGAAGAAGAGTTAAGACAGCTCAGTATGGTGGGGCACAACAAAAGCCTCACGACAAAGGACAGTCTCCGCCTATCTAATATGGGATCCACCTTCATAATATGAAGATATTTTTGGAAGTTTATAGCGGAAACAATTACGAGCTGATGCCGGAGGCAGCCTTGGGCTGGTACAGGAACATCGCCATGCACATCACGATGATTACCGGTCGATACTGCGGAAAGAAATAAATATATTTGCTTTACTTTAAGACATTTCAGACATAAGTACCTTATACTCCACACGCAAAGTTTGTAGGAACTGAGACTCAGATGTAAAGACGCGTAGAAGGAAACAGATGTGCTCTAAGAATTGTTAATGATAGCAAGTACACGTTGTACCAGATTGAAGAGCTCTCTTTTTGACGCTGACGGGTGTATGTGAAATAAATAACTTAGAATTGTATGAGACACAATTTTTGTTTCTTTCTTCTCTCCTTGATTTTTGGTTTAGTCCGGCTTGTTTCTTTTTTCTCTCCCTGATTTTTGTTTAGTCCGGCTTGTTTCTTTTTTCTCTCCCTGATTTTTGTTTAGTCCGGCTTGTTCCTTTATTCTCTCTCTGATGCAGTCACGACAAAACAGTAGCTCAAACATATGCGCTTTATAAGCGTAAAGAACGTTATGTGTTTTTTTTTCTCTCTCTCTTCTTTTGTCCTAGACGTTTAACCCACCTTTGGCCTAAGATATAAGAATTTCCTTTTTCCGTTTAACATGCTAACGAGTAGCCGTTGTAGTAAAAACGATTAAAGACTTGCTACCACGTCTGATAAAAAAAATATTTTGTAGCTGATTATTGCAACTTATCGAAAATAGCAGGGAACTTTTGCCATTTTAATGTACTGGAAGTGCCATAAGTATTTGTGTCAATTCCATATCCACCGTTGATACCTCACGGAACACTTTTTCCTAGAGCATTCGGCCTTAACAAATTCAAGCGTCGTTACGGAACAGGCGTTCGAAAGTGACAGCTGTGTTAAGAATAAACGGGGGAAAAAAATTCTTTCCATGGAATGTACTAGCCTTTTATGGAACCACGAGATTCATTACCGTCTTCAAGAGAATTATCGGTAAAATGTGCCATTTCCTTCATTGTGGGCCTGGGTCTCTGTTCAATCTGTAGGCTGGAGTATGACCTCTTATCGGACATCGGCAAATGTACCTTCCACAAAGCATTCGATGCTACCACCTGTAAATGTAATTCTTATCTGCCTTCTGCATTTTTGTCGTGCTTCTGGCCGAGGTAAAAGCAATTAAAGTGGCATTTCACACTATCTTCAAATATTATTCCATTAGTCCCTTATCTCTCACACAAATTATTCTGATATTACGTGATTACAATCAGAACAGCACAAAGCGAAATATCGAATCGGATTTTTTTAAAACAATTCATATCTAAAGACAGATTACAATGGAAACCTATTTACCTTGTCTTATCTTAAAACAAGTAGCTTAAACGCGATTACTGAATGATTGATCATGAGTAGCTGTAACAGTAATCTCTTGATAATGACTGACACAAAGCTTATCAGCAGATGGCGACAAATGTATATTGATATGAGAAAAAGGTCAGGTGCAGGCTTTGTCAATTTGCGGATTTTTGTATTCACTATAATCTTAAATATTTATAAGTATTTTATAGACCTATTGTGGGTCGGGTAGCTCAGTCGGTATGGCAACTGACTACGGGCTGGACGGTCCGGGATCGAATCCCAGTGGGGACGATATTTTCCGCCCATCCATACCGGCCCTGGGGCCCACCCGGCCTCCTGTAAAATAGGTACCGGGTCTTTCCCGGGGGTAAAGTGCGGCCGGGGCGTGCTGCTGACCACTCACCCCCTTCTAGTGTCGCGGTCTTGGAAGAGTAGAGCTATACCTCTACCCACCCTCTGGGCCACACCGGGCCTGTAACGGGATCAGTTTACCTTTATAGTCCTATTGTACAAATACATAACGACCACAGCTTGTGAATAGAAACAAGACAATCCCGTATTCATTGTCTGGTGGAATTAATTTTTACTAGTACTTTATATCCCTTACTTTTAACCCTAAGGGGAATATGAGAAGAATTCAGTTTAATTTTTTTCTACCTGCACGAAGACTTAGCTCAGTCCTGCAGCTTACGAAGGTAGATAAACCAGCCCAAGAAGAAAATATTGTAAAGTGGACTCTGTATTTGTTACTGAGGACTTCATCCGGACAAGTGAGTGTGAAATGATTTAGTGTGAAGAGAGGGAAACCAACAAGATGCAACTAATCCGATGTTTATTATCAAACTTCTATCTCAAAATGTTTCGGGCATCATTTTACCCATCATCAGCAGAACAAGACCGTGTACTACCGCATATGGTGTTCTGCACTGATTGTGCTGGCTGTGGTTGGCTGTGGTTGTTGTGTGGAGCTGCGTCGTGAGCTGTGTACACTGTGTGATGGTTCCTTCACACAGTGCACACAGCTCACGACCCAGCTCCACACAACCACAGCCAGCACAACCAGTGCAGAACACCATATGCGGTGGTACACGGTCTTGTTCTCCTGATGATGGGCATAATGATGCCCGAAACATGTTGAGATAGACTTTTGATAATAAACATCGGATTAGTTGCATCTTGTTGGTTTCTCTCTCTTCACCATACGTTCATGATGCACGGTCACAAGAACCTAAAACGTGTGAAATGTTTGAAAAATGAAACACCAAGGGATGTAATATAAAGTACAGCAAGGCGGTCTCTAAACATGCCATGCAGGCATTGTTAATCTGTGCACTGCCAGCAGATGGAAGTGAATTGTCAGTGTCACGTTCCGGTCGCTATATTCCCTGGATAAGTGTCCCCGATATCCACTGGCCGGGCTTCAGAATCAGCCTGAATGTTTTCGAGAATGGAGAAATCTCATGTGCCTACCGGGAATGGAATCAAAAGGAAATGGCTGGACAGGGATATGAGGCAGTAGAAGAGGTACTAACAATGAGGATGTTATAAAGACAAATGAAATCTACGCACATGTGCCCTTTAATACAGACGTCAGCGAATGCCCCAGAAGAGCAGCGTCAAATACACTCACAAAAATCAAACCGCATAATCTTAATACGAAGTTAATGATAAAAGTGTGTAATAGGATAGTCATATAAAATGTCGCAAATATGGCACCATTCCTTTGTAAAGTTTTGAAAAACTGGTCCAATTTGACACGAAGGTGCGGCCTGTTTTACTAAGGATAAATTCAAATATAAGTTTTAATTCCCATATTCACTGACACTAAGATGGCGGCAGTCCCAAGTCTGTGACTTGAAAAGCATGAGCTTCATGATTTCCAGGCCTATATTTTGTTTGTTGTCAATTTAAAGATTTTGACAAATGTATGCATAACATGACATTTCTGGCGCTTTCGCGTTGTTAGTATCTCTAGGCTTCCACTTCGTGAATGTTCTGTTCATATTACATGCCACAACTTTACATTACACATCCTTCTTACGTGAGCGATAAAATCGCAAGGATAGACTCCTAAGGCTGTAACACTCTACTGCGGTAGCTTCAAGAGGTTTTCAAGTTCTTCATCTCAGAGATGTCTGGGAGGGTTTTCAGGCTACCTGCTTGAGTGTCGTCTGGTACGGATGTGGGCTTAAGAAATACCTGCTTAAGTCTACAATCCTAGCAACCTAAACCTGCAGACTAAACTGTAAAACACGTTGTCTTATGGATGCTTAGCATGTAAACGTCTTTACGAATCTTTATCTTCCCTTTCCTTAAAGCCGTCATATTAAGGCGTTTAACTGGAGGAATTAATATTTTGTGATTCAGGACACAGTTTTTCCCAAGAGGACTCCGCCTATAAGAAGGCCATATAGGACCCGGCCGGGCCGGAAGGGGAGGGTTGTGGGCTTCAAAAAGCTGGGGGTTTTGCGGGCGGTAGTGTAAATACGAACAGAATCACCCAAGTCGAACAGACTTCAGCCAGACGAAATTTGTCCCAGAGGGAGTAAACACCAATATAAAGTCCTGTTCCTCCAAATTGGGGGTTGGGCTTGTGGTTAAAAACCATACCCCGTAAAACACCACTGTTTCAAACCCCTAGTTAGGGGAGGCCAGGGCCAGGAAACGAAAAGAAAATCCAAAAGAAGACAAATTTGACACAGTTCGTCGTGATGATACAGGAACATAAAGTACTAGTACTTGCCGGAACATGCAAAGTACAGTTAATGCACTAAAGTCTAGTAGCGGCAAAGGATAGGATGATCAGTCCACTGAACAGAATGTGGAAGGAAGCGGTCGTGGTCAGATTTGAAATACTGTGCCGGCATTTGCCTAGAGAATCTGAGGAATTTCACGAAAGCCCTTGCACAGTGTACGCGGCCTGCTAGCTGAGATTTCAACCCGGGACCTTCTGAGTAAGAAGCACAAGCGCTACACACTCTACAGTGATGTTCGGTGGGATCCATGAGACCTACTTAGTTGTCGGACGAAACAACAGATGCAATTTTAAAGCTGCGTGCTGATTACAGAATAAAGGGCGGAGCTTCGAGCTCTGCTGCAGCAGCTGACTGAGATGAATACCGTTGCCAACTGTAAACAAAAGAACAGAAAATGCATAGCTTAAATAAGTGTACGTTTGTTATAGAGAAAATTACTTTATCAGATACAATTTTACAGAACACACCAAATTGTAGATATTTTCTTTAACCCTGCAATCCACAGACTTGACCCTTGAGCTACTCATTGTATTGTCGAATCCCGAGCCATGTGTGGCTTTAGCCTCACTGCAAGTACAGGTATTAAGTCAATGTTAAAAGTCCAATAAACTTAATACAAGGGAACAGACAGGCAGCCTACCGGCCTTCGACTTGTGGTGTTACTTCCAGTTTCCTTTATCGACTATTTCAGATCTAGTTGCTCTTCTTCTAGGATCTTACAAGATGAAGTGGTCCTCATAAAATCATATAGTCTCGGCCACTTCAGTAGTCCATGGTCTTTTCTTGGAGCACGATTATTTATAGGTTTTTGACAAGAAATGATACATTAGGGCAAAGTTATTTTTAACACTGTCCATATACTGAAATACGCTTGACATAAACGACAATTCGAGAATTAGTCCTACTCTAAGCATCACAGATAATCTAGAGATTAGTTAATATTCGTAATCACTAAAAAAAAATTAAAACAAATAACATCAAAATAAAGAGGACTGGGGGCTGCTCACCTCAATATGGAAATAAAACTAAACCCTAAAATTTATTGTAGGTATGACTATATTCTTGTAAGCAGTTATTCAACTGTAATATCAGTAACTCCGTGTATAGAGGAGTGTTTTCTAAACTGGGTTTCACGAGAAATTGTGGAATACATAAATTTTCTAAATGCCGCAGTAATTCCAAACATCACTCTAAATATGAAATTCGACCTTATCTGCAATAACCCCGCTTCACGTGACTATACTTCAGGATGGCCAACCATTTTACTTGTTTAAAAACATTGTTGTCTGGGACAAACATTGAGGAATTAGCAGCGATTTTCGGGACGAAAAAATAAAACCAAAAACACAGAAGACGAGAGAGTCACAAAATTTCTAACTTTTGATCGGTTTATTATAGAAATTAACGATATTGAAGCGTTTTATTGAAAAACCTAGTGTGTTTATGTAAATTTTATAAAAAGTTGTTATGTACTTATGTACCCATCTGCAAGCTCTGTGTACGGGTCGAAAAACTCTATTTATTTCTCTGTTAAGGCAATTTGGCCTCTAACATCCGATGTACGTGGTGGAAAAATAGATACCTGTTGTATCCTGGGACTGCTGTCCCGCTAGGAACGTATCGCAGATTCCGTTCCCTCGGTGAGTGGATCCGAACCTCAGGTTAGGGTTTTGGAGAAGAGGTAGTGTTGCCAAATAGATCTAGCAAGTAGAAGTTCATTGCGATTTGCAGTGGGTTATAGTCAGCGAGCGGACCGAGATATCGCCGGCTAGAAAACTGCTTTCAGGCACGGCAGCGCGCGAATACGCGTCTGGAGTCGAGCTCGGTTCAGAGTACAGGCTATCGCGAAGAGTAGCTTTTAGTTCCAGCGTAACGTTAAAATACATAGAGGTCCGGCAGTTTCGAGCGGTCCTAAGTCCTGTGGTCCCCGAGCTTTGTACCACTCCTGATTCTACCGGTGACACTCTATCACATTCTTGGACTTGAATCCGGTGGACAAGGGCCGAGGTACATCAAGGTGTACAAAAAAATATAGGGGTGCGTAAAATGTAACGTACATAAAATATTAACAAATTCCGTACGTTGAAACATTCAACAAACCAACTACTCTTCTACAACTCAGGCTTTTGCCAAAATATGATCAAATATTCTTGTGAAGAAAAGACTATTTAAATTACAAGTCCAGATCTGTCGCTGCAGATAAATAAGGAATTACTTGAGTTTTGGAAGACAAGCCGTCTCGGAAGCCAAACAAATCTCATTACAAGTAGCTTTTTCTGTAGTTGCAGACGGCGTGGCTGGACTTAACATTTGAGCATACAAATTATCAACAGCAAGCATTAATTTAATTTTCTTACTCCAGAACCGTGGTGTGAGTTAATGCTTCTTTTCGCCAACAGGTGATTCTTGTTCTTTTAGTCGGTGCGACAGGCGCTACATGGGGCAACAGTGTCAATACAGTGCAATTCGTCCATAGCAGGTCATGTGGTGTCACCGCTCTGTGGCTGAGAATCACGTCGGGGCGCCGGTACTTAATTCTGTGCCTTCCGTCCCAGGCTCGACGGGTAGGCCAGTGAGGTGGCTGGTAAGAAACCCACTGGCGATGTGACCAGAACGCTACAGAGTGTTACCGGGTGTCCTCATGTTGTTCCTTGAGTCAGGACTGTGGTGAGGGTAGAGGTAAATCTGGTGATCATGTGTCGCCCATCTTAAAATCAAGAACCAAGATCTGCACGGAGTATGCGATATTTCGCACAGGAATTATCCTGACGTAGGCTGAAGTCTGATGTGTCTCTTGGATCTGAAGACGGATCAAAGAGGCCAGAAGAAATGGTTGCAGTTCAATTTTAAACAGAGTGATATTTGGGGTGATTATAGGTGCTGCGCAGAAGACAAGAAGGTTTTAAATAAATATGTGATAAGAATTGACGATGTTTGGGTGTGTTTTTAAATATCTTACTCTGTGTATTGTGAGACCGCTGAAGGAACTGGTAACTGTGACTTTGACGCCACTGCCATTCAGTGACTCCCAGTTTCAAAACAGGCATTTTCTTGTCTGTAGTTGTGTTTGTATGAATAATAATCAAACTTCTAATAATGTGAAATGCCAACTTGATGCAACAAGGTAATTTTATTGATGTATTCATACCCGAAACATATCGGGCTAAGAAAGCATCAATCAAATTGCCTTGTTGCATCAAGTTGGCATTTCACATCATTTCATGAGGAAGATGTACGGTCAAACAACCCTCAAATCAAACTTGTTGTGGATTTTGCTGCTTCATTTTCGGCCACGTCCTTATGCTTCGGTTGCATAGTACAGCTCCATACTATCTGCCCTACTAGAATTCTTTCACCATACTGAGGCCAATGGAGGAAGTCCGATGGATGACTGTGATAACAACACTCAAGTCTTCCCCATTTCTACCTGCAGCTGCATTCCCTTCCAGCCTTGTCTCGCCCATGGCAGCAAGTACAAAGCTGTTTTCGATAGTGAAATTTACCATGTGATTATGACCATCAGTATTCCTAAGGTGAGACGTGCTGGCTATTTGAGGGAGATATAAGGAAATGCGCTGGAGGATTAAGCATAATATCTGGAGGAAAAGGTGTACCGGGTAAAACCACAGGAATTCTAGCAGTAATCCTCAGCGTATTGCATGTATCAATAATCTCCAGCACAATTATCATCATCATCATCATCATCACAACGAAATAGTTAACAGATGAAAGTGGATTCCCACGGCTTCTTGCTCCTCGCGTTGAGGGAGAGATATCTGATAATTTGTTTGCTGACTCATCGAAGTTACGTAAGGAGAATAATGCATTAAACCTATGGATGGTATGTAATTAGTGCATAAATGGAAAGTGAAATATTCCGAATGTACTGAGTTTGACATTCCCTTCGTATTAATGATAGGTATTGTCGACAAACCTATTAGTTTCACGTGGGTTTGTATTTTCTTTCCTGGGATCTCGAACAAGACGGATGGATAGTGAGCTTCACGGCCTTCGAATCTTCCCGATTGCCATCTACTGTTGTGTTGCCATCCAGCCCCATTTTGATATACACCGCCCAAGCCAGAAGTTATCAGTCAATTCTATGACAAAGCAGAATCATAAATGCACAAAAAATCCATACTATAGGATTCACGGCTTCTAGGATGTGACTCTTTGTTTTGGGTTAGCGGCTCCCGAAGTTTCGGCCAAAGGTAGTAGGTTCATATTCAAGGCCAAAGCAGTCTAAGAAAAATGCCAAATGTGGAGACACAATCCCCAGGTACACCGCCGGGAGAACTTCAAGTTTCACGTCCATAACTGAAACCCACGATCAAACGAGCATGGCACAAGAGTACAATGCCCTTACGGTTGTGCCCACGGCTGTCGGCTCCCTATCAGAGCAAGTGTGTTACTTAATATTGTCTTAATTACATTGCGAAATGTAATCGGCCTTCCTACAACCAAAGTTCCTGACTTCTACTTAATAGGTTCAGGAGAATTTTTCCGAAGGGAGAAAGAGAGACAGACATACGCTCACTTTCAGAGATTATTGTTTTGGATGGACGTTGTAAACTGAATATTGTTGCATAACAGAAGCCTGAAACTGCAGTACTGTGCATTGTTAGTGCACTGCTTAATACGTCGTCCAGGTTGACTGTAACCCAGTTTATAAAAGACGTCTAAAAGTAATTCAAAATGATTGATGAACTGCTTGTTATTGCTGAAAGAGGAATGTAACGGCTTGTGGCACACGCACGAACACGATCGCATGACTGATGGCTGATTGATTTGAAATATGCAAAGAAACCAGCCCACTCAGGGGTGGGGAAATTTTTAATCGGTCACAGTGCTATGTAACATTGATGGCATATCTGTGTGTGTGCGTGCGTGCGTGTCTGTGTGTGTGTGGTATTGAGTAAAAGAGTAAAAAATGAGTGCTTGCCCTATTAAGATGCAGGTCTTACACTTTACAACAGCTTGCATCCGTATGACTAATACGTGTGAACCTCTTGCTTTCGCACTGCCTTATTATATCAGACTGTCAGCAACAAACCCCTGCCGATCAGCCAAAGTACTGGAATACACAAACTGTTGTTATAATAAAGCGTTGAACACCTAAAAATAGATTAAATGTTAGTACAATGTCATTACTTTTTATATAACGTCTGCTATGTAGTAGTAGTAGTAGTAGTAGTAGTAGCAATAGTAGTAGCAGCAGCAGTAGTAGTAATAGTAGCAGTAGTAGTAGCAGTAGTAGTAGTAGTAGTAGTAGCAGTAGTAGTATCAGTAGTAGTAGTAGCAATAGTAGTAGCAGCAGCAGTAGTAGTAATAGTAGCAGTAGTAGTAGTAGTAGCAGTAGTAGTAGCAGTAGTAGCAGCAGTAGTATTAGCAGTAGTAGTAGCAGCAGTAGTAGCAGTAGTAGTGGTGGT
>Ga0123357_10012172_pt1 | contig 11088 bp, 11 predicted proteins | sample TergutEmb28metaG_FD_89873 | JGI IMG/M metagenome (GOLD analysis project Ga0123357, IMG submission 89873) | Embiratermes neotenicus P4 segment gut microbial communities from Petit-Saut dam, French Guiana - Emb289 P4 | ecosystem: Host-associated > Arthropoda: Insects > Digestive system > Gut ... | reverse complement strand
GTGTTCTCGATGGTTGTCCGCGCGATGGGCGACAGCTTGGCAGGCTCGAGTGCCGCCCAGAGCAAGGCGTGAGTGTCAAGCAGCAACTCCATCACATGCCCCACGCTTCCAGTTCATCATCTGGCAGGGGATCGAAGAACGAGGCAGGCAAGGACCCTGCCATGAACCCAAGCTCGCGTTTGGTCGGGTTGTTCGCAGGTGACAACGTCGCCACCGGGGTGCCGCGGCGGGCGATGACGACTCGTTGGCCCCGCCAAACGTCGTCCACAAGCTGCGATAACTGAGCTTTGGCCTCAGCGATGTTTACTGTGATTGTCATTTCGCACCTCATGCTGATAAGTCTTCATGGTCAAGTCTACATGGTCATCTGTTTGACGAGCCACAATTGCTTGACAGCCGACGAGAACAACGGAGACATATACGCACAGGGGTCTGATTCTGACGGTTAGCCAGAGAGGTGAATGCTCGCAATCACCCCGTATCGTCCCCAATCGGGAGCCGCTGACCGCGTTGGTGTGATTGTGCGACGGTTCGGGCCCGATTGGGCCGCATAACCAAAACGAGCACGAACGGTGCGGCGTGGGGTGAATACGTCATCCAGTGACAGGGGGTGGGCTGAGCACGGCGTCGATTTCGTGCCACAGTTGCTCCAGCGTTGATGCGGCAGCTGCACGGGAGGCGACCAGGTTGCGGTTGGCCTCCTCGGCTGGGCGACGGGCCTCGCAGTAGCATTTCAGCTTGGGCTCGGTGCCACTGGGACGGACGACGACATGGACGCTGGCGCCGCTGAACTCGACGGCGTCGGTCGGGGGTAGGTTGTTGCCGGCCGATGAGGGCTCAACGACATTAGTCGGGGGCAGGTTAGTGCCGCCTGCAAGTGAATCGCTCTGGGCGATTGAGGACGGGCCGGTGCCGTCCGCAAGCGGCTCACTCTCGGTAATTGGGGACGCGCCGGAGTCGTCCGCCAGTCGGTCTATGACGGTGACCGCCTGTCCGGCTAGACTCGTCGGCGGGTTGGCGCGCAGACGGGCCATCATGTCGGCGATCTGGCTGAGTTTGTCGACGCGCACAGAGTGCTGGGCCGTGGCGTGGACGCCGTAGTGCTGGTCAATCTGGGCCAGACGATCGGCGATGGTCAGGCCGTCCGTCTTCAACTCGGCCGTCAGGCGCAGCAGCATGGCGGTGGCACTGATGCCGTCCTTGTCGCGCACGACAGCAGGGTCGCAGCAATAGCCGATGGCCTCCTCGTAGCCAAATGCCAGACGAGGCACGCGGCCGATCCACTTGAACCCCGTCAGCGTCGTGGCCGATTCAAACCCATTGGCCCGGGCCATAGTGCCGAGCAGCGTCGAGGACACCAGCGATGCCGCGTAGACGCCGGACGCCCCCCGTCGCATCGCGTAGTCGCCCAGCAGCGCGCCCACCTCGTCGCCGGTCAGGCGTCTCCAAGTGCCGTCCACAAGTACTGCCGCCGCGCAACGGTCCGCGTCCGGATCAGTGGCGATGGCGATGTCGGCGTGGCGCGAGCTGGCCAGCGAGATCACCAGGTCCATGGCGCCGGGCTCCTCCGGGTTGGGGAAGGGCACCGTCGGGAAATCCGGATCTGCGTTTATCTGGTTCTCGACGATGGCGGGCGTCGGCAACCCTGCCAGCTTGACCACCCGGTGCAGCACCGGCGCGCCCACCCCGTGCATGGCCGTGTAGGCCCAGACGATGTCGCGGGTCGCCATGCCGTCCAGCAAGCCTGCCACCCGTGCCGCATAAGCCGCGAGCAACTCGTCGCCAACCGTCTCGTACTCGTCGCTGCGGGCGATCTGGCCCACCGGCTGCGTGGCCCGCGCTGCGATCAACGCGGCGATCTCGGCGTCGGTCGGCGGGATGATCTGGGAGCCGTCGCCCAAGTAGACCTTGTAACCGTTGTCGGCGGCCGGGTTGTGGCTGGCCGTCACCTGCACGCCTGCCGCACAACCGAGGTGGACGACGCCGAAAGCGACGACGGGGGTGGGGACGGCCCGATCGGACAGCAGCGGACGTAAACCGGCGGCTGCCATCACCTCGGCGGTGTCGCGGGCGAAATCGGCCGACTTGTGGCGGGCGTCATAGCCGATGAGCACCTTGTCGCCGGTGGCCGCGCCATGGGCCAGCAGCCAATCGGCGAAGCCAGCGGCTGCTTGGGTGACGACGACGCGGTTCATGCGTCCCGGCCCCGGCCCCAGTGCCGCCCGCAGACCGGCGGTGCCGAAGGTCAGCGGCCCGGCGAAGGCGTCAGCCAACTCGGCCAGCGCAGCCGCCTCACCCGACTCGGCGCGAGCCAGCAGGCCGGACAGTGCGGCGCGGGTGTCGTCGTCAAAGTCCTGGGCCGCCCACTCCTCGGCGGCCTGCTTGAGCGACGGCGTGAGCCGTGCGGTGGTTTTTGCCATGTCAGATTCTCCCTTGTTCATAAGACGGCGGCGATGCCGTGCAACAGTTCGGCCAGGCGGGGTCCGGCGGCTTCGCCCGCGGCGACGACGTCGAGGTGGTCCAATGGCTCTGAGCTGATGCCAGCTGCTAGGTTGGTCACCAATGACAGTCCCAGCACGGCCAACCCGGCCTCGCGGGCGGCGATCGTCTCCAGGGCCGTCGACATGCCGACCAGCGACGCGCCCATGACACCAGCCATGCGCACCTCCGCCGGGGTCTCGTAGCTGGGGCCCCGGAATTGGGCATAGACGCCCTCGGGCAGGCCGGGGACAGCGTCGTGGACCCGCGCCCGCAGCGCCGCCGGATAGGCGTCCGACAAGTCCACGAAGCGGGGCCCCACCAGTGGGGTCGCGCCAGTCAGATTGATGTGATCCTTGATCACCACGACTTGACCCGGCTGCCAGGACGGATCCAGCCCACCACAGCCATTTGTCAGCACAATCGTGCTGACGCCCAAGGCCGCGGACGTCCGCACCCCATGGACGACGGCGTCCACGCCCCGACCTTCATACAAATGAGTGCGCCCCGTCAGGACCAGGGCGGTCATCCCGCTGTCTAGCCTTGTCAGGATAGCTTCGCCACCGTGCCCGGCCACCACCGGGCGGCTGAAACCAGGCAGGGCGTCCAAATCGAGGCGGGCCAGCACATGACCCAGCCGGTCGGCCCCACGGGCCCAGCCGGACCCCAGGACGAAGGCCACATCGACCCCGGACACGTCAGCCCCATCGGTGATAGCGGTGGCCGCCTGTCTCGCCACGTTGTAAGCATCAACTGCCGTCATGGCACAACTCTATGCCACAACTCCCGCCGAGGTGTTGTTGCCGTAAACTTGCGGCGTGACCATTCCACGAAACGATGATCAATCGGGCGCCGCCGCTGACATGCCCTCTGTCACTCGCCTAACCGTGCTAGTGCCCACTGCCGACGACATGCGCCGCCTGGGCGCCGCCCTGGCTGCTCAGCTGCGGGCCGGGGATCTCATCATCGCCACCGGCGATCTGGGCGCTGGCAAGACGGTGCTGGCCCAGGGCATCGGCCAGGGACTCGGGGGGGCTGGACCGGTCATCTCGCCGACTTTCGGGCTGGTGCGCCTGCATCCGTCCCCAAGCGGACCCGGGCTGGCGCACGTGGACGCCTACCGGCTGGGCAGTGCCGCCGAACTGGACGATCTGGACATCGCCGCCGGCTTGCCCGACGCCGTCACCTATGTCGAGTGGGGAGCGGGCCTGGCCGAGGGTTTGAACGACGAGCGTCTCGAAGTGAGCATCGAGCGGGCCGCCGACGACACCCGGACGGTGAGCCTGACCCCGGTCGGGCCGCGCTGGCAGGGCTTGGATTGGGACGAGTTGGAGGGATGCTAAATGAAGATTCACGACGAGCGGGGATGGAAGTCGGTTTGGGCTGGAGACACCGCAGCCGCCTGCCCAGGTTTGGTGGCCACCCGTACCGTGCGGCGAGGATGGCGTCTGGGAGCCCCGGGCCGGCTGGAATCCACGCGCCACGTTATCAAGGGATACTGTCATGAGTGAACTGACACTGGCAATCGACACGTCAACCCGGGTGGCAGCCGGACTGGCGCGCGACGAGCAACCCCTGGCTAGCTGGCTGGTGGGCGACAGCCGCAGTCACGTCGAGTTGCTGGCCACAACGATCCGGGACGGACTGGCGCAAGGTGGTTGGGCTCTGTCAGATGTGACGCGCATCGGCGTGGGCGTCGGCCCAGGACCGTACACCGGGCTGCGGGTCGGCATCGCCACAGCGCAGACGCTGGGCTTGGCGTTGAACGTGCCGGTGACCGGGGTGTGCAGCCTTGACGTCATCGCGTTGCAGCACGCCGACCGGCAACCGCCCGACGGCGAGTTCCTTGTCGTGAGCGACGCCCGCCGCCACGAGGTTTACTGGGCTCGTTACGACATGACGGGGCTGCGCCTGGACGGCCCGTTCGTCGGCTTGCCCGACGATCTGCCACATCTGCCCGTCGTCGGTCCGGGCGTCGAAACCTATCCCAGCTTGGGGGACGACGCCCTCACCATCGATGCCGGCGTGCTGGCGGCCAGCCTCGACCGTCTGCCCTCCATCGGGCTCGAGCCGCTGTACCTGCGTCAGCCGGACGCCGACCAGACGCACACGCGGAAGTCGGCAATCGCGGGTGGGCGTTTGCGCCTGCCGCTGGATGTGACGCCGTGACGGAAGTGGACATCCGACTGGCCGGCGTTGCCGACCTGCCTGCAATATTGGCGATTGAGTCCGTATGCTTCGACGAGGACCAGCAGTGGTCGAAGAGCTCGTGGCGATACGACATCGGCGATGACTCGACCAACGTTCTCGTGGCGGTGATGGACGGCGCCGTCGTGGCTGCCAGTAGCGTGCATCTGGCAGGTCTGACGGCCGACTTGCACACCATCGAGACGCTGCCGCAGTGGCGGGGGATCGGGTTGGCCACGCTGCTGATAGCCCGCGGCATGGCGTGGGCCCAAGAACGCGGCGCCACGGAGATGCTGCTGGAGGTGCGCGTCGGCAACCCGGCCCAGGCGCTGTATGCCGACTTGGGCTTCACGCCCTTGTACGAACGCACCAACTACTACGGTCCCGGTTTGAACGCCGTCGTAATGAGACGCTCTCTCAATACGGCCTACCGTGACGAAGCGCCCTCCGGGGCGGAACGCGGGGTTGGGCTGGCGGGCACCGCAGGCCACCCAGACCATGCGTCCGAGGTGACGTCTGGGAGCCTGGCCCCGCTGGAGCCCCATCTTCGAGTGAAATGACACATGACGACCACTAACAGGAGACCAACAGTGATTGATCCATTGGTTCTGGGCATCGAGTCCAGTTGCGACGAGACGAGCGTCGGCATCGTGCGGGGCGCGCAAATGCTGGCCAACCAGACGGCGTCGTCCGTCGAGCTTCATGCCCGCTTCGGCGGCGTGGTGCCCGAGGTGGCGTCGCGGGCGCACTTGGAGGCGATCGGCCCGACGCTGCGCCGGGCTCTGGACCAGTCAGGCGTGGCGCCTGACGAGTTGGATGCCATCGCCGTGACCGCCGGACCGGGCCTGATGGGGGCGCTGGCGGTCGGCGTCGCGGCGGCCAAAGCACTGGCCCTGGCCTGGGACAAGCCTTTGTACGGCGTCAACCACCTGGTGGGCCACGTCGGCGTCGACGTGCTCGACCACGGCCCGCTGGCGAAGCCGTCCCTGGCGCTACTGGTTTCGGGCGGGCACACTTCGTTGCTGCTGGTCCGCGATATCACCGGCGACATCGAGGAACTCGGCTCGACCATCGACGACGCCGCCGGCGAGGCCTACGACAAGGTCTCGCGGCTGCTAGGTCTCGGTTATCCCGGCGGTCCGGTGATCGACGCCGCCGCCCAGCGCGGCGATCCCACAGCCATCGCCTTCCCGCGCGGGCTGACGGCCCGTCATGACTTGGCAGGTCATCGCTTCGATTTCTCGTTCTCGGGCTTGAAGACGGCCGTCGCCCGCTGGGTCGAAAGCCGCCAGGCGGCTGGGCTGGACGTGCCGGTGGACGATGTGGCGGCCAGCTTCCAGGAGGCAGTGGCCGATGTCCTAACATCCAAAACCGTCGACGCGGCACAGGCTTTCGGTGTCCAAGACGTGGTTCTGGGTGGCGGAGTGGCCGCCAACTCGCGGCTGCGCGGTCTGCTCGAGGAGCGCTGCCAGGCCAATGGGTTGACGTTGCGCCGTCCCCGGCCGGGATTGTGCACGGACAACGGGGCCATGATCGCCGTCCTCGGAGCCGCCCTGGTAGAGGCTGGACGGGCGCCGTCCCCACTCGGCTTCGGTGCTGATTCCGGACTGCCGGTGACGCGGGTCGTGGTGTCGTAGTACCCTAATGGAGACTGATGTGGGAGATTGATATGCCAGATTATTCCGACCTGACGGTGGCCACCTGGGCCGTCTCAAATCCAGCGACCAGACCAGAAGAACTGGCGCAGATCGCCCAGGCGCAACCCGGGTTGTGGCCGGGCGTCGTCTACCACCCCAACGCCTACCCGGCTTTGCTCGACTGGATAGCGGCCAACAGGGGGCCGCAGGCGGCTGCCACCGTGGAGGCCCGCCGTCAGGCCATGTGGGCCGCCGTGTACGCCTATGCCCCGCCCGTCGACATCCAAAGAGGCAAGTCCGGCGTCCAGCGGGCCTTCGACTCGATGACCGGATTCGAGGGCAAGGCCATCGTCCGGTTCAAGGATCTGTTCCGCGACACCTTCAAGTCGCACGGGCGCGACGATATGGAGGCGCTGCTGTATGCGGGCACGCAGGCCGGGGCCGCGGATCGCGTCTGGCGCTTGCCGTGGCTGTACGTCCGCGTCTTCGGCGTGCTGATCGGCGCCTTCATGCTGCTGCTGGTGTGCACGCTGATTTTCTCGGACTCATCGGGCAACGTCATCCCCGGGGTCATCTTCACCGGCGCGCTGGTGATCCCGGCCACCGTGATGATCTTTTTCTGGGAGTTCAACCAAGCGCACAACGTGTCGTTCTTCGACGTGATCCGCATCTTCTTCATCGGCGGCGCGATGTCGATACTGCTGACCTTCGTCTTCGAAGCCCCCAGCGGCGCCGTCAACTCCGACTCTGTCGGCTCGCTGTTCGGATTGGCCGTCATGATCGGGTTCACCGAGGAGTTGGCCAAGCTGGTGGTCGTCTACATCCTGGTGCGCAAACTGTACGGCTGCCTGATATCCAACGGGCTGTTGGCGGGCGCCATCGTCGGCGCCGGTTTTGCCGTCTTCGAGACGATGGGGTACGGGTTGTCGTCGCTGCTGACCGGCAGTGGGATCGTCAGAATCCTGGTGATCAGGGGTATCTTGTCCATCGGCGGCCATGTCGTGTGGACGGCCATCGCCGGGGCCGGGCTGATGTTCGCCCAGGCGGTGGGCAGCAGCCAGATCAACCTGCGCACCATGTCGTGGGGCAAGCTCATGGCGCTGTTCGCCGTGCCCTTCGTGCTGCACACCCTGTGGGACTTCTTCGGGTTCGAGGTGAACAGCCTCGCGTTGTACTACCTGCTGCTGGCTGGTCTCACGGTCGTCGCCTGGATATTCGTCGTCCGGCTAATCAACACCGGCCTGAGCCAGTACGCCGCCATGTTGGGCGGGATACCAAGCGTCATCCAGTGAGTCACGGATTGATCGCCCTGAGCCAAGAAGGGATGACACTTTGACAATGACGTGGGATAAGTTGCCTGGGAACAACCAAGAGACGTCGGGATCAAGTTGTTGGGCATCATCCGTCAGCCTGTCTGTCCGTCTTGAGTAACTATCATGGCTTTGGCATAATTGTGAGGACCGTGATCCATAGAAGCACACGATGATAGGAGCGAGGGTGGCAAGTATTTGGATGAGACTGGATAGCGTTCCAACTGAATCATTCATGGAACAGGTTGTCGTCCCACTGATCAAAGCGCTTGGCGCACATGGTGTGCATGCCAACTTGGAGACGACGCGGAACAGTATCTTCCAAAATCAGGGTGATCTCGCCTATGCGTTGTATCCTGGCGGAGAGCTGGGATTCGTGTTCACTACCGGTCCCACATTCAATCCGATCTCGGGGAGCACTGACTACAACCGCTATATGATGGCGTCAGTGACGGGAGTGCCAGCAGATGTCGGTGTCACTGACGCGGACATAAACCAGGCGATCTCCGATTTTCAGATGGGTTTGTTCGAGCGCGAGATCTATGATGCCAGTCCGCGGATCACGGAGGGTGGTTCCATCAGTGGTAGATCTATGACCGTGTCATCTGGGTCCGCAGGATCAGCGTCTAGCGGTTCTGCCCAAACAAAGTCGGGCTGCTATATCGCCACGGCTGTCTATGGGGGGTACGATTTACCCCAAGTCATTGTGCTCCGCAGGTTTCGGGACGAGTTCCTCGCGCGGAGCCTTGCTGGGAAAGCGTTCGTTCGGTTCTACTATGGGATCAGCCCGTGGCTTGTCAACAGGGTTGGAGCGCGAGGATGGTTCACTAGCCTCGTCCGACCGTTTTTGGACAGGCTCACGACTCAGCTGCGAGACGAAGGTTTCTCCGACGCACCCTATGATGATCCGAGGCGATGACAATGTCGATTGTCCAACTCCCATTTGAAAGTCGGTTCGAGCCGCCTAGTGTCATCGGCCAGTGGTGGAAGCATTATGGCATGGGAGGCGGCACCAAACTGCCCAATCCTCTCGCCGCAACTGAGGTGAGCACCTGCGGGGGTTACGAGGACGACCTGTGGGTCAACCTAGAACTGTGGAGCAAACCCGACTCCAAGGAGACTATCGGTCGGCTCAGCGCCCAGTCTGAGCCATTCGGCGAGACGCAGGTCCGCAGTGTGCTGCGTCGTGTAATCGACTCGCTCCAGCCGCCGCCAGGGCGTCAGCCATCTCAAATCGCTTTCGCGCCCGATTCGTTCACTTGGATTGGCGGTTGGGATTGGACGACGGAGAATAGCGATCCCGGGCATTGGGGCATGACCAAGTTAGACGAAATCCTTGCCACTGCGCCTCGCGGTCTGTGTGCTGCGGACGGCACTCTCATCTGTGACGGTTCAAAAACAGCTAAGTTTGGCTTCGTCCATGCGCCAAGCCGAGCCGTCTTCCTAGGTTATGACTATCTCGGTCTGAATCCCGACGCCCTCGAGATCAAGATCATCGAAGGATGCGGCTCGGTCCCGCTCACATCCATCCCGGGGGTGCGAGTCCTCAAGTCGCGAACCAACGTCTACTCCGCAGCTGCGACTACCGATGGCATGACGTTGGCCTGCATTGAGTACAGTAACTCCATTGAGTTCGGCAGAGGCTACATCAGCCTCATTGATGCCGAGACCGGCGAGGCTCGCAAGCTGACCTGGTTTGGCCATGCCTCCGGAGGTGAGCAGATAGCTTTCAGCCCTGACGATAGGTGGCTCCTGATTCCTCGAACTGGCAGGGATTACGGGGCGCTGATCATTGACGTCATGACGGGAGCACAGCGATCCTTCGACGACATCAACCATGCCTCTTGCTGGTGGGTACGTGACGGTCGACTCGGCCTACTAAGTATCGGCTCCGGTGCCTACGACACCGATGAGTTCGACCCCTACATGGTCAGCTTCTTCGATCTCACCAGCGGAGAGACGAAACCTGTCGCCAAGATCACGCCACCCGGGTTTACGCTCGAGCCGCTCTACCGTTCTTTGTGGACCGCCGAGCCACACGCAGATGGGCGAGTCCTACTAGATATGTGCATACCGCCCGCCAATGAGCACTATTTCGCCCATAGAACCCTTGTCATACTCGACCTGGCCACCGGCTCCCTCCAACAGGTCATCGAACCGTTCGCCGACCCTACGAAGTACATAGTGCGTCAGCAGAAGAACTGGCACTGGAACTCTCCGCTCGGCTTCACTGCCACTGAGCACCCAGCGCTACTTGATCAAGGTCTCTTCCAGATCGACATGTCCTTGTGGCCGGACTTCAAGGACGAATACGGAGCGGTCATCCGTGTCAGCTTCGATAGCCCATTCTTCGGTAACTAATAGTTAGGAGCACCATAACCAATGTTTGGAAAATACTCAGAATATTACAGCGTTCAGCTAAAAGACAACGTGCCCAACGAAGCACTGTTTGACGCATTCGCGGACTACGTCAATACGCATCCGCAACATGCCCAATTTGCAGACGCAGCGTCGGACGCCACAGCAGGAATGATAATTCCGATAATTGGAGTGCTAATACTCGCAGACAACGGTATTCCCATCCCACCGTTCTCAGTCGAATGGGGCCGGGTAGTGGAGGAAGAGACTAACAGGATGTCTAAAGGCTCATATGCTCATTACTATTCAAATACGATGGGCCTGGCGGTGAATTACGCAACATTCGTCAGCGGCATCATAAATACCAAGGCCGATACGAGCTATTCGTTCATACTGGTAGATGTTCAAGAGAAAGTCATCCCTAAAGAAACGCTTCGAAGCGCGTTGAGCAAGATAGGCTCGTACCTTGATCAATACCTCAAGGCTGGCTAGATCGTCAGTCTCTGGTATTCTGATCACACTGAGCCCGTGGGGCAAGCCTGTCGAAGTCAGGCGCTGACCCGCAACGGTAGGCCAAGGCAGATGTTGCCCTGGCGAGCCCGAAAACCCATCGGCCCAGAGCGTTTCCATCCGTCGAGGTCTGCGGAGACATGGTTGCCGGCAGCTGTGCCTTCGGGATCGCTCACCGAAAGGCACATAGCGTGCTCTCGTATTTCTTGCCCCGTGCGGTCCATCCCGGGGCCTGGTGGCTCTGGGCCATCGGGTTGGCTGTGGTCGCTTGTCGCGGGCCCGGCTTGCCGACGATCGTATTTCTGGTGGCCGTCCTGGTGGTCGTGGTGCTATTCCGCCGGGGCGCCACGCCGTGGGCGACCAGCTTCAGGCTCTACGTCTGGTTGGCCGTCGTCATAACCGCGGTGCGCATCGTCTTTCAGATCGTGTTCCCGATCGGCGGATCGCCGGTGTTGTTCGGGCTGCCTGCGCTGAGCCTGCCCGGCGGGATGCACCTCTTCGGTCCGGTGACGCCGGCCGGGCTGCTGGCCGGGCTGCGCACCGGCGGCCAACTGGCGGTGATCGTGTTGTGTGTGGGCGCCGCTAACTCGCTGAGCAGCCCGAAGCAC
>Ga0123357_10012171_pt1 | contig 11088 bp, 5 predicted proteins | sample TergutEmb28metaG_FD_89873 | JGI IMG/M metagenome (GOLD analysis project Ga0123357, IMG submission 89873) | Embiratermes neotenicus P4 segment gut microbial communities from Petit-Saut dam, French Guiana - Emb289 P4 | ecosystem: Host-associated > Arthropoda: Insects > Digestive system > Gut ... | reverse complement strand
CCGTGTTTAAAATATTCAGTACCTGTATTTGTTGAATAAACATATAAAATCGAACGTTTAGAGGTTAGCGGTGCGGTACGACCACTACAGAGGTCGTTAGGCGTCAAAGGTTTAATTAACACCATCTGTTTGTAAGCCTGATGATGGCCAAACAAGGCCGAAACATATTGATTAATTAACCAGTTGTAGATTTGCAAATGTCATTTGTATGTTGTGTAAAGACGGTTCAATTTAATCAATTTGTTACATGTACACAACGGGATGGAAACAATCCAATTCACTCCTTCATCAGTTTCCTTCAGGGACAAACAAATCGACGAACTACGTACTGACTTGACATTTGCACCAATGCAGCGAACTTGAGCAACCAGTACTGCTGGGAGTATCGTAGGCATGAGACACGATTTCGCGGCTTACCATTTAAATGACTACGTGTAGTTTGTTGACTACTGTGAAGGATGGTTTCTTTATATGCAAATAAGAACCAAGTCACATTAAATGGAAGTCCGTGACCTTTACACGAGCAAGGTCAAATTTTCACGCTCCTGCGCAAATACGCTGCGAAAAGTTGAAACGACAGCTTCATGTCCGTCCGTCTCGACATGGAACGAGCTATCCCATCACAAGAAATTTAACAAATCTTCAATTTCAGGAGGGGGGGAATTCTACATAAAAATTTGCTCTCATATCCAGATTTTGATTAAAATCAGTAAAAATATCCAACTTTTTCGTGAATACATGTAAAAATGCATAATGGCTCTGAGATGAAATGTTCTGAGATGTTTGTTCTTCTGGGGTGTTATGCGGCTTAAACTGGTAGTTGCCGACATTTCGAAAGAAAATGTCAATCCCATCTGCTATCGGCAAGCAGTCCAAGAAGATCCTTGAAGATGATATACCGACAGGTTTTTACCGAAACGTCGGTAAATACTAATTTACGTTGCGTAACATTCCACAAGAGTAAAGACCGCTTTCACAAAAGCCTGGAACCAAGCGTGAAAGGTTTTCATATTCGGAAGAGTGTTTGCTGTGACGTAAGCGTCGAAGCCGGAGAAAAAGTTCTTTATACGTAGGTCATTCGGAAAGTAAGTACCGTCTGCGCATATCTCTCGCGCATCCTCGAGACTGTCACTTTGCGCATGTGCAGTGACTTCCTCTATCAATTGAGAAGCCACCGACACCATTTCGTGAAATTCGTGTTATGTTTATGTTTGTTCCTGTAAGTTAAACATATTTAAGATAATTAATGGGGCCGCCGACTGTGAAATACGGTTTGTAATTCGTTTTTTGAACGCTAGGAATGTGCTAGCAAGTGAGATTCATCACCAGATCTGTCAAGTGTATGGTGACAATGCGATGAGTGACGGCATGGTTAGGAAATGGGTTCGGATGTTCAATGAAGGACGAGACAACGTGCACAATGAGGCGCGAAGTGGGCGTTCACCTTTGGTGAATGATGATTTGGTGCGTAAGGTCAACGAAAGAGTGCGTGACGACAGACGTTTACAATTTCTGATCTGTCCTTGAACTTTCCTCAGATTTCAAGGACTCTATGACACTGTCAGCAGTGGCTAACATCGCAGGCGGCCGCATTCTATGAGGACGGTACACAAAAACTTGTGCCCCGCTACGATAAGTGCATCAATAATGGCGGCGAATATGTGGAAAAATAGTTTGAAGAATGTAGAATCTGATAACAATAAAATTTTATACGAAACGTTACTCGATTTTTTTTACAGCGAAACGGTACTTACTTTCTGAATAAGCCTCGTATATTTATCGACATATTGCCTTTTATTGGTGTGCAGTTGTTGGAATAAATGTCGTGAATTAATTTATTCACGGAAAATGTATATTTTTTTTAAATTCACTAAGTGTCTTTTGCTGCCACCCTCTGTGCATTTTGATGACTTACATATCGTAACCTAATATAGAGCAATGTAGACTTAGAACTGAAACATGTTTTGAGATGGAAGGTATTCGTCTGTATTAGAATGTACGAGCAGGACTGAACGTGAATGTGATCCTGTTGTTTGTTTGGATAAGAACAGTGAGCATCATAAAACATCGAATGAATCGATTTATTGTATTTCTCCAACTATTCGATATGGGGCTTACATCTTACGTTATTCTTTATGTATGCAGTTTTATCTTAGCACGACACATGCAAAAAAGAATTATTTATTTAAACTGAACTCCCAGTGTACACACAAGGACAGCTGAAATGTAACCGAATCTGTGTTTGTACTTTTCACAGCTTATCCCAAGTATCCACAGTAACTATCATATCTACTGTTTGGTGGATGCCAGATAAGTTTCCCTTTAAGCGTGATAAATACCACTTCCCTACGTCTAGAGCCGATATTTAGAAAACGTATAAATCTAAGTCACAAACCATACCGCCACACCCCAAGCATTTCTTTATATTCGGACCTTTGACTCACCAGCTATTTTCCTTCGGTTCCAGGTTTTGTCAACCCACTGGATGATATACCCCGTGTGCTGTATGCTTGTGATCGGAATTTGTCATTTCGAAGTACAGTATATACTTGAAATTACCGGTTCAAACAAATTTCCCGCACACGTATTAGGTTGTTGAAATTATCCGAACATATGACGCGATCGTTGCCGTTTATGTCCATGAATTCTCAAGCAACTGGAATAATGAAATGTGGTTAGTAACTTCGAACAGAAATTCGAGCCGGTACTTGCTAGTCATGTAGAAAATAATTGTATTTTATTTACGTTTAGATTAATTTGCAAACTTTCTCGAATTGTCTAAAATTATGAACCAGGACGGCGTTTTTTACTTTCTTTCTAGCCGTAAATATTATTTCGGCAATGTAAAAAAATTATCATTATTAAGAAAACATTATGAGTCTAATATAGCAATTAATCCATTTCAACATTTAATATTCTCATAATATCACAAAATTTATTACATCACTACTTTTCAGTTACATGTCCTTCAGAATTTGGTACTGTTCCATAATTGATGCAGGTACCAGTCTTGACGTAGTGTCACTTCATTCAACTCATGCATTCTATAAATTAATGCTTCTTTACCGAACGTCTCATATTTCATGTATAGAGATAGTCTACAAATACTTGTGACATTTGAAGTAGAATTAAGATTAAACAGACGCTTTTATCTACTGAATACCTGAATGGAATATGGTTTTATGGAATACAAGAAGAGAGTGACAGGAAGGACAAGGCAGTTTTAGTTTTGATATGACACTCCGCTATAACCTACTATTTGACTGTCACATTGTACTGTTAACGTGTATATGCATAATGTACTGTCTAACTTGCACTACCAGACGCACTATTGTATAAAAGCACAAGACAAAATAGCCACAGGCATCGCCGTGTGTTAAGATATGACAATCTGATGTCTTCGTCATTGCACCTGTTTCATTTCTTCTTTCTTGTCTTTCAAATTAACCAGAAACATGAAGAAGGACAACGTCTCTTGCATTATCTGTAACAGACAGACCCAGCTTTATCGACAGGCACATTTATATATGTAATAAATAAAGAGACTTGTGGAAATGAAATAAAATATCTCCAATCCTGAGTTTTCAGTGAACATGTCGGATGTGTGTCATAATGTGTGAATCGCCAGATTCAATAATTTTATGACTTGTATTCGGACTCTTTGTAATTATGAATATTCTTTCAGCCATGGTTGTACTTGATATTACTGGAATCAGGATGCTACAATGAACACAGATGCTACAACGAACGCGTAGGAATACTACTTGCCGGTTTAGCTTGCGCGTGCGTATGACGCAGAGCGTCGTAAGTTTGTTATCGTTTGTAAGTTTCAGTTATCAGTTTATTTCAATTATCTGCCTATTTGTGCCTTTATTATGGAAAGAGCAATTGCTGTTTTTACTAGGGAAAGACTGTTAATGCTTTTCATATACGTTGGGTTGTATAGGAAAAGTTTGTTCATAGTTTTCACTAAGCAAAGATTGTTTATGCTTTTCAAATTTACATGCACAGCGTATAGAAGTTAAATAATTTCGTTTTATATTATTTTTAGAATTATATTTTTTATTTTTTATTATATTTTTCCTGTTTAAATGGTTGTGTTAGATGGCAACTTTGCTGTAAGCTATGCCCCTGGAACGGATTACACCTAAATACACACATTTCAATCTATGCTAGAAGGAACAGGTACTATAACAAACGAGGTTCTAGAAGCAATTAGTTCGTTCTAACCTACCTCATTGTACAACAAAATATGCTTATCATTGAGTTAATCTGATGTTATTTGCTTTCGAATTTTTGGAACCCTTTATTATTGGTTTTTAACGACACAAATTCCCTTAGCTCACTGATCTGGCCGTTTAAGGGAAGCTGTCTTTATTGTGCTGTCATATACATCCTGTGTTTGTGTGTGATGTTCCATCTTAATTTCAAATTGAATGTCGTAAAACTAGGTACCTGCATTCCATACCACTAGAAATCAAGTGGGGTTTGCAATGTTTAATTCCTTATCGTGTCAAGCCTACCGTCACTATATTTCAATAAAAATATTCTGTATAGAAGACTTATGTAAAAGCCGGTAGGTGTTGTTGTTATCAATACGGTCTATAATTCATGTGGTCGTTTGCAATGTATGTCGCAAATTTAAGTCTTTGCCTTTGTTATGTTTAATTGTAATTCATGTAGAACAGCGGCAATGTTGGGCAGAGACATATGCACCACCTTCAGATAAAATCCTTCGCATCTCTATATGTGAGAGGAAAGCATGACTGAACTCAACATATTATATAAAAACGTTATATTTAATAGGATGTTTTAATATGACTTTGGGTTTGTTTCGTAATTTCATGGTTGCTTAAAATGTCTTGAAATGAAAATTTAATTACTCTTAGATGTAATGTATTTATTAATTTGTATGCTGAGCCCCCAGGTAGCTAGCCACAAGGGCAACTTAAATAGGTGTCGATCAGAGGGCACGCACAATTCAGCCCTCAGTCCTTTGAGCATCCGAAATTCGAGTAATCGGGTCTTGTGGGGAATGATTAGTTCAACAAGAACACAATACAATTTAACAAAACAATAATAATTGTATTGACAAACTTAACAAGGCATAAGAGAAAACAAGTGCAATAATAGTGAAAATGGAAAACAAAAAAAACAAGCTCTTATTAACACACGCTCGGCCGATCGTGTTTCACGTAATACAGTGATCGAGCCCATCGGCTTACGTAAATTTACCTCGTACATCTACCAGTACACAACGGCCGGTTCACGGCAATCACAACATAATGGTCCAAAATTCGGCACCTTGTAAACTTACAAATAATAACATGAAAGCATAGCCGATACAAAGTACGCATTACAATAAACCAAGTAATAGGCCAGAGATAACTATTACCGTGCGTAACCAGAATACAAACAGAGAATAATAGAGGGACTAAACATGGGTGTTTGACTCTTGTAAAGAATGATAAATATTACTCACGGGAAGGTACACCCGTATCTGCCCTTGTTCGAGGCAGTATCAGGCAGACGTCGGGGGACATGTTCAAAGAAAACGGAAACGTGAATTCAAGAAAATACAAAGACCGAAACTAAACTTTTATCTTTCGGACATTCCCCGAAGTATGCGTAGGTCTCTCTTGAAAAGAAATAGCTGAAGAAAGAGCTCCCCGTTCCTGCCCCGGGCAGAAGTACAGTCACAGAGTTGAACCCAAGACGAAAAGATCAAAAGAGGAGTTGAAACAAGAGTGATCGAGACAAAAACTTTTTTGCAGAGGAAACCTTGGAAAGCTAAGCCCATACCTTTCACTTCTCCTCGATGGTCAATCAAAAGACGATAGCCTTATAAGGAAAGATAGGGGGAAGGAAATTAATCCTCAAAGCAGACCCACCAAGGAGGCCGGCTCATCATCCACCTCCACCCTATAGAAATCCACGGAGTGTCTTCTATCATTCGTGAACTTGACATTGAATGCGGAGGTTACTCAACCAGCCGGCCTGCCACACCAGTGAACAGATATCAATGCTCACTATAATCCAACGCCAAATAATAGCACGTGAGGTGACGATAATTCGGTGTGTAGACTCAACCGAGAATCCATTTTCTCCAGCATTAACACACATTCACACCACCACAGGGCCGTCCACGGTCCCTAAATCAGTCACCATGACACATTGCCTCGCGTACGCCATCGGCCATGCGACGAACACCAGTCCGATTCGTCAGTATGGTAGCTTGTTCGCTGAGACCGTAGCGAGGTGGTATGGTATCACTTCCACACAGCGTCCACCATACGTGACACCAAGAAACTAAAACAGATCGGTGTGGGGGTAAGGGGGGATGGATGGTCGTCGTCACCAGTTTGGGATGCTCCTGCCGTCGGTAGTGTTGAGCATCCCTTCATAGATGCGTACTTCTTTCCAGGAAGAAAATCAGGATCCAACGTGCAGGGATGGCTATTTTCTGATAATGTCGGCAACTCGCGGGGAACACAAGGGGCAAAAAGGGGTATAGAAACAAATTATAGGATTAATACACAAGCATATAAATGAAAAGCATACAAATGAAAATCACTTACTTAATATCGAAGATGATATGGAACTTATATTTTTGAGGACGAAAATGGGCCTAATGGACAGTACCGAAGGTTTTACATATGTAAAGGGAATACCAGTAACAACCAGGTATGTACCAAATCGAAGGAATATTTACATCAGTCATCCTGGATTATTATTAGGGATGAACCATCCAGTGTGACTTCAATGGATAAGCCAAATTTCTTTAGGTTTTTTCCAACATTGCTCGCAATAATTCACTTGAAAATGGCAGCAGGTGAACTCGTGCGTCTAGGCATTGTTGCTGTTTGTTAATCAATGAATTTAAATAAACTATGGAATAAGCAGCAACATAAACAAGCGTTGTTGGTAGGTGAAACGAGGGAATATGCGAATAGACACATTAGGCTCATAAGCCAACTTTATACAAATTAGAAAATTAAGATGCAGACATATTCAGACACCACAAAATAATACCTGTAGAACAGTTTTAAGAGGTGTTAAGACATTAGATCACTGGGTAATAAAACAGAACACATACGACAAATGTCTTCCGGCGTGTTTGAATTTAGTGGTCACTCATATTTCCTTGGTTGCTAGTAATTTCTTTGTAAAATTTGAAGCTGTACACTGTATACCAAGATCATCGATATCAAATTCCTTCCACATGCCTCAAGAGGCAATATGTCTAGCCTTAGAGGGCTTTGTTATAGTAAGAATAGTAACGCTCTAACTTTCGCCAGTAACTGTACGAATATTTTATTTTTGGACTTTTCTTAAATTGAATCTAAAAAATAAATTTAACGTTGGAGAATTTAATATTATTTTGCACAAAATAACAATGTCGTAACAGGATTTAAGTGTTGCACACGCTCATCCTATGCACGTTGTATGACTTTTCTCCTTCAGTATATGAGGTGAGAATTCTTCGGTATACGGAGGATTTCTTTGAATCTGATAAATTGCTCACTATTTATTTACTTATTTACACCTGAAGTAAAGAGTCTCCACCTGTCCAGTTAATTAACTACTAACTGTAGGACCTTTTTCATAACCCGAACTCCAATCTCATAAGCCACATCTAACTGAAAATTCACTCCATGGCTATTAATATGTGCTCTGGATTTCTTGATTTTGAGAAAACTCACTTTAAAAATTGCATACTTGAATGAGAATGTCAAACTCTCTTCGGTCAGCACGGAAATTTCTTTCATTTACTTATTTTTCACCTTAGGGTTAAGGTTTGCTTGTGTTTGGCTATTGTCGTTCAAACTACGTAGTTTATATTTTGTGTACTTCATGGTGCTTTTCAGGAATTAGACAGAATATTATTTTCTCTGTTAATTATTCAAAGGGTAACGGACTTAAATATATCTAGAACAATTACATTCCGCCCTTCACTAAAGGTGTCTTGAATTGACTTCGAATCGGAGTTTTATGACCGACGGAAAGGAATTGAGATGTGAGCACTGCATTTAGTCGGCGTTCTAATATACAAGGGTAGCTTCGAACCGCTCGTAACTGAGGGCTAGGAATCTTTTTTTAATCTACAAATGTATCAAAAACATTCGGCTGCAGTGTAATTTATTTGAATTTAAAGTGTGTTATTGTGTGATTATTCAAAAACTTTACTTTTCTGCAATAGCCAATGCAGCCATGGCCTGTTAAAAATACCATTTCGTTTTAGTAATGAAGCAAACAGTTTTGGAATCTCTCTGTTTCCTGTGTGTTCCTACAGGGGTTTTCATCTTCGACAGGCTGGTGTAACCACTTTCTGAAAACTGATATAGCTGTTCTTCAACGTTATGTGTTTTGAGCTTTTGTTAAAAATTTGGAGTGCGTTGGAAATTCATATATGTGGTTGCACAACTGTTTTTGCAAAAATATTGAAATTTATTTTCTGATGCTTTACAGCCATCGGATATCTTCCTTAATTTGTCAATGGCGCTATCCACACGTTAAATTCCACCATTACGGGATCTTTTCTTTCATTCTCTTGTATTCCTTCGTGTCCTTTCTTATACTTCCCTTCTCAGAATTTGACATATTCACTTTGGTGGCACAAACCACCACTCCCAGACATATCTTCATTTATGTTACTCTAAATATTATTGCCAGTTTTTTCAGTTCTCTTGTATTAACATTTTCTTCGTAATAGAGAATGAAATTTTCAGGTTCTTTGTCGAGCTTCACCTTTTCTAATCAATTATTCTGCAACGATGAATTGTACATATTTTCTATCTGCAGTGTTTTAGAACTTCAATATGTCAATGAAAATGGTTTCACAAATTTGCTTTTATTATATCGTCATATTTGCAACACTGTTTATTAATGTTAACATATAATCATAAATAATAACATTCAATAAGCAGTATTGAAACACTGTTTCATTTTTAGATGTGCTAATCCTTATGGAGGAATAGAAAAAATTAATATTAGGTTCTTGATTACTTTTGGATAATCCAAACTGCAATGGTGTCATTGATGGAAAACTTTTTCACATTCGTTAACCAGAAGTGTGGTTTGAATTTTATTTACGCCAAAGAGAAAGAGTATGTTTTTTTAGCTACAGTGGACAAGGGCAAAATTTCCGTACTACTTAAACAAATGGAGGAATGAGTAACACACTGATGTTTTCAAAAGGCGCATTCAAAGAAGCACTATATTCTTAATCTTCCTTCCGCAGGATTTTTGTGACTAATATTGCTCCCTTTTTCAATAGTGTTATTTTGACGCGTCACTGTTTGAAGACACCATTAAACAACAGTGATATTTATGTATCCAATGACTGTCGAGTGGGAGGTGTGTGTCAGAAATGCATTTGTGTAAAGGTATTAAATTTTGAATTAAGAGGTTTTGATTCCTTTGAAGACCTAAATAGCTGTTCTAGTGACAAAGCCATTTTTGTTTTACACAACTAGGTGAGGCACATTTCTCCTGTCGGGCTTATTTATAACAAAGACGGAATGGCTGGTACCGAAGTGTGGGAAGACGAAATACCCTACCTGACAGTTGGCTACTACAAGTTGTGGGCACAGCAGAAAGGATGATAAACTTAGCCTTTGTTACAGCTTTAACCACAGAAACGCAGCATGTACTGTATGTTATTGGTATGCAGAACACTTCTGGCCTCATAATTGGTAACATGGCTGTGATAATGATTTGATTACATACTGTAGTTACAGTGGAAAATTACATGTAATTATTTTAAACTAAATTATATTCTGATCATACAACGGAAGATTATTTTAAAACATTTGACAGGTACGTAACACTTATTTGTGTAATTACAAGGTATAATGCTAACACACACAGTAACATAACGTACATGTCCCTTTAACGAAACTTGGAAATCAGTAAGTCTGTTTACCCTGTTGTCCCAGAAGGTCTTAAATTATAAACGCCAGTCCCGAATGAATGTGTTTGTTTTAACCAAAACAATTTCGATGCACAAATGTAATTTATGCTTGCACCACTCTTTTCTGATTGTATTGACTGAGCAGAATTCATTGTATGAATTTTTTCATTTCCAATTTTGCTCTCTCTGCTGTGAGTTCAGAAAATTTCCTTTCCTGCACAGTTTTCTTCAGTACATTCTCATGAGGCGTTTCTTTTTTTTTAGTGTTCAGGTTTTAAACACTCGATATTTAGTAACAAATAGCTAGAAAGGTGTGTGCTCTTCGTCGCAATTAAAAAGAATTTGAAGTTATTATCAGACAGAACAATAAGAAAAGAACCCTAACAGAAAAGATAAACATCGGTTTTTCATTGTGGAGAAGCATGCAGTGACAAGACACTTTAGGTTTTCGCTTTCGTTGATTTACCCAAAATAAAAAAGTGGTCGCATCTATCATTTTTCATCCTTCATATTGTATCGTAACTGTTGCTCAATTTTACTCTTTACTCTTTTAACTTTTATCGATTCTTCCAAACGGATCATCCTAACGCATCATCCGAAGTGAGAAATGTAAAGGCCGTTTCTAATCAGAAAAAAAGAGGTGAGTGAAAGTGAAAATGCTACGCTTAAAATTGAAAATTTTATACAAGTCATCCTTATCTGTTTAACAAGTTCATACTCTTCCAAATTAGTATTTAACCTTGAATATTCAAGCCATACATCAATATTTATATTCCAGATTTGTAACCGTCTTAAATGTCGTGATTCGGTATAATAAAAAACGAAGTAGGCTGGTGTTAGTTGCCTCTGTCGGCATGTCGGCAGCCATCTGGTGTAATAAGATATGCTGACAGAAAAAGGACGTCTCTAATGCTAATACTACACTCTGTTAACTATTATAGCCTTATGAATCATAATTTTCCACACATAACTTAATGTCTACTGTCATCTAAAAGCATTTAAAGTTTCATTTCAACATATTTTAATCACGAAATTACCAAACGGAAACACGGCTACATTAAAACACCCTACTTAGAATATTTGCTGTCCTTATACAAAAAGTTTATTACCGTCTTGATTTTCTCTGATAATATTTTATTATACATGCTCTATATTCCTTTTTAATTACTTACGGT
>Ga0123357_10012169_pt1 | contig 11089 bp, 5 predicted proteins | sample TergutEmb28metaG_FD_89873 | JGI IMG/M metagenome (GOLD analysis project Ga0123357, IMG submission 89873) | Embiratermes neotenicus P4 segment gut microbial communities from Petit-Saut dam, French Guiana - Emb289 P4 | ecosystem: Host-associated > Arthropoda: Insects > Digestive system > Gut ... | reverse complement strand
ATTTCCACTATAAAACATTTATTCATGAAAATTGCTTAGAAAACTAAAATGACAAATTCCAGGAGAACCTCTCGCGGCCCGGTATAATTGATACCAGGGCCCGGTACCGGGCCGCGGCCCGGCGGTTGAGAAACACTGGCCTATAGAATACACACAATTGCGCGGGGCAAAATTTGATCCCAGTTATTGTGCATCGTAGACAGGGCGGTTAGTGTATCGAACCTGAGTAAAAGTGAATGCTACAATATCATCTGTGCCGTGTTAATGACAGTCTGTAAAAATGTGCCCACTAGAGCCTGTGCGTCTGTACGGAAGCAACAACACGATAACTGTTGAAAGCATGTTCACAAAGTGTCGTTTTGACGAGTTCCTCTCCGTTTCGTAAACACATTCCAATTTACACTAATATCACGGAGGCGTAAGTATGTTCCTACGCGCATCTCGAAAGTTACTCCCTAAATATTTGGCGGAGGGAAAACCGCCTTCTTCAGAAGTTAGTAATGTACACACTTTAGCTTAGCACACCTCTGCTAGAAGTTTTACGCTTTTATAAATATTGACACAGAAGCAAGGGAGACTGGAAGAGTAATGCTACCCATATTATTTCCGAAAGACCTTCCGAAAATATACGATTACAGAGGTTTTGCGTTGTTAACAATAAAAGCCTCTTGCAACGTCAACGTACAGAATCTGCTTATATTTAAAAATGTATTTATTTGAAATATGACAGAACAAACTGTGACAAACGTCACTATGTTAACTTTTTCCCTTCTAGACAATTAACGAAAAAAAAGGAGCAAAAGCACCACCACTCTTACGCTGGGCTTTTATTTTCTTGCAAATTACACTGGGTTTCTAAAATTATAAAATCCATTTTATGGATCAATTTAGGATGTTTACCCCAGAGACGTGTATCAATCACTGCACGTACCCTCTCTGCGACTGAGTGTCGCATTATATTCTTTTGTCGGCGAATCTTGTAACTAAGCAGTAACCATTAAGACTGTTATTATGTAGATCCCCCAATCGCCCACAGGCATAATGAGCTTCGCACCTTCCAAAAAAAAAAAAATGCATATAGTGCACTTTTATTTGCTTTCCTTATATGCGTTTCAAGTGTCCCGGCTGTCCAGCCATAAACAGTTAGAGTGAATCTTCATAGTTGCACCGTGCATGTTGATAGTATTAAGTCCTTTATTTGTCCAACTAAAGTACACAAATTATTATAAAATTGTTAAACAGTTAAAATCATTTAAAATTATAATATTTGCTCCAACATGTTTCGGTTTACATAAACCATCATCAGAGAGCTCTCTGCCTGTGCGTCGCTAAAGTTACAATGCTGACTTCGGTTGCATATCATTATTTGAAGATATCGGTACTGTGGTTGCATATGCAGCCACAGTACCGATGGAGACTGTGATTTTCTCATAATGATATTAAAATTACTGTCTTCTGGAATGTGACGTCATTTAGTTTGGTAGATGGTACCGGTGTTTCGCAGGAACTATTGCCTCCATTTTCATACTTTTACTGTGATGACACAGACATATCATCTACTAAACTACACGGCGTCACATCACAGAATACCGTAATTTTTAACTCTATAAAGCAGAATCCTGCTTGGGCGGGAAACACACGCTCAGCTATCAACTGACATAATCTATTTTGGTTTCTACACCATGTGGTACACTACTACAGTGTGCAGAAACCAAAGACCATAACCTGATCACTAATCGCCGTGAATACCTAAAAACACGTTCAGCTAATTACAAAAACTTCCCTAATTTTATGAATACGTATGCATATGTATACGTAAAGTATACGTTTCTTATGAGTCTCAAAATAAGGAGGACTTATTTCCCTAAGCAACATTAGTTGGTTGGCTTTTGTAGTGTAGGTAGATGGAACTAAACCAACAATTTATCGGTCAACACAACTATACTTTATCGGCACCACACTACTCATGTCGGATAACTCGATACGTCATCAGGTGTATACAGACTTCAAATGTATAGGCAAGTGCAACTAAATCTCAGTACTTTTAGGTTTGCACATTACAAAATACATGCTACAATAGAATTGTAATATGTCAATACGCTAATGGTAAAATGAATTAGACAATATTATAAATAAAAATTTTGTTGAAAATTGTTTAAAGTTTTGTTAAAATTTAAGGTTGAATAAGGCAATAAGTTAAATATGGAGTCTGCAGGAGGTGAACATATTTTGTCTCTTTACTTGTCCGTTATGCCGAGGCAGTGCACACAAATTTATAAGAATATATCACAGTTTGCGTAATTAAACTTAACACGAGTACACTGACAATTATATTCCGTTGGCCACGTCTTGAGGAAAAAGCGTATTGGTTGTATTATATTTGTGTTTGGTAAATCTTTAATATCTTATATTTACAGACGTACTCTTGAAGTATCTACTTTTACTTACCTCGTATGTCACGTCACCTATATCTCGTTGTGTTTACATCCTCTGCTCCAAATAGTCAACCGACGACTTGCTCCGTATGATGAAGGAACTGGATATTTAGGCATTAAGCTGTGTAGATACATCTCAAAGCATCACGGTATCATTCAAGAGATTCCTGTTCTGCGTTAGTTGCAAAAAGCACAAATCTTATTTCTTTACCTCCAAGAGGTTCTGAATATGTATCTTGGTAATTTATTTGATATTTCCCATATCGGATAAAGGCTGAAATGATTACTTGCTTTCCTGGATACATGGTTTTGTGTGTATATATATATATATATATAATCATTACACATTTATAATACGTGAATTAAAGCGTCTGTCTGGACCATAAACTGGTAGTAATTCGTTGCTTTATGGTTTCAATAACATGTGGGAGTAATTTCGTTAGGTTCACTGCCAGGTCGCCATGAACACATTAAAGCCAACGAAGCGCATTGACAATGAAAGCACAGATGTGTAAAATATTTATAATTAATACCGGTGATGATGACTTAGCTGATGGTTCTAATATAATCTTCAATTTTCAATGCTATTCCATAATTCAGCACCATTTTATTACTTCTTATTCGTTGCAGCTCGATTCTCTATATCTGGAAGCAAATCTTCACAATGCGACAGCTAGTTCCGAACACACAGCTTTGATATCCTGTTCATTGATTTTACGACCTGATCATTCGCCAATACGGCTTTGTCATTCGTTCTCATCTGGCTGCTCTCCAATTCTGAAGGTAGTGAAAGATTACTTAAGCTTATTAATATCACAAAAAATAATTGCATGAAGTACACAAATTAAACTACAATAAAGGTAAGTTATCTGAATCCCACTTCCTTTGCAGTGGGTCTACGATTCAAACATAAGACCGAAGGATGGCTACATTAACCAAGGACTCGGAGGGTATTCTTCAGTCCCTCCAGGCAAATTTCAGCATTACACCTTCCATCACGATACAACACATTCTGTCCACAAACTCTTTCTTATCTAATAATTCTAACAATCTTGTTATTCGACACCAAGTAAATGAATTAGTTTACAAAGCCGCCATTTCTGAAACTGTGTTAAAAGCAGCCCAGAATGGATTAAGTGAGGATTACTTTACCAGATTACGAGAAACTTTCAATGTACTCTGGCAAGTGCTAAGTCTTCCTACAATATTCAGTAAGTGTGGTACAAACTCCAATACACAAAGAAGAGTCTAAAGTAGAAAGACCAATAGAAATAAGTCTGAAACACAGTCAAGGGTGCACAAATCCAGGGCGTCAGGTTCCCTAACGATTATATTTTGTACTGCGATGCCTAAAATTTGTGGATCATCAGTATGGAACCTGTTTCATGTCACCTTTCTGGAGCCTAGAATTTTGAGACGGGTCCAGGACGTTTGGAAACATTTTTCAATCCAGTAAATATGGTGACAACATTGCAAGACAACGGCAAAATAAATCAAGCAATCTCGTTGGCATAAATCGGAATACGAATATATACAGGATGATATCATTCGGTTTCCTGGCCACCAGGCAGTAACTGCTAAAACAAAAGATGAAATTCAGTGCGCAATGAATAGAGTTCATAAGGAATACAATTTTAAAATTTAACTGCTATAACAACTGTCACGGATTATATTTAATCTTAAACGAACAGCCATGGAATTTAGAACAAGACAGACAATGTAGGTATAACGTGCCTCTGAGGTGCCTTTGTGCGACCAATGTTGCAGTGGAAAAGTACTGCGTATTAAACATTCTGCATTTGCGTTTGTAGTCTTAAATATCCAAATTTCAGTGCTCAAAAGCCATATTGTCATCTGTGGTCTGCCAGGCTCTGCAATATTTTTCCACATTACGTCACAAACGGCGTGATTTTCGAAAAAAAAGAAAGTTATTTAAAATCAAATGGTTGTTTTGATTTTTTTTAACTTTTGTCCCAAACATTTCTCTTTCTAAGAACAACTTTAGCGAGATATTATCAAAAATGTTTATTGGTCTTCATGTGAAGAGCCCATTATTCTTGTCAGATCTTAATGAAACTTGAAGTTTCTCGACACATGTTAGAAAAATACTGAAGTGTCAAAACATAAAAATCCGGGAATCCATTTGTTCCATGCGGAAGAACGGACACACGGACTGACAGACATGACGAAGCTAATAGTCGCTTTTCGCAATTTTGCGAATGCACCTAAAAAGTTGGCGCATTACAGCAAAATAATTATTGATAACAAAGCAAGAAAATGTAACAACCTGAGACTGACTGTACACTTTAAGTGTTTCACTGAAAGACGTTGTCAAGAACTGTGACGTGTACAACGAGCTACAAATATTACAATTCCACGCACCTACAAAGCAAGTAGCAGAATGAGATCTGAGCTCTTTTGGGATTTTTCGCACCGTAAAATGGTAGTTTTTACCGATGTTTCGGTACAACCTATCGGTCCCAGCTTCAAGGGTCAAGCAGTCCAAGCAGAACGTACTCCACGCCGCGTAAAATCCCGAAAGAGCCCAAATCTCATTTACACCATGGCAAAAGCCTGAAATCGCACAAACAAAAAGACGTCATTGAAATGCAGTAAGATAATGGCCTCACCAGCTCTCCTATATTGTTGTGAGAATTGGAGTGAAACAAAACAACATGGAAGAAGAACTGAAGCCGCGAACATGAAATTCTTGAGGTCAGTTGCAGGATGTACATTATATGACCACCAAACAAATCAAGGAATAAAGAGACGGGTTAAACACATATACATAAATAAAATAAAATTATTATGAAGCGTAGGTTTAAATGGACGCAACATTCATTAAGTATGAAAGATATACGCATTCTTAAAGTAGAATATGAATACATTCCAACTGACAGAATTAACACAGGTCGACCAAAACAAGGACGGAGAGATAAATACCCATGGATGTGGAAAAAACGAAAAATTGGCTATTAGTTTGTTGATGGTAATAACAGTGGTGATGGTCATTGAATAAGCCAAAGTAAATTAGTATAAATGTTCAATGTTTTACGTTAACCCTACATTATTCAGTAATTTAATTTACAAATATTCTTTGAAATCGCAGCACATTTCCCTAAATTTATAGTTTATTCGGTAATGTTGTCAATAGGTGAATAACAAAGTGTCAAATGGTAGGGTGATAAATTAATAATTAATTGCAAGTATGTGAACGGAAGCAGCAATGACCTAAACTGACTACATCGCCGACGATAACCTGGTTGTATTGAGGAAAACCACAAATACACAAATTAGGATAGCCGGCCTGTAGGCCGATAATGAGAACCGCGACCTTCGTTATTAAGCGATTAATATGGCATCAAAGGCATTTATCAGATGTATGCACTATCCCCAAGCTCAGAATAAATTTAACATGGTTTACTCGATTTGGCAGAAAAATCCTTTTTCTGTGTACGATATTCTGGTTGTCATGACAACACGCCTGTTGAGTTTTTGTTGAAGGAAAGCGAGTGTCTACCACCACAACCCTAACTTGTAGCTCATACTATCTCATACAAGAGAGCGGCCCGCCTTCCAGAAGCATGCAAAAATGGTGTCTTTCGCATTTTCTGCCCATTCTCTCCCATCATATTTTGCATGTTGAAATATGCAGTTTTATGAATCGCTGTGGCAGCATTCTTCTATTCCTTTTTCTGCAGTAAATTACGGAACAAACAAAACGTTCCCCGGTTTTGTAACAGGCTGCCGCCCCCCCCCCCCCACACAAAAATCTCCTCTGAACATAATAAGCCCAAATTGCTTTTCTTGCTTTTTCACTTACAAAAGTATGTCTTAGAGGCTCCCTGGTTGCTATAATGGGTAGGATCAAAGAATTCCAAAAACTTTATGATGAATTCATCTCAGGTTTAACATTGTAATAAAAAATTATATGTTTTAGGAACACTAAATTCATTCGAAGTGTTGAGATTCCCGCGAACATAGCCACTGTCATATCTAATTCGATGTGATATCACTAATTTGGTAGACAAGTATCACCATTTCAGAGGAATTAACTTGCTGCTTTCATATTCAAGGAAAATGTATCCTACAGAGAGACCCGGCAGGTCTTATCCAAGAAGAAGTTACGCTTCAACATTTAATGTTTCTGTTCGTTAATTCATCCTAAGCCAGATTTGAGATTTCCATATACAGAACACTGTATAAGTTCGCATGTGTCTAAAAAATTCCGGACGAACATTTTACCCTCATCTTTAGCTAATTCAAGAAATTTAACACAATTTGTGTCAACTCACATTACTTATGCAGAGCGAAATAATTTTGACATCCGAAATCCTGTTCTGTTACTCAGTAAATCAATAAGTGAAGTTTGGTGATAGTCTAAAGACAACTGCATTCTATTTTACTATAACAACACGTTTCGGCCTAAGCTAGGACATATGCAGGTTTGTAACCAATTTTAAGAACATACTGAGGTAAAATGTACGAATGGTTGCATAATGTTTACAATTGGTTACATGCTAAAATACGGCAGAAAATGATATATCATCTGGAATGTTTCTAAAATTGTTTGCGAAACTGAGGATGGTCTAGCCTAGGCCGAAACATGTCGTTCTATTACACAAAATAAAATTTAGTTGTGTTCAGACTATTATAAAACTTCATGTATTGAAAACTGTAATATTTGCGATGTGGAGTAACTCTGCTGCAATTTTTGTGTAAACAATGCAAGCATTCTTTCCACAGAATGTTGGAGAAATGGTTTATTTCTGAAAGCTGTAAAGTACATTATGACACGAGCGTCAGCCAGCTTTCAGATGATAAGTACACGGAATTTATTTGGACATTTTCCCCTTCACTAGTCTTCTAATGAAACACGTTCGGCTTATGCAAAAGAAATAAATTACGATACAAATTTCTTATGAAAATTAAACTAGTGACGGATTTAGGAAGCTTAATTCGATGAATATTCAATTATAAAAAGACGGAGGGAAGCAGAGACTATGGAGGAATGAACGTTAGACTGTCACCTCAACTTCCAATAAGAAAACACTTTGTAACACCCCCAAAATATGTGTCTGTTTCGTCCAATCATGCGGGCGTGTGTTAAAACTTATTTCAACTTGCAAAATAAACAAGTTGCTATATTAGGTTCCCTTTTGACACTCGAAGTATCTACAATTTAACACTTTAAAACACAGCCGTAACTATACACAACACCTACACTAATATTAATATGTGCAAATTGTCCACCCTTTCATGTCTTTCGTATTACTCTCATAACAGCAACTTTTCTCCAAACAACATTAAGAATTTGATATTTGTAATGACCACGAGGTGTTTTCTCTGTAATGGAAACTGTCTGGAGTCACATAAGCAGGCTGACTTGTAAACTGTACCCTAAAAACAAAGTTTTAAAAGCCAGTTCGGGCGGTTAGGCCAGTTTACTCCTATTTGTGACACAAAATTCCTTGTGCCGTCTTGGTGGAGTCACTTCCTTTTATGGCAAAGTGTTTTAAGCTGAAAAAAGAACCGTACACAATGGTGATAATAGGCTACTGTGTGAGCAGTGCTTCTCATTTCGGGCGGCTAATCATCAGAGGGCATTCCGAAGGATCCAATCCATAGGCGGCATGAAAGTAATCCCTAGGTTGGGACAGCTGCCAAGAAAACGGAGCAAGAATGGGACAATGAAATGACATGTAGGTCCTATAATAAAGGCTTGATTTGTTATGCACTAACCAGTAAATAAAAATTCCGTGGCCTTCATTTAAAGTCATTATTTTTCACAATTTAACTTCCTAATCTTCATGTTACTCAAATCACAAGGACGAGCGGGCGAAATCTGAGGACCCTTTAACAAAGCATTATCCTTCCTCCTGACTCGCGAAATAAAGTGTCACTTCTCCATGCCTCCTATTGTGCAACTAGTTTCGTATTTCCCCTCTCTTCACATTTCACAGGGGTTAAAAATTTCCATGTGGCTTTCATACGTGTATAATGAAGTTCGTGACGCTTGAGAATTGACTTGCATAACTACAGAGCTTCCCGAAACATTAAAAAAAAAGGCTCAAATTGGGTATTTACAATGTAGAATTACTAAACATGCTGATAGCATGTTGCTTAGCCAAAATTGCGGAAAACAGATTATATAATAGAGAACGACAGCAAGCAGTTATCTAGATGCCTGACAGGCATTCGTTGGGATTCCGGACATTCTGTGTTACTGAATTTCTCGAGAATGAATCTTACAGTGAATGAAGCTCTTCTTCTCTTGAACTGGACTATTTCCATCCCGCTGTGTATGTATGACAAATTTTATTAAATTAAACCGTCTTTACACAACACAATTGTTTTGTGATATCTAGAAAGTTTATGCTATTGTCTAGTTCTTTTTCTATGGAGAATGTCATTGCAGGTATTGCATTGTTGAAGCAATCGAGAAGGGTGTCGATATCGGTGATGGATTCATTGTACACCTTCAGAATATCATCGACATATCGGAAGTAATTGTGTTGTGTAAAGACGGTTTAAATAAAATTTGTCTTCTTCTCTACCGATTTCATCAGGCTACGACAGACGACAGGACAACACAGCAACATCTAGCAAGCTCTGATATTATCCGATCAAAACAGAGTTATTTTAAACCCCTTCAGACCTGAATTCGTGACCCAGCGACTAGAACTACTGCCATATTGCAGAAAGGGTCTCTGTTTCTTGAAGTGTTGTAGACTTTAAAATATTAGTTCCTCAATTTTATGGATATTAATTTACGTAAGAGTGGTCACTGTAACATTAAATGTAGTTCATTTGTTCCATTGACATAACCGTTATTTTAAATCACGATTCCTCAGAACACTTAATGAATATGCCTTATCTTGACACGAGTTTAAATTTTCCTTCGCGGAAGAAATCGACCTCCTGCTTCGAAGCCATTCACGAACAACTATTCCAACTTCCTCAGAATTGTGAAATCGGCGATCCCCCAAGGGTTGCTTCATCGGCCCAAATAAAGGACATTCCGACAGGATAAGATCAGGACTACAGGGTGGATGTTCCAGAACTTTCCAGCAAAACTACTGCAACAAATATTTTGCCCTCAGTGCCTTGTTGCCTTGTTATGCCAAAGCGTCACTCCACGTGTCAGATATTCCCGGCCTCTTCCTGCGAATAGCCTCATACTACCATCGCAGCATGTCGTTGTTTGCACTGACTGTTGTGTCCAGATACATTACATGACGTATTTCAACGCTAATGGCTCTTTCTGCTTTCCGGAATAGGTATAACAGATTTTCCAGTAGAATGACAGATTTTGAATTTTTGGTTCTCGGAAAACTTGGGTGTTTCCAGCGTATTCCAGTATGCCTCATTCGAAGAATGAAGTGATGCCTCCATATCCCACCGTCTGTTACTAACGATTCCAGGAAATTACTTCATTTTTCTTTAAGCGGGTGAAGATGTGAAAGAGAAACTCTACAACACTGACGTATGTGCTCTTTCGACGGACATTTGTGTGCCCGGCGCTCATACAATTTGTGTGATCCCACTTCCCCAAGGACAATGCCGTGTACAGTTCCAAAGTACCACATCAGTGCAGCGATAAACATGGCATTGTAATTTGTCGGGATACCCAAATCATTTCCTCCGCTCTCCCTGCATTCACAGCCGTCCGACCGGCATGATCCGCACATCATCCGTGTCCATTCAACCACATTAAAACTCTTTTAAACCCATTTTCAAAAACACCGCACTTTTATTAAGCTGTCACCATTCACATCTCTCAACTGGTGGTAAATTTCGATAGGGAGAGACACGTCCCGCCCATGAAAATAAAACCACACTTCGAAATTTTTCACTGGACCAATAGTCCCAACGTTGTTTCCTTCGCTTATCAACTTATTCTGAAAATAATATGTCTTTGCGCCAACTGTTGCATGTTACCCCTGCTATAAGTGTTGCCCACCGCCAAAAAACAAGGTTATTGATTAAGGTAAGTTTACAAGCTAGAGCACTTCACTTTCCGAAAAATTCAGGCAATAAGAGAATTTTTTAAAATCCATTTTTAAACGGCTACAGAACCTACACTACGATTAAACATAAATTCTGTAACTTATATACATACATATCTTCGCGTACAGCAGTCCATAAAATACAGATAAAGAGAACACATTTTCGGACACTATTTCTCTCAGGTCTGCGCCCTTTAATTGTGATTAATATTTTATTTCATAAATAAATAAACTTTTCGTTCTTGCAATTATCTAACGCGTTACAGTAAACACTCAAATGTCTGTTTATCTCAGTAATTAACAAACTTGATGCACAAAATATTTGTTTTACAGTAAGTTTATTTCATGCCTCTACATGTTTCGAGCACATGTGCTCATCATCAGGAGGTCAAAACTGCGTTACACAGCCCCTGGTATCATCACACCTGTAGGTGTGATGGTACCAGGAGGACAAAATTGCATTACACAGCCTCTGGTATCATCATACCTACAGGTGTGATGGTACCAGAGGCTGTGTAATGGAATTTTGACCTCCTGATGATGAGCACATGTGCTCGAAACATGTAGAGGCATGAAATAAACTTATTGTAAAACAAAAATTTTGTGCATCAAGTTGGTTAATTGCTGAGATAAATATACTGAGAT
>Ga0123357_10012168_pt1 | contig 11090 bp, 4 predicted proteins | sample TergutEmb28metaG_FD_89873 | JGI IMG/M metagenome (GOLD analysis project Ga0123357, IMG submission 89873) | Embiratermes neotenicus P4 segment gut microbial communities from Petit-Saut dam, French Guiana - Emb289 P4 | ecosystem: Host-associated > Arthropoda: Insects > Digestive system > Gut ... | reverse complement strand
TTATGATTTTTGAGGTGTTCTGCTTTTTTGTTTTTTTTTTTCGTAGCTGGACAACTGTAGGAGGCCAGGGTCTCCCCATCGTTGAGATTTCGAGATCACACTCTGACACACCACACTCTATAGCACTTCCGGACGAATGATCGGCCGGTCGCAGAGGCCTCTACCTGACAACACACAACACTCGCGAGAGACATATATCCATACCCCCGGCGGTATTCAGACCCGCAATACCAGCAAGCGAGCGGCCGCCAACGTACGCCTTAGACCGCGAGGCCAGCGGGATCGGCTTATGTTAATTTAGTTCAGATAAGATTCGATTATTGTTATTCGTCAGTTACTGATATCTTGTGGCACCAATGAGTAGTAACACTGACAACGTATAGCAATTCAATGTTGCAAATTGGCCGACACCGATACATAATTTTCCTTAGTATTTAATTAATTTTTTTTGATTCAAGCCTGCTGTATCATGTAAATATGTATGGAACTTGTAATCAGCAGTTTGGGTTCGAAATCTAAACATGTCGATTATCAGATTTAATTCTTTATTTTAGGCTTAAAATTTGGGTAGATGCGTGCAAAGTCTGGATTTGTAAATTAGGAATGAGAAGCTAGTTTAGAAAGGAAGATGGCGACATGTCGCTTCCAAGGGGCAGGGACATGTCGCTGTGTTTCTGTACGAGATCCCACACTTGACCGTTCTTGTAGCCATAATTCGCCCCTTGGAAGGTTAGCAGTAATCCGCACCAAGATAATCATTTATTGCAAGCCTGGGGTCTCCGTACTTAAATTTGAACGTTACGCCGGGTAGTTTGCTTTAGCTAATTAAGTTTCAACTTTAAAAAGCTAACAATCTTCATGTTTTTACCGTACATCAATGACATTAAAACACTTTATTATTCAACAGATGCACAAATATATTATTCGTAGATAAAATTAGAATTATTACAAAATATTTAGAATTGCCTCAACATGTTTCGGATCACAAAGAATCCATCATCAGGGAGCTCTATACAGTGCTTGGCTAAAATTACAGTGATTGTTCTTTCTAATCCGTTGATATGGACGTAGTCGGTGTTATGGCAGCATGTTTCAAAATACAGCATGTGACAAAATAAAAAAAATTCACTACTGACAACGGTTCGCAGGTAGGCAATGACGGGGGAAACGTTAACAAAGGGGTTAAATATGATTACCCTTTGCTTCCAGCTCTATTTAGTATGCAGGGTGTATTATATAGCAGCGACAAAATTTCTATAGCTCCTGAGTGGGTTCAAACTGGATTCCGATAAATTAGTGGCAGCTGTCTGCATCACTTCATCACCGAGTCACAAGTCTGTAGGGTTTACAACCATACATGTGCCTGTAATAATGCCTGTAGATATGTATATACGAATGTTGTTATTTCTTAAACGTGGCTGGCATGGCCACCTTAAATTGTGCTACTAAATTCCTCTATTCTACCTTGTTTGTAAGCCCGGGATGCCGCTCACTTCTCTCTTTGCAGCTTATTTGCTATGCTGCAAGACCTTTCAAACTCGGACTCGAAAAGGAGTCAGAATATAAACAAGAACAAAATAACTGCCAACTTGACTGAAAGCCCTGTCAAAAATATTTGACAACAAGAACAACACAATGTTCAGTGCAAATGACAGAAGAACGGTGTCTAAGTGAAGAAGAAAGAGAAGCGTGTGCCACGTACCTAAAGAGAGATTTACAAAAGCAGAATCAGAAACTCCGACAAATGCAAGAATTCAGACGACACTGACTGAGAAGGCTCCGAGCATACACTAAATTTGGACTTAGTGTATATATTGCGCTTTGCGGACACGTGAAGATTGTACTGACTGCAGTTCCAAATATGTCTGTTTAAACTGCCAGTCTGGTGGAATTGCGATAATTTGTAGACTGAAAATTTGTATTGCTATTGCTCGGTTAGTTCCACGCTAATTTAAAGAACTTTTTCTCTAATCTTCTTTTGAATTTAAATGAATGTGCTAAATTTTGTGTCGATTTGTCTTTTTTCTCAGCTATTTCATTGCCATGGGTTTTTCTTGTTTTTAAACCAATTTATTACTCTCATAACTTCTCGTATTTGTATAAACCCTGTATCTGATTCATTCGCATTATAAAACACAATACTAATCTCTCTTACTTTTAAACGTTGAAGTTTTAGCGTCTCGGTTTTCCACATATTTTTAATCTATGTCAACCTGGCCCAGTCTTCGGGGCAGGTTGGCACAAGTGCAGAGGTTAGGGGTAAAAGTCTTCCACTTCTATTCCTTAAAATAGCGTAAACTTTGTTTAGGTCAGATTGCAGCACAAGAGTGTCCTTATTCACATAAATGCCCTTACATTCCATTCAGTGAGTACAGAAAATATGTGAAGAATTATAACGTGAACAGTGTGCCACCTAAACCCCTCTCCCCTGCTACATCTGTAGGAAAAAACTCACTGTTTTTATTTATAAGAAAAATAAATTTCACGATGTTAATAATATTTTCTCATGCTTACATAGAAGGTTCAGAAAACAGAGATTAACGGCCGTGGGGATCCGTTGCGCTAACCACGTGACACCCCTCTATCCGCAAAAGTTGGCGGCGGCCGCTCTGTCGATATAGTTCGCTCGCGGACTAAAGCTACGGAGTTTAGTTTTAGTTTAGTTTACACAGAAGGATAAAAATTTATTTTTGGACAACTTCGTAGCTACCTTCATTCTACACACGTGTAACTACCTCATTTTACGAATCTGTATCTATCCACATCCTACATGCACATGGATTCCCATAATATCCACATCTTCATTCTATACATTTGCATCTGGTGGCGTTTTACACGCCTGTAGAAATCCATATCCTGCACACTTGTAGGTGACCACATTTTGTATATCGGTAGCTACAAACACTCTACAAATGTGTAGGTATACACTTATAAACATTTGCGGCCAGCCACATTCTAGACACCTGAAGCTACATCGCAATAAAAAGTAACTAATAGAGTAATAAGGACTGTGATAAATCTTATTTCCTTCCGACAAAATCAATGTAAAATTTGAAGGAAAAACAAGCGTAGATGAGGGTTGGTTGGAAGAATTTTTGCAGCAAAAACTCCGAAATTCAGTAGGCAAACTTACAAGTATATATAACAGATGTTATGCCTACAGACGCCAACGAAAGAAAAACACGCCGCGGATATCTCTATGACAATCCCTGGCTTTACCAAGGCGAAGCATTATCCCACCAGGCATTATAGCTGCATTTTTCTTCCTTAACCCATCTGCAGTGAGCTGAGGTACGTGTGGCTCATATCACAACTGTCTAGTAGTCAAGGGTAAACTAACAATTTATAAGGGTTCTTGTTAAAGTTGCAGTAACGTAACATAACGTGCAGGTCAATGGGCACGTTTTAGTTAGCGCAGCGCCTGACAATGCATATATATATATAGCCAGGCGCTGCGCATACGCACGTACACACACACACACACGCACACACACACACACACACACACACACACACACACACACACACACTTCTTACAACTGTAGCGTTCAAGGGTGTAGAAATATTAAAAAGCGAATAAAATAATTTAGATATATCTGTTTGTTGATTAAACACAAAATAAATTGGCACAATACTTAAACAAAGCATTGTTTTTTTTTAATTTTGAGGTAAAATTAATTTCTTTGACTTGTTTGTTCTTCGCATGATGTTTACCCGCCAATCATGACGCTCAAGTCACACTCCACCCAGTAGGATTCTTAGCTCACCTTGTCATTCAACGAGAACTCAAAACGTAAATCACATTTTCACTACTTCCGTATAAACAGCACGGTTTTTTTTTGCCAATTTTCAGGTAGAATTACTCTCCTTTACCCTGTTTTTCATTCGAATGATATGCAGGTTTCCGTGTATGATGCTCGGATACATCCCATCAAAGACGATGCTAAGCCACTCTTTTCATTCACGATTACTCAAAGTTCCAATAACATTTTCATTTATCGGACACGCGAGCTCGAATAAGTATCAGATATCTGCAAGCATCCAAGATCGAAATGCTACTACTCGCTGCATAATAATCCAGAAGAGCGCGGCGTTCTCACAGCTGCTTCGCGGCGGAAGCCTCAAATCATGCACCTTCAAAAATGTATTTCGCACTTGAGGTCTTTATACGGTGACGGTCACATACAGGACAGAAAATTTGGGGGCATTCACACTGAACATCTGTACTAGGCGCAGCGTTTTCAACTAAATGCAAAATGTCACTAATGAAACTGGACACACTTCCAAATTGCTCAGTTTAATATTTCACCCTAGGAAACCAGTGCGAGGGAATGCGATCTGTGGCCGGTTACACTGCATTAATAATTTGTGACATTCGTCTGTCTTGCCACACAAACGAACGGACAATGGTGGTTTTCTGTAAGAAAAGAGTAAATTCACGCTTACAAAGTGAAATTACTTATTGTAGAAACATGTTGCCTTTGAATTTAAGAGTATTGTTGAACTTTCTTTTCTCCCCTCAAATGTAGAATTTTGATTTAAAGAGCCAAGGAAACGATCTAGCCGCATTTTGGAGGGTAATATCAAAATGCTCCGTAAGATACAGATTAGTTGGTGTTTAACTGTATCCACTTGGCTCAATACGGTGATCAGTAGCGAGTTCTTGTCAACATGATTTAAAAAACTTCAGGTTCCACATCGTGATCAATAGTTCTTGACTATTTCCAGTCCCATTAGCCTCTCAAGAAGGACTGTGTACTGGTGTTAGGCAGCCCTTCTGTTTAAATTTGAAACTGCTTAAGGTTATATAAATGAATAATTAATGGGCAACTTGTAGAATAACTAAACTAATATCACAAAGGAACGGGAACAACTGTACAGGCCCTACTGAATAAAACATATTTTTTTATTTCAAAGCTTTGCACTTTGCTTAATTTTGACAAAGCCTTCAATTTATCAGATCTATTACTGTCAAATCATAGGAATTTAATGATCAATGAATTGAAAGGACATAAAAGAAAGCAGGGTAGAAACGAAAGCCCTCAGTCATGACAGACTGTGGCAGGAGCCTCCCCAAAAAACGAAGCACGCGTGCTATCTATGGGGTCACCACATTCGGTCTCTCTTTGCAAGCAGTGTAGGTTCATGAAGTCGCAGGTGGATTTTCTCTCTCTTTCCAACTTCATTTTGAACAATGGCACATATTTATTAAAATCTATAGAGTTCGATTTTATTTTAACTTTCTTCAAAATATTCAGATTAAAAAACTCAGCCTTCTCAAAATGAAACGGTTCTCTTCAGAAAGGTGTGCCTCATTTTACATAAGCCTTTAAATGTAATCAATGACCCTTTAATTAAACACATTTCTTGATGCCAATTTTCATTAAACATTTTGTATAATTTTAAATTGGTTCACATTGTTGTGATGATAATTATAAAGATAGATAAAGACGCCATTTATCCCTTCAAAGACAAAACATAAACCTACTTCCACACACTCTTCACTTATCAAAAACCACCTGGATTACGACGGTTAAAATCAATAGATTTCTCTGGAAAAAATTTTGTCATCCACTTTCCAGGAAATCTGAAATACAAACGACATTTATACATACCCCAATTACCCTTCAATATACTCCGATTAATTGCAAGATTGAGACTTCATTTACATAAAACCACTCATAACCCCCAGCCAACTCTTTGTAGTAATTTTCACATGTGTAAAATATCAACACGGTCCCTTTGGACGGAAACGAGTTATATACAAATCTCCTATATACATAATAAACAACCCTTAGTTGTGATTAACGGCATCGCTCTTTACCTTTATTTTGTATAATTACCTGATTACAAAAATTCACATTTTTTTGCGAGAGGAAACTTTTTTCTTCATTATTTCCAAAAGTGTATTCATTCAATTATTGCACTCCGTTGAATTTTCTGGCCGCTTTAAGCAGGCGCATTACGTAATCACAGAGCGTCTTAGGCACAGAAGACCTTAGTTTCAACACATTCAAATGCTGAGGGGGGTTTTAGTTTCGGATAAGACTTGAAAAATTGGCTGTCCTTGATTCCAACGAAATAAGTGAAGTGTGATTTTTTTTTTCACTCGTGCAGGCCCTATTCTGTTTTCAACAAAAAATTTTTGCGTTTATCATCATCATGTTTGTTCACATTTTAGTTCACTTTTCTATATCTGATGGCACAATGAAGTATCGTTGTTACTGGATTTGCATACTGTAAGCGTCAAAACGTCTGAAGAATCACCTGAATTTGTATTAAATAAGTAAACTTGTTAAACTAAAAATATGTGCTTAGAGGTGTTGTTATATAGAAGTAAAGGTAAAGCAGTCCTATTACAGGCCTAGAGTGGTCCAGATTTCATGACAACGGCACAGGATGGTGGTACGGTTATCAGCCTTAAGCACCGGCCGCCTTTACCCCCAGGAAATACTCCTGGTACTCATTTCTGTTAGAGTCTGAGTCGATCCCAGGGCCATATTGCGATCGGAAGGATTTTATGTCAATGAAAAACTCCAATGACATCAGCTGGGATCGAACCAACTACCTTCCGATTTGTAGCACAGCACCTTAACCACTGTGGCACCGCGGTCCCCTGTTATATAGAAGTATTTTTCAAAATTCTATTGGTATATTCTACACTCCCCTACTGACTGAGGGTAACCTTTACTGTCCTTTATTCTTGTTGTCTTGTGTTACTATTTGCAAACCTCTAGGTTTACAAATCTGCAAGAGTGAAAAATAACGATATAATCAGTCTCAAAATTGTTTTACAAAAACTGAATGTACAAAAGAACTAAGCTTGTCCTACCTGGAGGTGTGCTTATTACAGCATTGGGCGTAAATGTGTGCTCTACTTATGCGTCCGCTCATATCCAGATATTCTATTTTTTTAGCCGTTCACGGTAAACTTTACCAGCTTCATTCATATCGCGCATTGAGAACACTTATGGAGCTTCCTCATTTAGCAGAATGAAACTCAAGCGTACAAAGCTTTTCTCGGGTTGGGTGGCCATTTTACTGTCATGTAAACGGTTGCGCTTCTAGTGGCCGCATTTGTTATTACGTCATTTCTCTCGCATTTTACAAAATATTTTTGAAATTCTCCTTTAAGTGTAGCTTTTCTGCCTGCCAATTATTTCATGTTCGATGGTTGAAAATGCACAAAAAATTCGTTCTAATTCCGTATGTGGATAGAAGTACGTTATGGGCATGCACAAAAACCAGTTATGTTCTATGTCCCTTTCTAAAGAGCTGTCGTAATGATATAGACAGCCTACTGTGGGTCACTGAATGCCTCCACGTTTTCCTTCTTAAATATTTAGTACTATTCCCCTGTGCCCAGTATACTTTACACATATTCCTATAATAAAACCAACGAGATGCACTAATTTCCCAAATTTATTTTTGGAATGGAACTCTACATGTTTCGGACAGGTTTTCTGTCCATCATCAGGAGTCTAGTACTGTATGCACAGCAATAGGTGTATGTCATACAGGTTATGCTGACTGCTTGCTAGCGGGATCAGGATGGAACGTCCTGATCAAGATGCACGGTCCTCTAAATGTCAAAATAATTTACACACTTGTTTATGTACATTAAATGAGGGTGTTTGAGAGCAGAGTGCGGAGCGGAATATCTAGATCCAACAGGAGGAAGTGAAATCTGTACAATTAGGGCTCTGGGCCAAGTAATTATAAGGCGACTAAATAAAAGAAGATGATGTAATGAGTGAGATATCACTATAAAATTTCAGTCGGGGAACCTTAAGGAGAAAACTACTTCGCACACGTTGGCGTAGGCCAAAATGTAACAATAAAACAGAGTTACGAAATTAGTTTTGGGAGCTTGGATTGGATTCCCGTGTCTCAGGATTGAATCTGAAGGCCAAGTTTCGTGAATAGGGTAATAACCTTTGTGGTTCTTTAACATGAACCGAATCTCTTGACACCTTGGTAGCAATCAACTTCTCAAATAGGATTATGTTCAATCAGCTATTTCCTTACATCACGTGTAATAAGTGTTATATGACTACACATGCGACCATGACAAATTGGGAATAAAACATAAAGATGCCGTCTGTATTTGAGATAATCGCATGGGCGTTACGTAGGCGCAGGCAGCGCCAATAATCACGCTGCTCATGCCCCTTACCCAGACGCGCCCCAACGCTCTACTATAAAGTTGTGAGAAGCAGAACCGCAGCCCGACAGATTTCAGGCCGGCCACACGATACAGAGCAGCCCCGCGGAGTTCAAGTCGCAACAAAGTGGTAAGTATCAGTCATGTTGTTATAGTATTCCGTGCTAACGGTGCATGAAAACCATTTACAGCCTAAAGTTCATCTGAAGAACGCATAAAATTAATGTTCGTAAATACAGTAAACAAACTGCGTTACCATTACAGGTACAGAAATTTAATGTTGTTTAGGGAAATGATCGCTGTGTGAAAATCATACGAAATACATAAATATATTTTATGGGTGACATTTTTATTAGATAAAGTTTTAAGGCTCGTAAGAAGCGCGTCATTACTTTGTGATCATGATTTGAAGTCTGGTTATGTTTGATCATATTTTATGAAATATGAGAAGCATTCATAAATAATGTGTCTGTAAAAAGAAGACTTTCTGAATGTTAAAGTAAATGTTATATAGGGAAACCACTCTCATTTAAGGGGGAAATATTCTACATTACTCTGGATTATGTTTGGATTTTGAATAAATTTTGGACAATATACAGGATTTTTCCTCAGTAACGCTTAGGGAAGGGGTTTAAAGATAAATCTGAACGCACGCACATAACATGATATCAGAATCAGCAGTAGAGTCCTAATGCAGGTGTACCGGTGTGCAGTACATCATTTCAGTGTTCTGGTTGAGACAAAACTACCGAATATAGGGAATGGCCCGGAAGATTCTGTGAGACGAATCAATTCTGGTAAAGGAGAAAAGTCAAAATTCTAAACAAAATTAAGAATAATTTTGTCAGTTGTTCTACGTGGGTGTCAAACCTGGTCTCTTATCTAAAGAATACAAATTACAAGTGCCTAAATAACAGTGCTGCCCAAAATATGGAATAATATAACGGGAAAGTGTAGGTCACCTAGAATTAGGACATATTATTTAGGAACGGGATAGAAGTAACTCATTCAATGTTCTTGTGAATAAATTCTTGGAAAAAAATATTTTGTAGACTAAATAATATGATAGGAGGATCATAAGGTCTGATAGATTTTGAGGATGGAACTTCCCTAGGATCGTGTCCATGACGATTACTTCATTCGCGTGGTTCAAAAGTTCCCTTCTACGACCAGAGTGTTAGAATTTCGTTAAAGGTGTTAAAAGAGTATTTTTGGGCACAATGGAAGACAAGCGACACGCCTATTCCGTAATATGACCAAGGTATTAATTCATGCTTCCAGTACCACTGGAAACTGGAGGCAGCTGTCTGATTTGTCCTTACCTGTCGTCGGAATCTACATCAAAGGAATGTATTCTGAACCCTTTTAAGTGTGAAGCTGAAATATATTTTAAAATTTCAACTGCCTTTCAACTACAAAAAGAGTGGGTAACTGTTGTTTAAGGAAGGAGTCGCTGCTGGTTGTGATGGTCATAAGAACTGCAGGTGGGGAAATGCCGAGTATTTAGTGGCGCACACAAGGAATAAATTGGTTGCAAGCACTTGGTTCATTGCGAGGTAAAACTACAATTGCACGAAATAATCGTAACTGGAGGCGAAATATATCATTCGTTGTAGTGAGTATGCTAACGACTTGAAGGCGGAGGATTTGATTCCGGAAAAGGGCAGGATTTTTATTTCTTTTCAGTGTCCAGACCAACTCCGAAGCCCATATATACTCACATCTCGTATGTAATAGGAAAATTTCCTAGAAATAAAGCGGCCAGACCTTGAACCTGATTACTTAGCTATACCAAATACTGACGCTACGAATGTACGGTGTCCTGCCTCCTCTACACCATGCATTCAATGAGCGCAGGGTTGCTGCAATATTTCTTAGAAGTCGGGTTATATTGATATTTCCTGAAAATTAAAAAATTAAACCAATTTAGTATTTATTTACGTCATCTATAGCTGACTTGGGGACCATCTGGAACTTCAGTAAAGTTAGGGGGCTCCCATGATTTGATGTGGGGCACAAAAGGCCCGTCATTAAGGCCTAGGTGCATCGGGGATGTGAGGTCCCGAACCCATATGCTAATCAATCAATCAATCAGTCTATCTATAGCTGAGATTATGCGGATCCCAGTGGCCGCACGGTCTAAGGCGTCGGTCTACGGCCGCTCGCTTGGTGGGATTGTGGGTTCGAATCCCGCCGGGGGCATGGATTGTTGTCTGTGTTGAGTGTTGTGTGTTGTCAGGTAGAGGTCTCTGCGACGGGCTGATCACTCGTCCAGAGAAGTCCTGCCGAATGTGATGCGTCGTTATGTGTGATCTAGAAACCTCAAGCATGAGGAGGCCATGGCCCGCGTTGGGCCGCAGCGCCATAAAAAAAAAGAGCTGAGATTATATATCGTCGAATGTTAGATAGTTGGTCAATAATGAAAAGGCAGTCACGTGGATGGAAGTGGCCTGGCTTAATCTGAGGGAATATTCCTGCAACTAAACTGCTGTCAACTATTGTAATGAGATCGCCTCGCCACGTACAAACATACTGTTGATATACACGCGTCTGTAAAGCAAACTCAACTGTAGTTTGAAGAAAACGTTTATTTTTCATGGCTGTTCGCTTGGACTGGCAGTGGTGAAGACCCGTCAGGTTATTTGGCTGTTGGGTGTATATCTGCGTCGAATTAGTGTTTTGGTCACACTAGGCTATCTTACTAATTAGAGGAAATCATTCACTTTTCAAAAATATTTTACAAAGGGCTAGATTTCTTGTATTTAAGAAGCACCGTTTTGGCTAAAACTACAGGGACTATTAACTGTTAACTAGCATATTTACAGAAGAGTAAAAACACTTATTAAATACCTTGTCTAAACTCAGGCCGATAAAAGCAGGCTGCTCGCAGCTCAGTTTTATGTTCAATATGGTGTGACTTCATATT
>Ga0123357_10012167_pt1 | contig 11091 bp, 7 predicted proteins | sample TergutEmb28metaG_FD_89873 | JGI IMG/M metagenome (GOLD analysis project Ga0123357, IMG submission 89873) | Embiratermes neotenicus P4 segment gut microbial communities from Petit-Saut dam, French Guiana - Emb289 P4 | ecosystem: Host-associated > Arthropoda: Insects > Digestive system > Gut ... | reverse complement strand
TCAAGGACGTGCGTGAAGCCATCGCCAAAGCCCGCCACGACCTGGAACGCGGCACCGGCACCGCCCTATTCGTAGACGAGGTGCACCGCTTCAACAAGGCCCAACAGGACGTGCTGCTGCCCGCCGTCGAGAACCGCCTGGTGACGCTGATCGCCGCCACCACCGAGAACCCGAGCTTCTCGGTCATCGCGCCGCTGCTGTCACGCTCGCTGTTGCTGACGCTGCAACCCCTGACGGACGACGACTTGACGCAGCTCATCGACCGTGCGCTGACGGATGAACGCGGCCTGCCCGCGTCGGGGCGCAAATACAAGCTGGACGACGACGCCCGCTCCGCGATTTTGCGGCTGGCCGGCGGTGACGCCCGCCGCGTCCTCACCTATCTGGAAGAGGCTGCCGCCAGCGCCGGGGACGCGAAAACGATCAATGTCGCTGCCGTCGAGAGCGCCGTCGACAAGGCGGCAATCCGCTACGACAAGGACGGCGACCAGCACTACGACGTCATCAGCGCCTTCATCAAGTCGGTGCGGGGATCGGACGTCCAAGCCGCGCTGCATTACCTGGCCCGCATGCTGGAGGCGGGGGAGGACCCCCGGTTCGTCGCCCGACGCTTGGTAATCCTGGCCAGCGAGGACATCGGCATGGCGGCGCCCACTGTGCTTCAAACCTGTGTCGCGGCCGCCCAGGCCGTCCAGTTGATCGGCATGCCCGAGGCCCGCATCAACCTGGCCCACGCGGTCATCGCCGCCGCCACGGCGCCCAAGTCGAACGCCGTCGTCACCGCCATTGACGCCGCGATCGCCGACGTCCAGGCCGGGCGCGTCGGCTCGGTGCCGCCGCACCTGCGAGACTCGCACTACGCCACCGCCAGCCGGTACGGCCACGGCGATGGTTACCGTTACGCCCACGACTGGCCCCACGGCGTCGCGCCCCAGCAGTACCTTCCGGACGAGTTGGCCGACGCCCGCTATTACACCCCGACGGACCACGGCGCCGAGGCCCAGATCGCCGAGCGCCTGCCAACGATCGAAGCGCTGCTGCGCGGCGACGCCTAGTCCAGGGACTGGTCGCGCTCTTCGTGCAGGTCGTGTTCGCGGTACCAGGCGACGGCCGGGTCGTCCGGGGAACCGGCCGTCGCGCGGATCGCCTTGCCCCGCGCGATCAGCTTCGCGCGCGTGTTCCGGGCCGAAATGATTCCCTTCTCGTCCCGCGGCGGCAGCACCAGTCCCGATTGCGCCGGCAACCCGAGTTTGAGCTGGTGCAGGCGCTCGAGGGCGGCGTCCAACTCGGCGCCAAGGATCAGCGCCATGTTGACGAGGTAGGCCAGGAACAGCGCGATGACGACGCCGGCCAGCGCCCCGTACGTCTTCGCGTAGCTCGACGCGCCGTTGAACACCGAAAGGTAGATGTCGAACACCTCGACGACAAGCACAGACAGCGCGATGGCGACGATCGAACCGATTGACAGGACGCGGACACGTGGGTGGTGCACATTCGGCGCCACGAAGTACAGCAACTGCACCAGGATTATCACAACGACGCCGATCAGCGGGTAGCGCAGCCAGCCCCAGATGGCCGCGAACTGGTCGCCCAGCCCCACCAGGTTGCCCAGCCAGTGGGCGGCCGGCGACGAGACGGCCAAAGCCAGGCCGAGCAGGATGATCGCCAACACCAGCGCCAGCGTCATCACCAGTTGGACGGCCTTCAGCTTGACGAACGGGCGCCCTTCGCGCACCTGGTAGACGGTGTTGACGGCGCGCGTGAACGCCCCGATGTAGTTCGACGCCGACCAGATCGCCGCAAGCAGCGAGATCACCAACGTCAAGCCGGCGCCCTCGCCGGCCAGGAAACCGGCGACGATGCCGTCGAAGGTCTTGGCCACCTCGGGGCTGGCGATCGACGAGACGGCGTCACTGATCGCCGGTACCAGCCAATTGGCCCCGCCCACCAGCGAAATGATCGAAACGACGGCCAGCAGCAGCGGGAACACCGACAGCACAAGGTAATACGTCATCGCGGCTGCCAGATCGGTGACGCGGTCGACGCCGAACCGGAACGCGACCAACCGGGCCACGTATTGCAACGTGGCGGCCCGTGGCTGGTTGTCTTGCGTCATCGGCCTCCCAAGTGCCATCTCGTCTATGCCCTGGGCACAACGATAGCCGAGCAGCGTCCCCGTTTCGGCTCATCGGTGCCGTCTTCGCGGTAAAATGGCTGAACTGTCCATCTGCCAGGACGTCTGGACGAAACGAGGTCACGATGAAAGCCGCTGAGGTCGGCGAGCGTTTTCTGCGCTATTTCGAGGCGCGCGGCCATGCCCACGTGCCCAGCGCGCCGCTGGTCTACAACGACCCGACGTTGCTGTTCGTCAACGCCGGGATGGTGCCGTTCAAGCCGTACTTCACGGGGCTCGAACCGGCGCCGTGGAAGCGGGCCGTCAGCATCCAGAAGTGCGTCCGCACGCTCGACATCGAGGACGTCGGGAAGACGACGCGCCACGGCACGTTCTTCCAGATGAACGGCAACTTCAGCTTCGGCGACTACTTCAAGAAGGACGCCATCGAGTTCGCCTGGCATCTGGTGACGGGCGACCAGGCGTCGGGCGGGTACGGTTTCAGCCCCGATGACATCTGGGTGACGATACTCGGCCCCGGCTACCACCCCGACTACCCGGAAGGCGACATCGAAGCCAAGAGGCTGTGGCTGGCGCAGGGCGTCCCGGAAGCCCGCATCCAGCCCCGCAGCCTGAAGGACAACTACTGGAACATGGGCGTGCCGGGGCCTGGCGGGCCGTGCTCGGAGATCTACATCGACCGCGGGCCGGCGTACGGACGCGACGGCGGCCCCGAGGCCGACGAGGACCGTTACCTGGAGATCTGGAACCTGGTCTTCCAGACCGAGAACCTGTCGGCGGTGCGCGCGAAAGACGATTTCGACATCTCGGGCCCCTTGCCGTCCAAGAACATCGACACCGGCATGGGGCTGGAACGTGTGGCACTGCTGCTGCAAGGCGTCGACAACATGTACGAAATCGACCAGGTGTTCCCCGTCATCGCGGCGGCTTGCGAACTGTCGGGCAAGAAGTACCATGCCGACCATGACGACGATGTGCGGCTGCGCGTCGTCGCCGATCACGTGCGGTCGTCCTTGATGCTGATGGCCGAGGGCGTCGTGCCGGGCAACGAGGCGCGCGGCTATGTGCTGCGCCGTCTGCTGCGGCGCGTCGTCCGGTCGATGCGGCTGCTGGGCGTGGACGGAGCGGTGCTGACAGGCCTGTTGGCCGTCAGCCGTGACGTCATGAAAGCCGGCTACCCGGAGGTCGCGGCGAAGTGGTCGCGCATCGCCGATGTGGCCGCCGCCGAGGACGATTCTTTCGCGCGGACGCTGGCTTCGGGGACGGCGATCTTCGACGCCGCCGTCGCCGACGCGAAGGCCGTCGGTGCCGCCAAACTGCCCGGTGACAAGGCATTTGCCTTGCACGACACCTATGGTTTCCCGATCGACTTGACGCTCGAGATGGCAGACGAACAGGGCTTGACCGTCGACCGGGACGGCTTCATGAAGCTGATGCAGGAACAGCGCAACCGTTCCAAGGCCGACGCCAAAGCCAAGAAGGGCAACCTGGTGGCCACCGAGGCCTACCAGCAGTTGCGGGCCGCCGGCGAGACGCCGTTCCTCGGCTACACCGATCTCAGCCTGCCGACGACGGTGCGGGGCATGGCTCGCGACGGCCAGGTCGTCACGGCCGCAGAACCCGGCGACACCGTCGAGATCGTGCTGGCCGAGACGCCCTTCTACGCCGAAGCCGGCGGTCAGGACGCGGACGCGGGCGTGATCAAGGTGGACGGGCACGCGCTGCGGGTTGACGACGTGCAACGCCCGGTACCGGGACTGGTCGTCCACACTGTGACGCTGGACGCGCCGCTGTCGGTGGGCGAGGCCGTCGATGCCGAGGTCGACCCGCTCGCCCGTCGCGGCGCCCGTCAGGCGCACTCGGCGACCCACATTCTGCATGCCGCGCTGCTGGAACTCGTCGGCGATCAGGCTGTCCAGGCAGGCTCGTACAACCGTCCCGGCTACCTGCGTTTCGACTTCTCGACACCGGCGGGGCTCAGCCCGTCATTGGTGGCCGAAGTCGAGGAACGCTGCAACATCGCGCTGCGCGACGACCTCGCCGTCACCGAGACCACCATGAAACTCGAGGACGCCAAGGCGATCGGCGCGCAGGCCATGTTCGGCGAGAAATACCCGCCGATGGTGCGCGTCATCAGCATGGGCGACGCGTGGTCGCTGGAATTGTGCGGCGGCACCCACGTCGCGTCCAGTTCGCAAATCGGCTTGATATCGCTGCTTTCGGAGTCGTCGATCGGCGCGGGGACGCGTCGCATCGAGGCGCTCGTCAGCACCCACGCGTTCGCCCACATGGCGGCCGAGCGGGCGCTCGTCAACCAGATCGGCGGGCTGCTGAAGGTGCCTCCCGAGCAGGCGGCCGAGCGTGTCGGTAAGCTGATCGGCGACCTCAAGGCGGCGAACAAGACGATCGAGGCCATGCATGCAGCGCAGGCACTTGCCAGCGCGGACGGGTACGTCCGTGACGCGGCCGACGTCGGCGGTGTGGCGCTGGCGTCCGCCCGGGTGCCCGGCCTGACGCCCGACCAAGCCCGCCAACTGGCGTCGACGGTGCGCGACAAGCTGGGTGCAAAGCCTGGCGTGGTCGCGATCATAGCCGGTGACGCCGACAAGCCATCCCTTGTCGTGGCGACGAACCAGGCTGCCCGGGACCGCGGCGTCAAGGCCGGCGATCTCGTCCGGGTGGGCGCTGAAGCGCTCGGCGGAAAGGGCGGCGGCAAGGACGACATGGCCCAGGGCGGCGGCACGGACGGCGCCGCCGCGCCGGCCGCAATCAAGGCCATCGAGGTTGCGACAAGGCAAAATGCCATTGTCTGACGTGTCAGCGACAGGGTTTCGCCGGGGTGTCCGTCTGGGCGTCGATTGGGGCAAGGCCCGCACCGGCGTGGCGGCCTGCGACGCCGACGGGCTGCTTGCCTACCCGGTCGAAACCGTCCCGACCGCTGACGAGGACACCGCTTTCGCCCGTCTGGCTGCCCTCGTCGACGAGTACGGCGCGATGGAGGTCGTCATGGGCCTGCCGCTGGCGCTGGACGGACAAATGAAGCTGGCAGCCACCGATGTGTCGGCTGTGGCTACGCGTCTGGCGTCCCGTCTGAATGTGCCGTTGCGGCTGGTCGACGAGCGCCTGACAACGGCCGCCGCGCACCGTCAGATGGGGCGGCTGGATTCGCGCCAAAGGCGCATGGTTGTTGACCAGGCCGCGGCGACGGGTATCCTTGAGGGTGCTATTGAGGTGGAACGCAACACCGGGGTCGCACCGGGAAGGCTGGTCGCAACTCGCGATCGTGAGACGAAAGAGGGACTGTGACTGCAAGACGCTCGCTGGATCCCTGGGATTATGAAGAGACCGTCCCATTGACACAACCTTCCGACCCGTCGCGGGAATCGGAGGAGGCTACCAGCCGTCTGATGGCGGGCTACGATCCGGAGACCGGCCAGTACGACGTCCAGGACGACGCAACCACCGAGGTCGGCCAGTTGTTCGACGGCGCCGACGGCCCCAGCCACGGCGGGCGCAACGCGTTGATCATCATCCTCGCGGTGGTGCTGGTGATCGCTTTGGGAATCTTCGCCTATCCGAAGGTGCGGGATTTCTTCCAGGCAAACACTGGCGGCGGGGCTGATTTCGCGGGCCCCGGCACCGGCCAAGTCACCGTGACGATACCGATGGGGGCATCGTCGACGGCCGTCGGTTCGATCCTGCAAGCGGCTGGGGTGGTGAAATCGCAGCAGACTTTCGTCACTGCCGCGAAAGCCGATACGGTTACTTGGGGGAATGTCCAGTCCGGCACATACAACCTCAAGGCGCAGATGACGTCGGTGGAGGCACTTCAGGCTTTGGCAGACCCGGCCAACCGCGTGCGCACCCAGTTCACGATCATCGAGGGCATGCGCAATTCGAAGGTGTTCGACACGATCAACAAGGCCACCGGGGTGTCCATCAGCGATCTGCAAGCGGCTGCGGCGAACCCTACGAGCATCGGTTTGCCGCCGTGGGCAACCAGCCCGCCTGACGACCCGAGCGAAGGCTACCTGTTCCCGGACACCTACCAGTACGGTGCCAATCCGACTGCGACTTCCGTCCTGACGCCTTTGGGGAACAAGTTCAACCAGGTGACGACGTCGCTGCAGTTCGTCACGAAAGCGGCTGACGAAGGCCTGACGCCGACTCAGGCCGTTGTGCTTGCCAGCATCGTGCAGATGGAGGCCACGCCGAAAGACATGCCGGATGTGGCGCAGGTGTTCTTGAACCGTCTGGCCATCAACATGCCGTTGCAATCGGACGCCACGGTCGCCTATGCCAACGACCCCACCGGCGAGAATCCGTCCAACTCGGTTTTCACGACCGACGCCCAGCGTGCGCTGGATTCGCCTTACAACACCTACAAGTACCCCGGCCTGCCGCCCGGTGCGATCAGCAATCCCGGCCAGGACGCTTTGAGCGCCGTCGTCAACCCGTCCGGCAACGACTACCTGTATTTCACGTTGGTCGACATGAATGGGACGATCGCCTACGCCACGACCGCTGCGGAGCACCAACAGAACGTGGATCAACTTCAGGCTTGGTGCAAGGCCAACCCTGGCAAGTGCTGACGATGCGTTGCGCCGTCGTCGGGCACCCAGTAGCCCACTCGCTGTCTCCGGCCCTGCATCGCGCCGCCTATGCCGAATTGGGTCTTGACTGGGGTTTTGCCGCCGTCGACGTCGCCGAGGGCGGGTTGCCCCAGTTCGTCGCCGGCCTTGACGGCACCTGGCGCGGGTTGGCTGTGACGATGCCGCACAAGACGGCGGTGACGGCGCTCGGACGCCCGGATCAGGCCGTCAAACGGCTGGGTGTGGGCAATACCCTGGTGCTGGCCAGCGACGGCCCGGCGGTGCACAACACGGACGTGTCGGGTTTCATCCGCGCGTTGGAACACCGGAACGTCGATGACGTCACCGATGTCGTCGTGCTGGGCGCCGGCGCGACGGCCAGGGCCGCGCTGATGGCGCTGAACAACATTGGCGTGGAACGTGTGACGGCGCAGGTGCGTGACGTGGCGTCCCCCAACGTGGTTTCTTGGCTGAAACTGGCCGACGATCTGGGGCTGACGGCGGGCATCGAGGCGCTTGGCACCTCGCACCCGGCCGACCTGGTCGTCTCGACGCTGCCGCCCGGGGAAGCCGACCAGTGGGCGGACGTGATCGTCGACGGCGCCGGTGCCGTTCTCGACGTCGCCTACGACCCGTGGCCGACGCGCTTGAGCGCGGTCGCCGCTGCCGCGAACTTGACGGTCGTCACCGGGCTCGACCTGCTGGCCGGCCAGGCTGTGCAGCAGATCGACTATCTGGTGGGCGACACCGTCGACCTGCCGTTGCTGCTTGCGGCGGGGGAGGCCGAACTGAACCGTCGCCGCATGGCCTGAACCGCCGCCGCATGGCATGATTGAGCCATGCTTCGTGTGTTGACTGCCGGCGAGAGCCATGGCCCCGGCTTGATTGCGATTCTGGACGGGGTGCCCGCCGGTGTGCGTGTGACGACAGAGGCCGTGGCCGCCGAACTGGCCCGCCGTCGCCTGGGCTACGGGCGCGGCGCCCGTATGAGCCTGGAAAAGGATGCCTGCCGGCTGATGGCGGGTGTGCGTCACGGGTTGACGATGGGCTCGCCGGTGGCCATCGAGGTGGCCAATTCCGAGTGGGACCAGTGGTCGGCCGTCATGAGCCCGGACGAGGTGGACGCCGCCGCGCTTGAAGGCCTGGCACGCAATGAGCCTCTGACAAGGCCAAGGCCGGGTCATGCGGACCTGGCGGGCATCCAGAAGTACAACTTTGACGACGCCCGTCCCGTCCTGGAACGCGCCAGCGCCCGTTCGACGGCGGCTCGCGTCGCCGCCGGTGCCGTGGCCAAGGGGTTCCTCGCCCAGGTCCTGGGAATCACCGTCCTCAGCCATGTCGTCCAGATGGGAACGGTGGGCTACGACCGCGGCGACCTGCCGCGGCTCAGCGATCTGCCGCGCATCGACGCCGACCCGCTTCGCTGTGCCGACGCCGAAGCGTCCGCCCGCATGGTCGAAGCCGTCGAGGCCGCGAAGAAGTCCGGCGACACCATTGGCGGCGTCGTCGAGGTGGTGGCCTGGGGTTGCCCGCCGGGGCTTGGTTCCTGCGCCGAACCGGACCGCCGCCTGGACGCCCGCCTGGCCGGCGCGCTGATGGGCATCCAGGCGATCAAGGGCGTCGAGATCGGCGCCGGCTTCGCGATGGCCGCGCTGCCAGGCAGCCGGGCCCATGACGAATTGGCGCCGGGCAATGGCGGCATCCAGCGTCTTGGCGACAACGCCGGCGGCATCGAGGGCGGTATGAGCAACGGATCGCCGATCTGGCTGCGCGTCGCCATGAAGCCCATCGCGACGGTCCCGCACGCGCTGCGCACCGTCGATATCGCCACCGGCGAGGTGGCGACGGCCCACCACCAACGCTCGGACATCACGGCCGTCCCGGCTGCCGGCGTCGTCGCCGAAGCCGAGGTCGCCATCGTCCTGGCGAACGCCGTCCTGGAGAAGTTCGGCGGCGATTCGCTGCCCGAGACGAAACGAAACGCCCTGGCCTACCTGGCGCAGGTCAGAGACCGCGGTTTGGCGATCGCCAATCCCAAATTGGCGGTGTTGTGACATGGCGCTGGTGTTGATCGGCCCGCCGACGGCCGGTAAGACGTCGGTCGGCGCGTTGGTGGCGTCACGTTTGGGGCGTCCGTTCGTGGACGTGGACCAGGCCGTCGAGCGGGCTACCGGCATGAGTGTGGCCCAGGTGTTCTCGAAGTGGGGCGAGTCGGGGTTCCGGTCGATCGAGGCCGCGGCCGCGGTTCGCGCGCTGACGTCCGCGACGGCCGTGGTTTCGCTGGGCGGCGGGGCCGTCACCCAGCCGTCCGTGCGGGTTTCTCTGGCCGGTCATCAGGTCGTCTGGCTTGACGTCGCCGCGGAAGAGGCGGCGCGCCGGGCGACGCTGGCGCCTCTGGCGCGTCCGCTGCTCGGCGACGATCCGACAGCCCGGGTAGCCGAACTGATCGAACAACGACGTGCGACGTACGCCGGCGCCGCCACGTGGCGCATCGACACGACGTGGTTGACGACGGCGGAAGTCGCCGGCCAGGTGGTGGCGCTGACGGGGGAGCGGGCCGTCGGGTTCGCGACCGAGCACCCATACCAGGCGTTCGTCGGGCACGGCGTGGTTGCCCACCTGGCGCCGCTGGTGGCGGGCGCGTCGCGGGTGGGCGTCATCGCGTCCCCGGATCTGAGCCATGTGGCGCAGCGGGTTTGTGACGAGGTGGCGGGGGCGGGCGTCCAGCCGTACCTGATCGGCGTGCCGGTGGGTGAGGCGGCGAAGACGCCCGACGTGGTGGCGTCATGCTGGCGGCGCCTGGCCGAATCGGGATTCACAAGGACGGACATGGTCGTCGGCGTCGGTGGCGGGGCCACCACCGACATGGCTGGGTTCGTCGCGGCGTCCTACCTGCGCGGGGTGAATTGGCTGGCCGTATCGACGTCGGTGCTCGGCATGGTCGACGCGGCGATCGGCGGCAAGACGGGCATCGACATCCCCGAGGGCAAGAACCTGGTGGGCGCCTTCTACGAGCCGCGCGCCGTTCTGGCCGACCTGGACGCGCTGGCGACGCTGCCGCAGCGAGAGGTGCGCTCGGGGCTCGCCGAGGCCATCAAAGAGGGTTTCACGGACGACGCCGGAATCCTTGATCTGGTCGAATCCGACGCGGCCGACGCCCTGGACGTCAACAGCGCCCGTCTGGCCGAGATCATCACGCGGGCCGTCCGTGTCAAGGCGGGCGTTGTGGCCGGCGACCTGCGCGAGCGGACGACGACCGATGGCGCGGTTGGACGTGAGAGGCTCAACTATGGCCACACGCTGGCCCACGCCGTCGAGGCTCACGAACAGTTCCAGATGCGTCACGGCGAAGCCGTCGCCATCGGCTGCGTCTTCGCCGCCGAGGTGGCCCACCGGCTGCTCGGCCTGCCGCGCGGCGTCGTTGACCGTCACCGGGCCGCGTTCGCCGGCGTCGGCTTGCCGGTGACCTACTCGTCCGCCTCATGGGACGACCTGCACACCTTGATGCTGCGCGACAAGAAGACCCGCGGAACCAGCCTGCGCATGGTGCTGCTGCGCGGCCTCGGCGACGTCGCGATCGTCAAAGACCCGCCCGAAGACGCCCTGCGCGACGCCTACGCCGCGCTGGCCTGACCTTGTAGGCTTGTTGGCTGGCTTGTAAGAAAGGTTCACCCCATGATCCAGACGATGTCGACGTTGTTCACGAAGACGCTGCGGCAAGACCCGGCCGACGCCGAATTCCCCAGCCACAAGCTGCTGGTGCGCGGCGGTTACATCCGTCGCGCCGCGCCGGGCGTCTACACCTGGCTGCCGCTGGGGCTGGCCGTCGTCGCCAAGATCGAGGCGATCGTCCGTCAGGAAATGAACGCGATCGGCGCGCAGGAGGTGCGCTTCCCGGTGCTGCTGCCGCGCGAGCCGTACGAGGCGACGAACCGTTGGACGGAGTACGGCGACAACCTGTTCCGGCTGCGCGACCGCCGCGAGAACGACATGCTGCTCGGCCCCACGCACGAGGAGATGTTCACGCTGCTGGTCAAGGACATGTGCACGTCGTACAAGGATTTGCCGCTGAACCTCTACCAGATCCAGACGAAGTTCCGTGACGAAGCCCGCCCGCGCGCCGGCCTGATCCGGGGCCGCGAGTTCATAATGAAGGACGCATACACCTTCGACATGGACGAGGCGGGCCTGAAAGCGCAGTACGCGCAGATCCGGGTCGCCTACCAGCGGATTTTCGACCAACTGGGTTTCCGGTACGTCATCGTCGCCGCCGACGCCGGTGCGATGGGCGGCTCGAAATCCGAGGAGTTCCAGGCCATCAGCCCCAACGGCGAGGACACTTTCGTCTACAGCGACGGCGGTTAC
>Ga0123357_10012166_pt1 | contig 11091 bp, 6 predicted proteins | sample TergutEmb28metaG_FD_89873 | JGI IMG/M metagenome (GOLD analysis project Ga0123357, IMG submission 89873) | Embiratermes neotenicus P4 segment gut microbial communities from Petit-Saut dam, French Guiana - Emb289 P4 | ecosystem: Host-associated > Arthropoda: Insects > Digestive system > Gut ... | reverse complement strand
TGCATTCAGTCATCTCGATTGGAAAAGCCAATTTCTCAAAACGGAATTTAAACTTGGGATTTTTATGCATATTTATCTCTTATTTAAATTTCATATCTCTCGGTATATCCGATTGCTCTAACTGAAGTCACAGTCTGGTAATTTTGTTATTTTGTAACGATAACGTAGGATTGCTTAAAATGTGTTCATAAATGTTCATAAATGATCGACGCCATTTAAAGCGTACAGCAGGATTACAGCCCGTGATTTATATGATTAAAGAAAGGATTTCACAACGAAACAAAATATTTTATCGCCTGTAATTTTTATTGATTTCTAGTTAACTTTGTCGTATCTTACGCTGTCATATCGTTGATAGTTGGAGAGAGTGGAATGTGTGCTGAACAGTAATGTTACAATGTTCGAATTCTTCTGTACACGCTGTGCTGTCTGCCAATTTACAAACACTAGCACAGGAATATTGAAAATTGTAATTGAAATCCTGAAAATAATGTTACATAATTCCGTATTATGATTCACTTATGATGTTTCGATGTAATTAATTAGCTCAAAGTTCGCGTCATAATAACCAAAGAAAGGCCTAATATTTGCTTTATAGCTAATTATAAATATTTTTATTTTGCCAATCGTCCATAGAATGGTTATTTTACTGTTTATATGACATTGCCCTTGGAAGTTCAATATACTTACTCCATGGCGCAGAGTCCTTCTTGAGAAGCTAACTGGTTTGCAGCTAGTCAAGAAATTCCCCGCATTTCACGGAACCCGAAAGTTCATTACCGCACTCACAAACTTCCGCCTCCTGTCCCTATCCTGGGCCAGACCAATCCAGTCCATATACCTACATCCCACCTCCTGGAGTTCCATCCTAATAGTGTCCACCCATCTACGTCTAGGTCTCCGCAGTGTTCTCTTTCCCTCCGGTTTCCCCACCAAGACCCTATAAACCCCCTCTCCACACCCAGATCTGCCACATGCCCAGGGCATCTCATTCTTCTCGATTTTATCACCCGCACAATATTGGGTGAGGAGTACAATTCATTTAGCTCCTCGTTATGCAATCTCCTTCATTCCCCCGTTGGAAGTTCAATATACATATATTTATTAATTTTAAGACTCTTTCAGTTGGGAGACCCCACTCTCACATATCTAATTTAGATTTTATTTTATTTTTTATATTTTACATTATTAGTAGTTGTTAGTGCATAAAAGTACACATTTTTGTGGTTTTTCTTACTCGCAATACATGTATAGTAAGGTTACCGTCGCTGGACCGTAGCAGTGGATAGACCGTAGCAGTGAATAGATAAACCCTCTATTTTAAATATTGCTGAAAGCACAGGTACGTTTAATAATGCAGGAGTAGCAACTGATGACGTCATCTTTTTCAGGTTTTTGGGTTTGGCAAATGAAGAGGCAACCGAGAGAATTGGCTACAACAATCATCGAAATTTATGTTCTTATTTTGGGAGAAGGCTTCAAGGTTTATTTATCGTTACAGAAAGTAAGAATGTCTTTTTCTATATACGAGGTAAAAATATGTTTTCTGTTGTATAATTTACTGTACCAGTTTTTTCAATTTACAGTTTTCAGGATACATTTCTAACTCTGAAAAAAAAAGGCAGAGGGTTTCGACAAGTTTTAATCTAAGCAGGAAAAGACGATAATCACAATTTGCGAGTTCTTCAACATCTATGTCACATTTGGTTCTTCTGGACAATTATTTCAAAAGACGATGTACGTAAACCGTGTCATAGGTTTCATATACATATCTCTTAGCGTAAAGAAACTCAACAGTGATTTTCGTTTTACATATATGTAAAATGGTTTCATTGTAAATTAATACAATTAAATTTCCATAAAATCATATATATTCATACGGCAATACCATATGACAATTATTTCAATGCAGTAGCAATATACCGTCTATTATACAAGCTGACACACATGTCTGTGTGCCGTAACATTACTGACTCTGTGCAGTCGGTTTGGCCGATTGTACTTCATGGTAAAATGCTTCTACACACTTCTGTGCAGTGTCGTACTTATGCGCAACTGCTTCCACATCTCAGAAGAAGAAAACCGAAAGTGTTCTTTCGTGATTTACCAAATTGAAGTCCGGGCACGTTACCTGTGACTTTTTGGAATTATAATATTCAAGAGGACCCAAGATTTCCCACAATTCTCATAAAACGAAGTTTTTTTTTCTGTCCACCGTAAGACCACATCCTGTGATACATTAAAGATGAAAATTATGAAATTTATTTTTACGGGCGGTTTTATGAACTTTATTTTTTGTGATTTTTTTCCATGAACTCAGTGCTTTGATTTTTTCTCTTTTCACCGTCTCCTCCAGCTGCTCTTATAAGTTGGTTTAACTGTCGATCCATATTTCGAAACTTTTCACGAAATTATTTTCACTCTTAAATTTCTGTCATGAAATTAATAATTGGCATGTATTGTGGTCAAGCGAGCCTTCTGTCTATTAATACAACAACAGGTCTGAAAGGCCGCAAGTAGGCCACCAGTATTGATATAGAAATACCTCAAATCATTTTTAACGAAAAATTCTTAAATTAATGCACTAAAATTCACGTAAAACAAGGGTTCCAAATTACCTCTTCTCTTGACATTAGTCCTGTTGCAAAAGGTCCTGTCAGTTAATATGTTCACTGCGAAAGGATGTAATCCTGAGAAGTGTGAGATTTATTTGTGAACTTGATGCGGAAACATTTCGGTAACCGGACATGTCTTATTGTGAAATGAACCATGAATTTGCGGGCTACAATTCAATAAGGGAGTGTGTGAAAATGTTCTGCAGTAGGGAAAAGAGTTTAAGATATACCGAGCTGAGAGAATATTTTGTGTTTTAAAGTTTTTGTAGAAGTACGTCTTTTCCTTGTGGACTGGGTAGCTCAGTCGATATAACGACAGACTATGGGCTGGATGATCCGGCATCGAATCCCGGTAGGTACGAGATTTTTCGCCCGTCCAGACCGGCCCTTGGGCCCACCCAGCCTCCTTTAAAATGGGTACCGGGTCTTTCCCGGGGGTAAAGTGCGGCCGATGCGTGTTGCTAAACACTCACCCCCTTCTAGTGCCGCGGTCATGGAAGAGTAGAGCTATACCTCTACCCACCCCCTGCGCCACACCGGGCCTGTAACGGGGTCACTTTACCTTTTACATTTTACGTCTTTTCCGTTACCTGATAGAGAATGAGTGAATGTCTTGGGCTGTAGAGTGAGGGCGGAGAATTGAACTGGTGGATGTGCTTCTGGATTTTAACGTTTTGCACATAAATTTTGCTCATTCATATAAAAGTACTGTTTGGTGTTCGAAGTAAAGCCTGTTATTATTTTTTTAATTTTGGCAAAACAACACAATGTAATTCTGTATCAAGCAAAATTGTAAATGAATATTTTTATTTGCTGCTAAATACGCAATTAGAACATGTGCGTGCGTGTATTCGTGCGTGCGTGCGTGCGTGAGACAGCGACGGCTTCACGTTTGCCCTTTCTTTCTGTGTGATACCTAATTATTCCATTCAGAAAAGTCCTTAGTAATAACCTACCCAGTTTCGATCTTACCAAGTATTTCCCCGCATTTTGTTGATTCCGAATGTTCATTACCGCATTCACAAGAGCCCAGCACCTGTCCCTATCCTGAAAGATTAGTTCGTACCGGGTTCGATGTCTTTCCGAATGGTTCGTAACATGATACTTTTCCACGGAAAGGAATTGTTACGACCTCGCCTAAACCACAAGTTGAAAGACCATCCTTTATTGGCTGTCCTCCACTGCTTATTCAATATGTTCGCTCCATATTCGGAGCCGCTCCTCCATCCATAACCTGAAGACGCGCCACGCATTGGTGAGAGGCTCCCACCTATCACTGTCCTTTCAATGTGAGAGATTTTATTATTAAATTATTATAGGGTAATTCGGGGCAGCAGGTTTCATTAAAAATAGTGTAAGTGAACTCTTGAATTTCTTTAAAAGTACTGTTGAGCATAAAATTAATAGAATTATAATTTTGTGAGTATAACGAAGATGGAAATGCTTTAACGATATTTTAGGAATAAACCTGAGAAATGGTAATGGAGGAGTGTAACACCGCATAATTGACCAGTTAGTATTGCGAAGAGAACAACCATGACAACGACAACTGGTTTCTGCATCAGGCTGCTGGTTGCTGTGCAACTCCTTTAGTGAATACAGAGCGGCAAGATCATGCGAAGAATTAAAACGTGGTGCAACGGCAGGATTTTTTATTCTACTCAGAGAACAGCTATGTCAGAAACAACATAGTTGTACACCGTATAATAGTTTACTGTACGTGTAACCTATATTTTCGTATATTATTCTATGATCCATTGATATAAGCAGCGTGGTGTAATTATGGCACGCTAGTGCCTTGAATGAACCAGTTGCAAAGGTAAAAATTAAAATTATATATATTTCAAAGATTTGCCGATGACTTACATTCGCGAATGTTGGTTTCCCAATATAGAAAAGGTTAATTTATTTCAAGCAAAATTGGTTTTATGTCTCTACACAACACATTCTTTTGTCAACAATGTTAAACTGGTCCATCGAAGGTAAATTAACCCCATATGTTAAACAAGACGTCGTGATTACCTGTCATTAATTCGCCATCTCATCATTAATGAATTCAAGCCCGAGGATTTTCTTTTCAACGGATTTTATTATGAGCAAAATAAAACGACACCATCATTTGCTATTTATTCAACATCTATATCACATTTCGTTCTCCTGGAAGATTATTTCAAAAGACGAAGAATGCACACTGTGTTCTATATCTCATATACATATTTCTTCGCTTAAAGAAGCTCAACAGTTTTTTTACATTTTACATATACCGTAAACCAGTTTCATTGAAATTTATTACACGGTAATTTCCGTAACACCAGATGTATCTATACGACAACAACCATGAAATAATTCTTTCAATGCAGTTGCAATATATGGACCTTATACACAAGCCAATATAAATGTCTGTGTACCGCAATATAGATGTCTCTTTGCAGCCGGTTTGTCCGATTGTACTTCACGGTAAAATGCTTTTACACATTTCTGTGCAGTGTCGTACTGTTACGCAACTACTTCGACATCTGAGAATAGAAAAGCCGTATGTTTTATTGTGTGATATCCCAAACTGCAAGCCTACCACCTAGCCGGTACGTTGTGGGTATAATAGTCTCCAATAGGACGCTTGTTTTTCCACAGTTCTCACACAACGGAAGTATTTTACCCACTATCCACCGTCAGACCACACCCCGAGGTACACTAAAGATGAATATTATGAAGTTTATTTTTAACTGGCTGTTTTATGAATTTCATCTTTTTTGTTATTTTTTACGCTGAATTTAATATTCACATTCCCCTCCAACTGCTTATATAAGTAGGTTAAACTGCTCATCCAAGTTTCAAAACATTTCACAAAACATTGTTCAATGTTAAGTTTCTGTCATGATCGAATTTACTAATTGGTGTGTACTGGGGTCGAACGAGACTTCTGTCCATTAGTACAACAACAGATCAGGGCGAGCACACGCAGGCCACCAACACTGTTTGGGAAAATCTGAACTCATTTTCAGTGGCAAATTCTTAAAATTTTGCACTATAAATCACACGAAACATACGGTCCAAATCACAACTTCTGTTGACATTAGTCCTGTTGCAAAAGGTCCTGCCAGTTAATATTTTCACCGCGAAAGGCGGAAATCCTGAGATATGTGAGATGTATTTGTGAACTTGATGTGGAAACATTTCGGTAACCGGCCATGTCTGAATGTGAAACGAAACATGTATTTCCGGGTGACAAATAAGGGAGTTTGTGAAAATGTTCTGTATTATGGTAACCGTTTAAGACATATCGAGCTGACAGAATGTTTTGTGTTTTAAAGTTGTTTTAGAAGTACGTTTTTTCCGTTACCTCATAGAAAACGAGTGAATGCCTGAAGCTGTAAAATGAGGTTGGAAAATTGAACTGATGGATTTGCTTCTGGATGTTAACGATTTCCACATAAATTTTGTTAATTCAAACAAAAGTTCTGTTTGGTGTTCGCAGTGGATCCTGTTATTATTTCTTTGACGTTTGGCAAAGAACACTGAATGTAATTCTGCATCGAGCAAAATTAAAAATGAATATTTTTATTTAGACCTAAATGCTAAATTTGAATACGTGCGTGCGTGCGTGCGTGCGTGCATAGAACAGAGACAACTTCCAGTCTCCGTATCTTTCTGTGTGATACTTACTCCATTGCGGAGAGTCCTTCGTGATAAAGTAACCGCTTCCCAACTAGTCAATTTCTTCCCGCATTTTGCGGATTCCAAAATTTTTGTACTGCATTCACAATAGCCCACCACCTGTTCCTATCCTGAAATCTAAGGTCGTCCTGGGTCCGAGGTCTTTCCGAATGGTTCGTAACATGATAAGTTTTTACGGAGAGAAGTTGTTAGGACCTCGCACAAACCACATGTAAAGGACCACTCCTTATTGGCTGTCCGCTACTGCTTATTCAACATGTTCGCTCCGTATGAAGGCGGTTTCTCCATCCTCAAACCGAGGACGCGCTATGCAATGGTGAGAGGTACCCACTTATCACGGTCCTTTCAATGTGATAAACTCTATAATTGGAATATTATAGGACAGATGTATACAATAATATTACACCACAAAATGTGCACAACTTTGTATCCTGACGTATGTTAATAGGGGTAAATTCCAGCTGAGGAGATGAAACACTAAGTCATTATTATATACTAATGAATTTTCTTTCGACGAGATTCAAGTTTTACTTGATATCAGCAAAAAACTTGTCAATTTAAGTAAAATTAACATTCCCTACAATTTGCATAACTCTTTATGTAAAATAGTTATAACACGGAACAATAAAACTTATGTAAAATGTAAAGAATGCACGTTTTATGCAATAATAATAATAATAATAATAATAATAATATTGCACTGATATTTTAACGTAGAGTTCAAGAGAGTTCTGAAGTACAAGGTGTGCGTTTTATTCGTCTATCCAGCACATTGCATTAAAATGACAATCAGGAACAGGATATGGTGGTAACAAAAAATAAACTTTTTTTTTTTCAATGCGGTGTATTCAATTTATTTATTTTTCTCTTATCACTTTCAAAATTTTCCTGTACTGTAAGTGACAGCTGGTTACATCAGCATCTTATTGCACACCAGTATTTTCAGTTACGAAACTCTTCAGAGTTGCAACATTTGAGTAAACTCCAGGGTACTCAGCCAATGCGCAACCGACTCCCCAGGACACAACGCCGACAAGCTGGCCATCAGAAACCAGAGGGCCGCCAGAATCACCCTGGCAAGCGTCTTTACCTCCACCAGGCACACCAGCACAGAGCATGTTCTCGGTGATTCCACCGTAATCGGCGTAAGTACTATTGCATTTTGAAAAGGATGTGATGTTTACTTCGACTGCCTGGAGCTGTGACGGAAGGGTTGGGTCACCAAAAGAAAGAGTTCCCCAGCCACTAACTACACAAGGGGAATCATCAGGTGGTTCTGAGGAAGTCATCGAAATTTGCTGAACTGCTGGTCCGTAGGTGAATGGAACAGATACCTGAAATGAAACACTGATATCATTGAGAGGTTCTACTGGAAGGATGGATTTTTACCTCGCATGATTTGCGGAATTATACATCATTCAATCTTTTGTATTCAACCGCGCATAGTGTGTGTCTTACAATGTTCTGGTACCATTAATTGTGCATAACTGTAATACATATAGCTAATGTGCATTGATATTTGTAATTTATGGTTCACTTTTTTTAAGAATTGTATTAGCTGAAAGCGTTAGAATAATTGTTGTATTCATATTCACGACGAAAACCATAAAATAAGGCTGTATTTAATTATGAATTTTAAGAAAATCTTTCCCATATAAACTATTAAGGATCAGCAAGTCTTATTCAAATAAACAGACTGTAAGTAGAGAACCATTCGGTGAAAAATATCTACTGAGGTAATCGTTGTTTATTCTAAGGTTACTCTAGTTTATAAAAATAAGCTTTGTTAGCAAAATTCAGATAATTTTGTTGTTGTTGTAGCTGTAGAAAGATACCTGTAGGTCCCGTTGTCGTTTAAAATTGGAGAATATTTCTTTGGCCCCTAACGATAGTTTCGGCATGATCTAAGACGTAGTAAAGCACCAACACTTACCCTTACAACAGAGATGTCGAAATCGAGAGTCCAGAAATCGTAGAGAGGGTGTTGAACGATTAGAGCAGCAGGATGTACGGAACCGCCTGTTTCCCTAAAAGTGCTTCCAGCACGGAAACGCGACCTGGCTGCCGGTATACTGTGGTTGAGAAAAGAACTAGTTATACAGTGCGTTTATTTACGAGAGGGTGCTGATAAGTCCTTACCCCGAACTACTTCCCGATGTCGTAGGACGGAATCTGTAGTGTCGTTGGAAAGAGGGATCTGTTCATGTTCGGAATTGCAAGTCTTTTCTTGTTACAAATGCTGAAAGGAAGCATGTGAGGCGACGCGCGCGATTTCAATAACTTGGAAGACGCGAGCGCCCAACATTTCTCTTTCCTGCAAGTCGAGGCGCCGAAGGAAATTCACACCATTCTGACAGACACATTAGGGGAACATGCACCATCGTATGCCACCGTTTAAAACTGGGTAGCCCAATTTGAACGTGGTGATTTTCCGCCTGTGTTGCGCCTCGTCCTGGAAGACTCGAAACAATGACACCCCGGAGATTATTGATCAAATTCACGAGCTAATCTTGGAAGACGGTTGGATTTCGGTCAAATCAATACCTGAGTAACTGGACATCTCACGTGATTGGATTGGGTACATCATTCACGAAGATTTGGACATGCAGAAGCTCTCCGCGTAGTGGTTGCCGAAATGCCTGAATGCGGATCATAAACGTCAACGGTGCCCGTCGACTGAGCAATATTTGGAATTTTTTAGACGCGATCCAAATGATTTCATGCCGCAATTGTTGACCGTGAAAGAAACCTGGTTATATCACTATGACCCGGAGACAAAGCAACAATCAATGCAGTGAAGGCATAGCGGCTCACTCCGCCCCAAATAATTCCGAGTGCAGAAATCGGCTGGAAAAATTTTCGCCTCGATTTTGTGGGATCAAGAGGGCATCCTCTTCATTGGATATCTCCCAAATGGCCAGTCTATCAACGTGCAGCATTACGTATCTCTGCTGGTGCAACTGAAGGACATTTTGAAGGAAAAACGCCTTGGAAAGTTCACCGAGGGAGTCTTGTTCTTGCACGATAATGTCCCCTTTCTCTGGGCACTTGTAACACAGAAGAAACTGGCCTACCTAGGCTTCTAGTGTCTTGATCACCCACCCTTTCTCCGGATCTGGCCCCGTAGGAATACCACCTGTTCCCTGGACTGAAAAGTAAAACAACTGAAAGGTCGCCATTTTCATCCTCCGTGGAGGTCATTGCTGCCGCGGAGACCTGGTTGGCCGGACAACCTTCTGATTTTTTTTTTGAGCGGTTTGCAAAAGTTAGAGCAACGGGCTAATAAGTTTGTTGAGCTTTGTGGGGAGTATGTTGAATAAATTCCGCGTTTGATCGCTGTAGTTTGTTTCCGTCCTGGTCGGGCTAAGGACTTATCAGCACCCCGTGTATATATATATATTTATTTATGCCAAAGCTGACAGTTTGTAAGATGGTTGATTGTATGCCGGTAACCTTGTCTGAAATGTATGTACAAAATTCAGATATAAAGCTGGTGGTTTCAGCGATAATTTCACCAAGTTACTGAAGACCCTTTGTTACGAAACTGTCCTTATAATGTCTTTCGGTCTTTTAATGACAACACTTTCAGCTCTCCATTTTCTCTCTTCATGCGCTAATATTGTATTTTAATTCTGCTCTAAAATATACTTTTCGCATGGCGTAAACCGGTTTGTTGAAAATATTTGGAATTGTATCCTAAAATTTACTTCAGTATCTCGTAGTTTCATGCTATTATTTTTTGACAAACCAAATAAGATCCGTGTAGTCAATTAATATCAAATTTATGCGCATATACAAAGGAAAGTTGCCACTATTTAACATGTCATTTCTCCAGAACTACAAAGAAAATATATTTTTTTCAAATTCTGTATGTGAATTCCTTAAAGTGTTTGATAAAGAAAGCATGAAGGCTCACGTAGTACATTTGTATTTCTACGTAAAAATGACTCAATTTTTCTTTACACATTACAGATCCCAAATCTGTTTTATATTCTATTAGACTAGAGTGGACGCATTGTCGCAGATGTTTGACGCAATGTGCTACATGCCGCAAGGATGCTGTTTGGATTCTCGATGGTTTCATGAGAATTTTTCATTAACATGATGCTTCCGGCCGTAATATGGCCCTGAAGTCGAATTAACCTCTAACAGAAATGAATACCAGGAATATGTCCTTGGGGGTGAAGGCGACCGGTGCGTAAAGCCGAAAAACTAACCACCTTCATATGCCGATTGTCTCGAAATCTGAAAGCCTCAAACTCCTGGAACCCTCAGGACATTTAGAGGCTTGTACAGGGAATATTTTACATTTCTCGTTATAGGTTTTATCTAAATTGAAGATGCAACCTTTTAGTGCAGGTAAAATCAACTCACCCGTCGGTGCAGTGAGCTGCCGTTACCACCCAGTCCGGACTGATGATTGAAGCGCCACAAATGTGTCTATTGTTGAACTCGTACGACAACTGTAAGGATTATTTTCAACGGTTTTATTTGAAGCGAATACTTGACTATACAAGGAAAGTTCCCTGGCTTCTGGAACTGATGCTGTTTTCTCTATATAATTACAGTCAATTCGGACTTATGATTGAAGCGTTGCACATGTGATAACATATGTACTCATATGACACCTGTAAAAATTAACTATGAAAAGTTTTATTTGTAGCGAATTCTTCGTTATAAAAAAAGAATTTTTCCCAGCAGGTTTACCTTACTCTGCTGTATCTATATAGTCTCAGTTTCTCCGATGCATATTCAGCACTTTGCCGCAGTAAATTCCTAAACTGTTCCTTGTGCAGCCTAG
>Ga0123357_10012163_pt1 | contig 11093 bp, 10 predicted proteins | sample TergutEmb28metaG_FD_89873 | JGI IMG/M metagenome (GOLD analysis project Ga0123357, IMG submission 89873) | Embiratermes neotenicus P4 segment gut microbial communities from Petit-Saut dam, French Guiana - Emb289 P4 | ecosystem: Host-associated > Arthropoda: Insects > Digestive system > Gut ... | reverse complement strand
TTTTTTCTTGTTCAACATAACCTGAATTGCCATCACTATTTTCTTAGCCATATGTTATTTTCCTTTTTGGTTCATATGTAAGCCGTGTCTTGTGAATAGTTCCCTATTGGAATCTACTTCTAGGACACATGTATTATCTTCAAATGTTTTTTTAACTTACGATTATACACTTTCACTTCATCGTTTACACATGATTTCGGATGCAGGTCATATCTGCATGGTACACTCATCACAATAACATTTGTTTGGTTATGATTTGAAACAAAGTTTTTCGTCTGAAGTAGCCCTTTCTTCGTTTCATTTCTCCCTACATCATGTGTGCCTCCCCATACAACTACAACTTCCTTTTTTGTGAGTGTTCCGGTGATTTTAGGTGATGTGTTGACTATTATTTCAGTGTTAGCTCCCGGTTTCACTATTCCCTGAACTTCGAAGTTGTGTCCTAGATTATGTTGCACCTCCTGAGCACAGCCTCTCACATGACTATCTCCTAGAATTATGATCTTATTCTGCTTCTTGTTTGAAGTTTTCTTGTTGTAATCATCTCCGGTTTTAAGTTGTTGCACTGCCCTTGAAGTGCCTGTTTCACTACCGTGTCTTTCATTAGGAGAAAGTAAATCATATCGGTTGTTTATTACCAGTGTTTGGTAAGGTTTTTTCTGCAGCCTATATGATGCTCTTCTCCTTCCCGTGACTACATCAGACCCTGGTATTGCATTGTCAACATTAACTATTATTAGGTCTTTTAAACTGTCTATCTTGGCCGAGATAAGATTAATTTCTGATAATATTACCTCCTTCACTGAGCACCTTTTTATCATGTTCATAACTTTGTTGAGCTCTGCCATATCCTTTTGTAGATCCTCAAGGTCTTCAGTTATCACTTTTCTTTCGGAACTCCGCTGCTTAATCTCAATGGGTTTTTCTGTCCTCATATCACATTTGCACTGAACACAAGTGAATTTTGCTCTCTCAATCGAACTTTGTTTGGTACTTGGCACCATCTTGGATGAGACACTATGAAGAATTTGTGACTGGTTCTTAAGTGGAATGTGACTATCCTTGTAGTGTGAGTTGCAGCCATTCATGAGACTGTAACTAATTTCATATTACAGGATTTTCTGTGAAAAACAGTAAGTTCCCTGTTGATAAGACATCCTGTTATGTGTGTACCAGAGAGGTACAATAATAGCTCATCACTGTAACAAGACTTGTTAATGGAATCAGATAGGAGTAATCTGGCTACATGTTGTAGCTTAATTGGTCTGATGATGCCTTCCAAACAAGCCAAAACATGCAGCCAAATTATGCTTATCTCACTTCAGTAAAGTGTTTTGATCCTTATTTGGTTCTGATGAGTTCCTTGCTTTTAAGAAACCCATGGTACATTACCATATTCCCAAAAGCCCACCCTTGTAGTCTGTTCAGAACCAGTTCAGTCTCTCCCTTTACACCTTAGTGCTTTAAGTTATGTCCATGTTATCCTTCGACATTGAGCTGGGACACATTTGACAGTTGGAATAAGATCAGTAACAAACTGCTAGCCCATGGGCCACATGTTTGAGACCCCTGATGCATGTTGTAATGCTGTTACTGTGGCAGTACAGGGTCATCGATAAAGATGGATGGGATTTGAAACCGCTATAACTTAAAAAGTACTAGACGGATTTACACGTTTGGCATCTTAAAATGTTCAGAAAAGTTTAAAGTTTTAGACTTATCATAGTACGTTTCAATATGTGCACCGTTTATAGCTCTGGATGTAAACTTCGCCACTTACACTGCACTGCGACAACCAATTTCAGTTCTGCATACCACAACAAATTGAGCCTTCTGGGGAACCGTCCACATCCTGCCATGAACTGATTAAAACTGAAAGACAGTGATGCAACTGTTTCAAAGTCACCCCCTCCCCAGCACATGCACATGACTCACCACCGGTGTGAACATCACCCCAGCGTCTCAAGGTCACCCACTTGCGGTTCCCGTGTCAATGACGAGCGCCTCCACTGTTTAAATTAAGCTTAATTTTAAAGTTAATTTAAAATAATTAATTTACATGAGTCTAAAACTTTAAATTTTCTGAACATTTTAAGACAAACGTGTAAATCCGTCTAGTACTTTTTAAGTTATAGCAGTTTCAAATCCCGTCCATCTTTTTCGATGACCCTGTATTTATATAGTTATGTGTTACTGCAGGATGGAGGTGAAAGTAGATGGCAAACCAAAGCCAAAGGTTAAGTGGTACAAGCAAGGAGCCGAAGTTGTTCCCTCGAAGGATTTCCAAGTAGAAGAACATGATGATGGAACTTGTGTACTGACAATTCCTGAGGTGTTCCCTGATGATACAGGAGAGTTGACTTGTGTGGCTGAGAACGACTTTGGAGTAGCTACTACGTCAACTGAGCTTGTGGTTGAAGGTGTGTTGGTGATACATTTAGAGTTGTTTCTGTATATAGCCATGATTCGTATGCAGTAGAGTCTCAATGTTTGAGAATAATTTGGATAGATAAAACTACCATGAATATTGGAAATCATTTTTAATATAAAATGCCTGTTTGGTTGCAGGAACTGACAGAATGCCTGCAATAAAAACATAAAATAACCTAAAAAGCATGAAAGTTTATTTTTAATAAAATGCAAACACATTTTGGAAGCACTGAATATGTTAAATGATTGAAGGAGGGTGGCACTCCATAAAGCTTGAGAGCAATCATCCTCACTAATGAAGGATGCAGCTTCACTGAGCTGAGAGTGCTCTGTACAATAACAGTATAGAGTGGGGGGGGAGGAAGCTGACTCACCAACCTCATGGTCTCTTCCTGATTAGTTTGAACCATTCGGGAAGGTTTTAGATTCATAGATCTGTGCATTGCTAATATATTCACAGAGTACAACCAACAAGATGCGACGTTTCACAATTTATTTATTTCTGTAAGACGCTCTACACGTTTCAGATGGTTTTTCCATCCATCATCAGGAGCTCAAAACTGCACACACAGCATCAGGTATTTGTCAGACCAATACCTGATGCTGTATGTGCAGTTTTGAACTTCTGATGATGGATGGAAAAACTGTCTGAAACATGTAGAGCATCTTACAAAAAGAAATAAATTGAGAAACATCGCATCTTGTGGTTGTACTCTGTGAACGTTCATGAAAGGTTGAAGCAGCTGCATTTGACTGTGTTGCTGCAGAAAGTTACAATCCCAAACATTGAGGCTCGTAACCATTCAGACCCTGCCATGCTGAAGCTTTGTAATTCCTGTCACTTTATATTACTGCTGTGTCAGTAGTGCTTAAATGACAAGAACTTATTTGGTTACAAGTTACTCTTATTAAAATGTACAGATTTTTCTATATTGTGTTTATGAGTTACCTGAAGTATGCAGTATTGTGTTGCACCCTGAAGCTAGACTATTATTTCTACATTTATTTTGCAAAATCATGCATGCAATAATTTTGAAATATTTTGATACAATTCTCATGTATTGTTTGTCTGCAGATATTTGTACACATATAACACAGTAATGGTACAAGTATATTTTCTTAAAGTCTGTACTTTTAAAATTATATTTTGTTCTTTTGTTTCATAATCATATTCCTGCTTTTGTTTGCAGCTTTAAGTTGTGGTGTTCAGAAGATAACTTATATTGCTCTGCTGGTCCCAACAAACCTGCCTCACCACTTGTTCTGCCTGTTCCTCAAGCAAGCAAACATTTTGCATTGCCAACATAACAGATCCATCCACACAGTACCTTTCACAATCCACAGCCACTTTCATACAGCTTACAAAACATTTCACTGACTATGTATAAATGTAAGGAATGACAGCTTGTGTGTAGAAATTTTAAGAATACAGGATGTCTTTTTTATGGTTTGCCTGGGCATGGCAGCTGTCACAGAAGATCTCAGCTGATGTGGGCTTTTTGTAAAACAAACTACAAAAGGCATGCTCTGTAGCACACTGTTTTTCTGTTTACTTGCATGATCATATTTTGCACATTACTTCCAAAATTTTTTTTTGTGACATCTGTCATACTCTTCTGTTTATATGCAAACATTAAAACACATTTGTTCTAAAACTGCATATTTTTGGTCGGTGGCTTACATTTAAGTTTTGTACTTTTTAAGACTTATGAAAAAAATGATTATCAGTTTTAAAAAGAAGTTAAATTCGTATCCATAAACTATTTATAGTTGCAGTGTTGATACTTGTGCATTTGAGTCAAACATAAGTGTCACAGTCAGGCAACTCCTATGGTTGCGATATGAGTAGCTTTTTCTTTTACTGGATTATGAAGTGGAAAATTATCCAACATCCAGTTCATGCTTGTATGTTATCTTTATTTATTTCTTGGCAGGCATCATGGGAACTAAAGAATACCGCAAGCCAGAATGGGTGACACAGATGGAAGAACTCAAGGAGCAGCTACGAGGTAACAATGTTGCAATGTCCTGCATGCCAGAGCATGGTGTTAGTGACAATGATATGATGTCTGTAGACAGCTTGGAGACAGAGAGTGTACATCATCTGCATGTTGATATGAGCCCTGCAAGGAAAAGACCTGAGGTCCAGCTGGGGAGTATGCCTTCATTGGAAGACATGTCAATTGGCGATGATTCTGTCTTTGTGTCCAATACCAGTTCTTATTCTGACACCTTGAATTGTGCAGCGATGGCGAGTTCAGCTGTGCATGTATCTGTTACTGAGACCCCTTGCCTGCTCGACTCCTCCCCCTCCTATCTTGGCGATAATTTACATCCATCTGTACAAACAGCATTACCCAAAAACGAAACTATTAATGATGTAGATACCAGCAGTGATTCAACGAGCTCTGACTATGCACATCTTGTAATGACAGACTATTTGAACTTGCACAGACATTCTATTACAGCTGCTATAGAAGCTCTTGACACCAATAGTAGTGTGAAAGGTGAGTCAGATTGTGCCTCCAAGGTGCTGAATAATGCCAGTGGCAGCAAAGAACATAATGAAGAATTTGTGTCAATAGAAGGACCTGTCTTGTGTCTCCATGAGCGCAATGAAAAATCTGAAGAAGTGCTGGAAATTGTATATGTCTCTGAAAATGAAAACTGTGACAAAAGTCATCCTACACCTAGCAGTTTCTATCTCTTGTCTCCAATTCAGGAGAGCAGTGAGCCTTCAACAGAGAATAGTTGTAATGCAGGTAGTGATGGCGTAGGTGCTCGTAATTATATGGACAAGCATGAACACTCAACCATGAAGTTTTTATCTGCATCATGTGAAGTCATATCTAGTACAGATGCCAACATGACTTCCCATAATTTGCAGACTAAATACCAGACATTTCCTCGATCCAAGATTCCTGTTTTTAACCCCATACGTTCAAATGCATGCTATGGTGTACCTGAAGATCCCACTATGTATCCTCTGGAGCCTCGTGAGCTTGATCCAGCTGGCTTCCACCAGCTGCATATGGCTGACAGTCAAGAGGAGCTCCAGGAATTCCTACTGTTGGAGAGTCAGTGTATGACACTAGATGGTCATGGTTTGGCTGCAGCATTTATAGTGTCTGACGATGAGGACGGCCACAGCGAAGATGATGATCGCGGTGCAGTGTCAGGTATAATAATCATAGTGACATTCTTTTGGGTGCAGAGCACTACTGCAGTCAACGTCAGAGCTGCTGATATTGGTGCAGATGAGTTGGGATTTAAAATAATGGTTAATTCTTATATTTTGGGGATTATTCTAGCATCCACAAGAGCAATTTTTAGCTCCCTCACATGGGAATTTATCAAAAGTATTGTATCTCTATAATGTTAATTGCATCGGTATGTTTCCTTCAGTCTTCCAATATACTTTTCCTCCTGCCCCACATATTGCTGAATCTGTGCTTTTTAAACACCGTCCAGGCTTTATTTGAATAATATATTTGGAGCTAAATAAACTTGACATAACAACATAACTACAAACTGTTTTTTTTTTTTCTTAATTTGGACTTGTTTGGTTTTGATTGTGTTATGTTTGTGGATGCCAATGTTTGTGTCAGTACAAATAATAACATACTAATAGCATGTTTGCTGTTTTATGTTCCACTCAGACCAATGAACAGCAGCTGTTTTGTGAAGCAGGCTACTAAACAACTCTAGTCAATAGGTAGGTAAAACAGACAACTTGCAAATTCAATTTAAAATAATCCTAAATTCACACAGTTACATAAGAGGTCTGAAATTTTTTGTCAGTGTATAAGGTTGATATTCAGTAATTGTTAACTAAATCACATTCTGGAGGAGTTTCTAAGGTAACAAGCACTCTGATGCTGAGAGCTTTGCACTGATTTCAGTGCATAAATGGCACATGGGTAGTAAACTGGACACATTAGACTTTCTCTTAGTCACTATTGGCATGTAAGCATTTGTCCCACCATGGCACCAAGGCTTGTATCCAAGCACAGAAGGAGTCCACGTTGAAATGTCTTTGGGCAGGAAGTAACAACTTATTTCATGTTGGCATTTGTTGCAAATTTGCCAACTTAAATTCAAAAAATTCAACAAGTGTTGCAATTAAATCAGGGATTGCTGCAGGTAGTAGATGTTTTTATAGTCCAAGACAAACCTTTAGGTCTAGAGCCATGAGTGAAGTAGTCAAAATTAGTATGTAGAGAACAGTGGTGAAACCAGTTGTGTATGGGAATGAAACTTGGGCTATGACTGCAGTGGATATGAAAAGATGGGATATGTGGGAGGGTAATATGTTAAGAATGATGTTTGGACCAATGGTAGAGCAAGGAATATGGAGAAGAATTGATCAGGAATGGGGGGAGCTCATTAGGGATCTAGACATATTAAAAAGAAAAGATTGGAATGGATTGGATATGTGGTAAGAATGGGCCAGGGAACGACAGTGAATAAAGTATTTGAGAATAAACTAGAGGGAAATAGAAGAAGGGGAAGACCTAGACTGAGATGGCTGGAAAAAGTGGTGAAGGATCTGCAGGAGTTGAAGGTTAAAGATGTCGACAGATGGCAGCTGATAGGGAAGTATGGGCGTCCATGATTAAGGAGGCCAAGGCTGTCAGAGAGCCACAGAGCCAAGGAGTGAGTAAGTAAGTAAGTAAGTATTTGTCGCAAATTGCTGTATGGGGGTGGTCCATAACCTGCTAGTACTAGCACTGTAACCAGTAGCAAGGCTGTTTGGCAGAATGGGGCTTAGTGATTTCCATCTCTTTGTACCCCTTAAGAAACACCTGCTAGCAAGCATTTTTGAACAGAAACTGACATGCAGTAAGCTGTGACCTCTTGTCGTATGACACTTGACACCAATCTCTTCTTTGCCAGGATACAAGCCTTGGTCTACTGCTGGACAAATACCTACACTTCAATTTATTATATTGGACATCCTGTTGCATTTCATAAATTATTTAGTAGTTATTAATTACTATCAACACAACTTATTGTGGTATATTACATGGATATGTGGTTACATGTTTCAACTATTATGTGATCATCCTCAGGAATTGTAATTTTGGTTTTTATGTGTTAAAACAGCCTGAGGATGACCAGGTAATGGTTGAAGCATGTAACCACATATCTGTATAATACAATATATAATATAATATAATTAGTTGTGTTAATGGTACTTGATAACTACATTTTTAAACAGCAGTGATGATTGTGGAAGTGTGGATGTGTTCGATCAGCTGTGTATGTGCCATGTGTATGTCAAACTCATAGTACAAGTGTTTAGCATCAGGATGTATGTGTTACTTTATATTTGATACTTTCTTGTACAAGAACATTCTGAATGTTCTTCTGTAATGTTTGATAGGTCATTTGTTTACAAACAGCAAACATCAGTGAAAACTGCAGAAATGAAGATGACATAATGAGTGATTTTTCCGTATACAACAGGAGTAGTATGAACTGTGCTTAGAAAAACGTGGAAAATATCAGTACATTTAAAACAATAAATTAAGGAGGTGTTCAGGAAGGAATATAAAACAACATGCAGGGTTTTAGTGCTGAAACCTGTAAGAAAGAGACTACTTACAAGCCCTAGGTATAGATGGGAGAATAGTATGATGAACCATAAAGTGATTGGGAGGGCGTGGACTGGATTTATCTGCTTGAGAATAGGGAAGATGGCGGCCATTGTGGACGTGGTAGTGAACCTTTGTGTTTCATAATATGCAGGGGGAGGGGGGGGGGGAGGTTTCCTTGACCAGCTGGGGAACTGTTAGTTTTTCAAGAAGGACTCTATTACATTTCATTTCAGTGCATTACATTACATTACATTATGTGGAGTTAGTTTATTCTGTGGGTCCATTACACTGTGTTTGTTGAATTTTGAAGTCAAAACAGTTGCTGTTATTTCTATGCTGTATATTCTGTCTTTTGTATCATTCAAAGGGAATGACAGGTGGACTGTTCAGTTGGTATGGTGATCATGCAATCACCTCAAAATGTTTGAAGTTAGTTTTGCACCGCTGTGTGGCAACAGAACATTGTATCTTTAAAACTGCATTATGATTGAGTTAGAAAGAAGTTGTTAGACTTGCTGTCATATACTTTCTTAGTACACATTTCTGCAAAGTGGAAGAAATTTGGCTTTTGGTTGCAAGATAAATGTCCATTTAAGTTGTGTACTAATTAGTGTCCATTTTATTGTAATCATGAGCAATCAAACTTAATGTGTCAAATAAGTCAACATCATCTCATATGGAAATGAATTTTTTGAACTCTGAGGAGCACATACTTTGATGCAGTGTATCTGCTGCCAGCCCCATTTGGTAACACATTTCTCCTGCGTGTAATGTGAGTAACTGTAAATAGTCAAGTTGCAGGTGTCTGTAGACATAAGAGTGATAAAATAAAATACAATCTATGCAAACAGAGGCATTGTAAAATCGGTTTGTTCTCTATTTTTTCCTGCTTTTTAAAATAAAGGCACACAATATCAGTTTTCTTTAAATGTGCCATATTGCATGAAACGTATACATAACATACAGCATTGCTGTGATTCTGTAGTTTACAAATATTTAAACATTAACGTATGCGCGTGCGCATACACACACACACAATAGGTAGAGAGGTTGTAATGAAAGGTGGTATTTATGTTACAGCTACTCAGTGTGTACCAACATTTGTTCAAGAAATTGTAGATCTTAGGGCTGTGGAACTGGAAACAGTAACATTTGAATGCCAGTTCTCAGGCACTCCCACACCTGGTAAGTTTTACATTTCCTTGAATCTGTTTATAATAATTATTACTGTATGTTACCACCACCCCAACCATCACTGCCAAATGTCATCAGAATCATGGTAACCATCATGTATAGTGTTGACTGGTGTCATGAATGTGCAGACAAGGCTTGGAGATAAAAGCCACTGATTCATGTTACCTGTTTAGTTCTTATGTTCCTTCATGGCACTTTATCAGCTCCGCAGGTTATATAGCTTACAACAAGAATGACTACAAACAAAATGGACAAAGCCATTTACCTGAATGGACTGTGGAAGACCACAAGTGCTGAATCAGAAGTACTCCATGATCACAAAGGAGGCATATCAGCTCCTTAACTCAAATATCTGCATATTCTTAGCCTCTGCACTGGGTTGACTATTGTGGTCAGCTTCATACTGTGGCCACCAGACACCTTGCAGGTGGTCAGTCATTCAGCCTGCCACTTTGTTAACTTATCATGGCTTCTCATGGCATTTTGATAAACAGTTGTCCTTTGAGATGGAATACATTAGTCAGTGTAGAGAATAGGCTGTGGGCTGAACGGTCTAGGGTTGAAATCCTCATAGGGGTAAGAGATTTTTGTCTTTTCCAAAACATCCTGATCAGCTCTGCAGCTAAATCCAGCCTCCTATTCAGTGGGTACTGGCAGTTCTTTTCCCAAGGAAAAGCAGCCAGTGAATGAAGTTGGTCACTCACTGCTATCTAGTGCTGAGGTTAAGAATGAGTGGTGCTATACTTCTGTTCCTCATGTATTGTACCTTCATGACACCGATGGGGACAAATTTACTTTTGGTGTGTGTGAAATAAACATTTTGTTCATGAAAGCTTCCAGGCTGTCTTGTTAATTTGAGAGGTGATATTAGGTATTGATCTTATTAAATATTTAAAATATTTCTTACTATGAAATTTAATTAGTAAAAAAAAAGGATTTCTTCCTTCTTCTTCTCCTTCTTCTCCTCCTCCTCCCCCTTCTCCCTCTTCTCCTCCTCTCCTCCTCCTTCTCCTCCTCATTCTCCTCCCCTCCTCCTTCTCCTCATCCTTCTCCCCTCCTCCTCCTCCTCCTACTTCTCCTCCTCGTCCTCCTCGTCCTCCTCCTCCTTCATTTGTAATATCGTACTCTAAATGAGTAAGGGTGGTGACAGGTGCAAAATTACAAATTAATGTGTATGTGGAGGTGAGTGAAATGAAACCTTAAAATTTATTACCTGCTCATTTAGTGTGTGTAGGTTCAGTACAGCTCTGTCAAGTTTTCATGTTTACCAGCTATACCACAGGCAGTACATGCTTCTAACCATGATGCTGACTTGCCGAGGCTGCAGCTGCACACATTAGGGTCAGTCTCACTCGCTCTCCCCCTTTTTTATTTTTTTGTTTTTCTTTTGTTTTTATTATCTCTTCATCTTTTGCCATGACCCGTGAGCTTATATGTTAAGAGTACATTACCCACTTGTGAATTTGGGAAATTTTGTTTCATATCTTGTGTGGAATATTTTGTACACACAAGTGTAGAATAAAATCGGTATTATTTCATTTTACTTTTACCTTATGTTTAAATTATTCACTTATTCCTCCCTTTTGCTAGGAGACATCCACCGTGTTCCACAGATACACTGTCCCAGGATTGACACTGTTGATAAGTCAGTGCCCTCTCCACCTGCACAGCCACTTTCTTTGGACTGTCTGATCCTGAATATGAAGGAACTGCAGTCTTTTGAAATGTCAGGAAGTACTTGTTCAATGACACAGTGTCACATCACAGTACTTGTTCAATGACACAGTGTCACATCACAGTACTTGTTCAGTGACACAGTGTCACATCACAGTACTTGTTCAATGACACAGTGTCACATCACAGTACTTG
>Ga0123357_10012162_pt1 | contig 11095 bp, 8 predicted proteins | sample TergutEmb28metaG_FD_89873 | JGI IMG/M metagenome (GOLD analysis project Ga0123357, IMG submission 89873) | Embiratermes neotenicus P4 segment gut microbial communities from Petit-Saut dam, French Guiana - Emb289 P4 | ecosystem: Host-associated > Arthropoda: Insects > Digestive system > Gut ... | reverse complement strand
GGAACTGTGGGCAAGAAAGATGTCCGGTAGTAATTTTGCCTAAATTCCGACTTCCACGTAAATTTAGGGATCTTTTACATGCCGCAAATCTACGACATGGGACCAACGGCTTTACTTCCCCTCTGAAGAAAGGCGTGCTGAGAATTTTTTCGCCCTAAAAATAAAAAAAAAGTAATATTATGGATCAGAATTGTTATGGTAGGTCAATATTCAGTGTCTATGTAAAAAAAAAAAAGTCATGAAAATATTAATTCATACAATCAAATTTCCACGGAAATTAATTAATTAAAATTTATGGAAACACTACTGTATCAGATAATCAAAAATTATTCCATTTATTCTCCATTTATGTTGTGCTGATATGCTGTCTTGTATTAATGAATGCTGCAAATTAATGTGGGTCAAGAAGTCAGGAATGTGTTACACAAGAATATAATGACAGTACATACTGTGAATAAAAAGTCTTGTTGTATTAACCTAGTGATTTTGATCAAAATTTAACGTCTCATACAAGCAATCAAAATTCTTCCTTTTTTATTTGTTGTGTATTTTTGTGTTAAATGCTGTTTCAAGTGCATTGTTTATATCAGATGAAGTTTGAAACTGACTGCAAATCTTGAGTGTGAAGAGTGGAATGATCTAGGATCAGACCGTCACAGTCTATATCGATATAGTATTCATGTGGATATATTAGTGTAGTATATTTATGAGTTAAATTATGCTACTGTTGAAGGTTTATGGGTGAAAATGTGTTACTCTAGGAAGTTGATAGGCAAAATAGTGTTACTGTGGGAGGTTTATAAGTGAAATTTGGTTACTGTCCAAACAGGGGAAATAATTTACTTATATTCTCGGCATTTAGCTCTGTCCCTTTTAGCATTGGGGTGAAGATGAAAGCTGGTAAAAGGTGAAGCACAGTGCAGATGTTCTGTTTTCCTTCCATTCCAAAAACATGGTCATATAACTTTCAGGATTCTTCATTTGCTGTTAAACAATGAAGCAGAGTGACGTGTAAGAAACTTCTTACAAAGTAATTCATAGGAAAAAGGGAGAGATTATTGAAATGATAGTCGAGCATTGCATTGAAGAACAGAGTAAAATCTTTTTTGAAAAGCTAATGCCAAGCAGTGGCTGGACAGTGTTGACTACACCTGGTTGCTATGTTTAAGGGGGATCAAGCATCAAGGTATCTGAACACAACAGTAATTTTCCTGTGACAGGAGCCAAGGTGGCTCATTCAATGTAGTGTGTGGGCTACAGATCGGATGACTGAGGAATCAAAGTTCAGTTACCAATAGCGGTAGATATTTTTCTTGTCTGCACACAATCCCAACCAGCTCCAGGGCCCACATAGCCTAACCATTGTGTACCAGGGGTTGTTTGTGCAGTTAAATCGTTGTCTCGGTTATGACGCTGACCAGTCACCTCCATCATGTAATGATGAGGTAAAGATTGCATGGTGGTTTACCTCCATTTCCTCATACATCATCGTGGCATGGTGTTTAATTTAATCGCAGAGACAACTTTACTTATTCTTTCCCTTTCATGACTGTGTTGTGTTCCGTAACACTGAACACTCAAATTTTGTTTCCCGATGCAGGACCTGTGCTTGTTCTAACTGGCTGTGTTAGTGTGGAATGAGAAGTTTATTGCTATCCGGTTTACTTACTGCTATGTTTAAGTGTAAGTCTTCTTAATGTAATGAAAGGTTTCTGTTTCTTAGTGTTTGTAAGGACAGTTGCAGTGGATCAGACTGCCCTTGAAGTTGGATTTGCCGGTGTGTTGCATCGTACTGGCGTGTGTGTGCGTGTGTATGTGTATGTGTGTGCGCGTGTGTGCATTTCTGGTATTTTTATCACAGGCTGTAAATTTTATTTTTTGTAAATATGAATATGCATATGGGTGTGTGAGTGTGTGTGTGTGTATGCGTGTGTGTATAATGAGAAGTAACTTGCTTTTAGAATTTCTTTCCTTCTGTTTCAGTTTATTTACTATTTTACTTAAATTCTTACACTCAAGTCTCTCATGATAAATTTCCTGTTGTTATCAATTCTCTTCCGTAATTTCTTTTGTGCAGTTATTATCAATTTTGGTTCAGATGTTTGGTCCTTGTCCATTAGTTCATATTTTGTCTGTTATATACATGAACCAGTTTTAATCCCCTTTTTCAGCAATTATTTTGGATTCCTACTGTTTGTAGCTATTATCTGTGCAGTATATATCTTGTGCATGTTAGCCACAACTTTCCTTCATAACACTTTTAAAAAATAGTATATTTTTACTTTGTTTTTTGATGAAAATAAATTCCCTCTGTACAAAGAGGGAGACAAAAACTTTCACACGCCCAGTGCCTGTTTTTGTAGTAAACAAAACAACAACAACAACAGCAACAAGTATTATCATCACAGCCACAACAGAATATTTTGCCGGTGACCAGAGAGGGGAAAAACATTTTCACACAGAAAGAATGATTTTATCTGAGAAAGCAGAACAATTTTTTGCTATGTAGAAAAGAACAAATACTTTTCTCACTTACATTACAATTTTTTTCCACTTTTTCCCCTGACTATCTGTTGCTACAGCTGGTCGCTCAACTGATCGCACTGCCAAGCTCAGTGAGTATGACACTAACACTTCTTCGTTGTGTGGATCTTAGATTCAATATTTTGTGTGCTGTAGAGCTTTTAGACAGTATTTGACATACATATATATATACTTTTTCTGTCGTAGAAATTTTTTGGTAGTTTTTTTGTTTTTGTGATAATGGCTTTTTCAGATATGAAACTTTTTTGTTTTCAATGTTTTACTCGCACTTTCTTCTCTTCTTGAGTTCTGTTCACAATCGTAGTCATAGTCTTGCCATCTCATTATGAAAATAAGGTACGTTCTTCGTCTTCTCTGTTCACAGATCTTTGTTGAGAATGGTTATGTGAAGGGTTTGTTGTTAATGTGTTGGTATTCAAATGTTAACAGATTAATTACATACTAAAGGAAGTAAAAAAAGCCAGTTTGATATTTAATTATTTATGAACACTTTAAATATTTATTAAGGTACTGTGATAAATTTTAAAAAAGTTTAAAACTCCTGGCATTAGCAGCTGAGATGATCAGAGGGCTGTCTTTATGTTTCTTGTAGTGATGAATGTTTCTATTGGACATTCCCCCGAAAGCAAGGAGTGGAACAAAGGTATTGTAAAAGAATGAAAGAGCAGGTGATGTTTTTAGTGTGCTTTTGAGTTACTTGTGTTTCAAGAATGGTGTGTGCTAGATATAGTGTATGTTTCTGAAGCATAGATAAACTTTAATTGTTATTACAGTAAGGGAATGAAATATCTTTACAGAAGTTGTTACTGAGCATATTTCAAATCAAGTATATCATATGCTAATTTGTAAATTAAGTACAGATGAGAATTAGTCATCCTGTGTTTAAGTCTAAAGTACTTTACATATTTATTAAGAAGTAAACATCCTAGATGACTTTTCAATGCATATGTCGTAAAGTTAGAAAGAATGAGTGTGGGAATGTGTGGCAGTTGTTTTTTTATTTTACTCTTTTGGCCAAATGGGTATGTGATCATCTTATGGTGGTTGATTACAGTACCAGGTGACCCTCAGGATGTACGTGCAACATCTATCAACTCGACTGCAATCCGAGTTCAGTGGCGGCCTCCTTTGGAAAAAGATCGTAACGGCATTATCCGTGGCTACCACATACATGTGCAGGAAACAAAGGAAGAGGTTTGTAATAATACTTGAGTAGCCACATGCAATGTACAGTTTCTGTATTCTGTCGTGGAAAGGTGGTATCTTAATATGAATCAAAAGTCTGCAGTTCTTAAAGACAGGAGTTTACTGTATTTTGTCTGGCCTTTCCTTTACAACTAAATTTGTTTTTGAATCAGTGCCATGCAGGGTTTTAAGAGCTTTGTCTTCTTATTTTTATGCCCAGTGCATAAATGAAAAGATAATATTAAAATTTTTCTTGTGCATGAGTATGGTGAGGAGCAGAATGACAGGATGCCGGAGGATATTGCATACTTGGGTCTTCATTATTTGTACTGCACTGTATGTTATTTGGATGATTACATGAAGGAAGATGAAATGGCCATGGAAGGACAGAATGGAAGAGATCCCTTGTAATACCTAGGTGTAGATTGGAGGATAATATTAAAATGGCATTGGTTAGTAGGTAGTTGTGAGGAAGGTAATGAATCATCATAAACAGATGGGAATTACTCAATCAGATGAGCAGCTGTGGGCTTCTCAAGCAGGAGTGTTCCCCTTGTAGTTAGTTAGTTAATAATGCCTGAACAGCTATGGATTACAACAAGAACAGTATGTAAAATATTGAGGATGACTGTAATTAGCATCAGTCTAACATACCTTGCAACACAGTCCTTCTTCAGAAGCTAATTAGTTACTTAGTTTAGAGGATTCTGACCTTTTATGGAACCGGAGTGTTAATTACCAAGTTCACAAGGACTTTCTGTTGGTATCTATCATTTGCCAGATATATCCAGGCCACACCCTCGCACCCTGCTTCTTTAAGATCAGTTTTAATATTATCCTCCTACGTGTGCATGGGTTGCACAAGAGAGGTCTCCCCATCAACTTCTCTAACCCTTTTTTTTTAGTGTACAAGGTTTTAGGCTTTTATGGTTGTGCATTTGAGGTATCCTTTTTTGTGGAATATGATACCACCTCACTGAGTAACTAGTGCCTGATGTTTTCATCCAGTTTTCAAGGTTTGAAATATCTTGCCTTGATGATGAGTCTTTATGTTGTCTCATAAATCAGTGACTACGTACTTATTCAGTGACACAAATATCTCTGTATCTTGTAGTCATTTCTGATTTTCCCTATGCATGCTCTGTGCCCATGTCATGTTATTATTCTTCTTGAATTGATCACTTTAGTAATATTTGATGAGGAGTAATAATTGTGAAGCTTTTCATTAGGGAGTTTTCTCCATTCTTCTCTTATCTCCCCTCTCGCAGACCAGACACTCTTAAGAGTTACATATAAAAGCTATCTGTCAGGTAATGAAGACATTGGGAAAGGTTGAAGTAATGTTTGTTCACAATTTTCACATCAGTTCTCTTGAGCACTGCACACTTGCTGCCTTGTGCTGTGGAATATATCTAGGTACAATATGGAATGGGACTTCCTAATAGGAAACATTGACACAGAAATCCATCTTTCAGTACCTTAAGGTCGCATACCCATGACTGCTATATTTGATGTATATTTGTCACCTGTGGTTACCTGCCACGTTAGGGGGACGGTTTTACAAATACTGGCCACTTGTCATTTTCCCATCAGCTGTTGGTAAATGGGACACAAGTTAGAAGAATCACAAATGTTGTTGTTACCTGTCAAGTTGATATTTGTTTTGCATTCCCATGACTTCTTTTGTATACTTGACAAGCATGCACGTGACTTGTGTTTGGAGGACATTTAGAATCATAAATTGTATCGAGTGGTGAGGTTGGCAGAAGTGAATGGGTCGTGGGAATGAAAGCACAGTGATGAGCGAACATATAGCAAATGTACCTGGATGTGAATGTCTGCCAAATGAACAAGCTGTGGAAACGATATGACAGTTTGACGTTCAGGTGACCGTGCATCGTGATAAATTGACATTCAGGTGACCACACATCGTGATAAATTGACGTTCAGGTGACTGCGCATCATGATAAATTGACATTCAGGTGACCGTGCATCGTAATAAATTGACGTTCAGGTGACCGCGCATCGTGATAAATTGATGTTCAGGTGACTGTGCATCATGATAAATTCTTATAATAAATCCAACTGGATGCACTAATTTCTCAAATTTATTTTTGGAATAAAACTCCACATGTTTCGGACAGTTCCTCTGTCCATCATCAGGAGTTTTCCACTGTACACACAGCAATGGTATATGTCATACAGCTTGCGAGCAGGGTCAGGATGGAACTGCAGTCATGTGCATGCTTGTCAAGTATACAAAAGAAGTCATGGGAATGCAAAGCAAATCTCAACTTGATAGGTAACAACAACATTTGTGATTCTTCTAACATTTACCAACAGTTGATGGGAAAATGACAACTGGCCAGTATTTGTAAAACCGTCCCCCTAATGTAGCAGGTAACCACAGGTGACAAATATACATTAAATATAGCAGTTATGGGTATGTGGCACTAAGGTACTGAAAAATGGATCTCTGTGTCAATGTGCCTGCTGCATTGACATGTTATACTGTTGCAAAAAAGCATTAAGTACTTCCAGTAATTAATCTGTAGCCATGTTTCCACAACAGATGTCTTTGATAAGTGAACAAGTATGTGTGCAACATATGAGAAGACAAGCGAACAACTGTCATATCTTCTTATAATAAATCCAACTAGATGCACTAATTTCTCAAATCTATTTTTGGAATGAAACTCCACATGTTTTGGACAGTTCCTCTGTCCATCATCAGGAGTTTTTTTCACTGTACACACAGCAATGGTATATGTCATACAGGTTTGCTGACAGCTTGCGAGCAGGATCAGGACGGGACTGCAGTTCTTTGCTGACTATAATGGGTAACGTTGATTTCTCTTCCTAGGGACAAGGTCTTCTGAATGATCCAATGAGATTTGATGTTCTGGATGGAAATGCTCAGGAGCTGAATGTAACCGGCCTGCAACCGGATACCAAGTATTCGGTGCAGGTGGCAGCGCTCACCAGGAAAGGTGACGGTGATCGCAGTCCTCCCGTCACCATTAAGACGCCGGGCGGTGTACCAAACAGACCAACAGTAAATCTTAAGTAAGTGTGACATAGAAAGTTTTTTGCTTGCCATGAAGTAATGAATTATGTAAACTATGCAGAATATTGTAACACTGACAGTGTATATCAGCCATGGTGCTGTTTAAAGATTTGGGTATTCCGGGATGTGACACCATGTCATTGGATGAGTCACTCCTGAAATTTTCAAGGATCATAGTGCCTTCATTGACATGAATAAAGAGGTCTCAGAAGAATGCATTCTCCTTGGGGAAGATACTATGTTTTTTTAAAATCATCAAGAACCACTCACTGAACGACACAAGGCCATATCCAAGATGTCCTGAATCCTCAGCAACATTGCTGTTAGAGCCTTAATCTCATGTGTTGCTGCTTGCATCATTACATATCACCAGTACTAGCCAAAAAGAAAGTTAAGCACCAGTATGTATACATTTTATTAACTTTTATGCCACGTGTTAACAGACTATGTAGTGCAATTCCTGCAGTTCTTATGCCATAATGCTGTAGCTAGGGAACTGTACATTTCACATTTTGTTGCCTTTATATTGTGACACTGACAAAGAAAGGAACCATATTCTGGGCCAATGGAAGGTTACTCCTAGTACTGTATATGAGTTAAATGTGTACTAACACTATTGCAGGGTGCTTGAACGAGAACCAACTGTTAGTATAGAACTGGAATGGGGGCGTCCATCTCAGACGTATGGGGAACTTCTGGGGTACAGGCTTCGCTACGGAGTTAAAGATCAGCCTCTAAAAGAACAGATGTTCAAAGGAACCATGGTCCATTCCCATAAGATCAATGACCTTGGTAAGTACAATTGTTATTTTTGTGTCAGGATTTTGAAAAATTCATTCACTCTTTGTGTCGTCAATTTTTGATGAGAGAAACAGGGGACATTACTGAATTATAGAGCCGAACTTTATCCCTTATCCAGTGTATATATGCATCACACCAAGCTGTATTTTAAGTGATAATTTTGTATGTTAGATCCTGTATGTGTCCTGTTGCAAGGCACACTAAATGCACAGTGGGGAGTTACTGCCTACATGTTCTTAATGTGTTATTTTATTCTACAAATAACAGAATGCGTCTCAATCAAATTTGGTGTATAGGGGATTGATTTTTATGAATAAGAATTGCCTGAGCAAGGTGGCTTAAGTGGTTGTTTCTTACTTATATTTGTGGGGAGACTAGTTCAAATCTGTGAGGACTTGCCTATCCTAACTGAGAAATGGCTGCTCCTGTTACAAACCAAACGTTATTTATCTGGCCCATGCCAAGGCACTTTATTTAATGAACTGTTTCAGATATTACGTTTTTTAAGTCGTAACAATTGTTTACCTTTTGGTGTTACAGAGCGAGGAGTGGAATATGAGTTTCGGGTAGCAGGGCAGAATCATATTGGATTTGGCCAGGAGAGCATCAAGTACCTCCTCACACCCGAAGGGCCCCCAAGTGGGCCTCCCACTAACATCTCACATCACTTTCAGACACCTGATGTTGTGTGTGTTACATGGGATATACCTCTCAGGGAGCATCGGAATGGCCAAATCACACATTATGACATTGAATTCCATAAGAAGGTGGACCATACATCTGTCACAGACAGAAACACAACTCAAACTAAGGTAAAGGAATCCCTTCAAAGGTCAATTCATGTGCCTCTTACTCAGTCGAATTGTGTGCTGTTGTTGGTTTTTGTCTGTGTGGCTTAGGTGACATAATCTGTTTTCAGAAATCCTCTTGAGAAACTGATAGTTGCTTAGCAACTCAATAAATTATATGAATTTTATAGAACCTGAACAGTCAGTTTCCTGTCCAGAAGAGCCCATCTTATTTCTCTGTGCCAAGCCAGAGAACCCAGTACATTTTTTCCCATCTTAAAATATATTACGAGTAAATGTGCTTTAATTTTATATATATTTTTCTATTGTAATAAAAATACATGAACAAAATTAAAGTCAGTATAATTAAAGTACATTTATTGGTCTGTAATACATTGTATGTATCTAATTAATACTCACCCACTTCTAGTGCTGCGGTCATGGAAGAGTAGAGCTATACCTCTACCCTCCCTCTGTGCCACTCCGGGCCTGTAATGGGATCACTTTACCTTTTTTTATGCTTCTAATTAATGCATAGAATATGGAACATCTCAAAACCTTCCATCTTGTTTCTTTAAAATCCATGTTAATTTTATCTTCCCATCTTTGCCTATGTATTCAGAGTTTCATGCAGGTGTAGCTACCAAAATTCTCATATGAATTTCTCATGTTTCATATTCCGTGATTTCGTCATCCTAATAATGTTCAGGAAGGAGGACAAATCATGAGCTTCTCATGCTGCAGTTTTCTCCAGCCTCCTATTAATTCCTTTCTGTGCATTGAAATCTGTGACCAGGCCTGATCATGTCAGGCTGTAGAAACAATTTTCATGGATTGACCCCTTCCTTAAAGTGACTGCAGAGATTCAAAGAGGAAATTAATGGCCCGCATACAATAAAAAGAATGATGGCTAATGGGATTGGTCACATCTTACATAGGAAATGCCTTCGGAAACAAGTTTTTGAAGGAAAGATAGAAAGAAGGCTACATGTGATGGGAAAGAGGAAGAAGATATAAGGAGCTAATGGATAACCGTAAGGAAACTAGAGGTTACTGGCAACTGCAAGAGGAAGCACTAGATTGCACTCTATGGAATACCCACTTTGGAAGATGCTAGACCTTTCATAAGACAGACGCAGATTGACAGCGACCCGTTCGTTATCCATTTCCAGCTGTTACTGTCACCTAGTTCTCTTCTGTGTTACCCTCCATTCATTAAGCCACAGTGCTCCGACAAGGGTTTGTGCTGTGGCTGGTTGACGTAGGTCAGAGAGGGCTGGAGGGATGCAGGACAGTAAATTGAAAAAGAGATGTTTAGAGCATTTTGCAAGATTTGATGTTCTCAGTGTGATGTTACTGCAGATGCCAGCCTTCTGGGATGTTAAGCTACATTTAATGTTACATAGTTTTTATGCCATATTGATCATTAATACTCGTGGTTACCTAACAACCTAAGTAACAAAGACCTTCATTCCCACCATCCATGAGACTACTTTCCGCAGCCTCATTACACTTATTTTTTGTAGTTTCTGTTATTGTTGCAACATAGAAAATGGGCATTAGAATTATGTTGTCTAGAACTTAAGAGTACTTGGCTGTTGTTGCATATGTTACTCTTTTCTGGAATGTGACATCATATAGTTTCATCTAGCGGTACCACTGTGACATCTGCGATCTTCTGGGTTTTTATGCGGCATAGAGAGATAGTTTGTGACCAGCATTCTTCTTGGACTGCTTGACCGTTGTATGTGAGACTGATAGGTTGTCCCAAAATGTCGGTAACAAATGATCATTCTACCCTGCATAAAATCCCAGAAGAGCACTATCTCATTTACACTGTGGCAGAAGCCTGAAATCACGAAGGTACCAGTGTTACAGAGAAACTTTCTGCCTCTGTCTTCAGGTTGTAATATTCTGCTTCTGTGAAGGTAGATGCAGCAAGTTTCACCACAGTGTTGGTGGCTGTCTACCAACCCACATGGCATCCCATTCTAGAAAACGGTGTAATCTGTAACATCACTGCTCTGAGAATCTCAGGTCTTGCCATCAGGCTTTTGTGGTTTAATTTTGTTCCATTATGATTTCATTTAAGGCCGTGTTTACAAACCTGGAGGAGAACACAGACTATGTGTTCCGTGTAAGAGCGCACACAAGCCAAGGTGCAGGCCCATATAGTGAAAAGACCACAGTGCATACAGAGCGAGATATTGTACGTGCGCCTATGAGTGTCCAGGCTGTTGCTACCTCTGATCAGAGTGTTGAGGTGTGGTGGGAATCAGTGCCTAGCAGAAGCAAAGTTATTGGTTACCAGGTGAGCAAACAGGTGGACAATGGATTTGAAGGCTAAACTTGCCAAACTTTAAATGATTGACAACTACAAAATGGGAATTTAACTCTGTTTTTGTGTGAGTGTGTCTTTAATTGAGACAATGGAATGTTGGATCAGGATGTGTGTGTGTGTGTGTGTGTGTGTGTGTGTGTGTGTGTGAAGAAGGATTTCTGGCTCTAATGCTTGTACCAGTTCCTTTGTGGTACCTTATTCATTCATTAGTATTCAGCCTTGAAGGCTGGGCTTGGCAGGAACCACAGCCCAGTCACATGACCGGTATGGCTCTGGCACGCTGCATCCTGGGCAAGTTCTTGGGGGTAGTTTGCCATTGCTTTCCCCCGCCTTTAGACATTCCCACTTTGGCCGCCAGGTGCCTCCGTC
>Ga0123357_10012161_pt1 | contig 11095 bp, 12 predicted proteins | sample TergutEmb28metaG_FD_89873 | JGI IMG/M metagenome (GOLD analysis project Ga0123357, IMG submission 89873) | Embiratermes neotenicus P4 segment gut microbial communities from Petit-Saut dam, French Guiana - Emb289 P4 | ecosystem: Host-associated > Arthropoda: Insects > Digestive system > Gut ... | reverse complement strand
TTTCGGTGTGGTTGGGTTGGAGTGGTATCCGTGTTGCAGGCTGAAGCCTGAAGCCTGCAACACGGATACCACTCCAACCCAACCACACCGAAACTCCAACACACATCGAACCAAGAACAATACGACCAACGTGGTAATTCAACAGAATAGTCGCAAGCTCCTGATGTAGGATATATTTATGTCCGAAACATGTCGAGCACATAAGAAGTGAAATAAAATAGCAAGTGACATCAAGTTGGTCTTTATTCTTCAACTATCACAATGATGCATGGCCCAATAAACATAAGATATAAAATATTATTAATAAATATATGTTGTGCATTTGTTGGTTTGGATAGTTAGTCTATACTGAAGTTCACATTTGTGATTCTGTAATAATGAAACTGTCACTTCTTTTGCAGTCTCTGTGGTGGCATGTTGTATCATTATATGGCTGCTATATGCTGAGATTTCCTACTACCTGGCTGCAAATTTCAAATTCAAATTTGTGCCTGATACTGAATTTGATGCAAAACTTAAGATCAATGTAGATCTTACTGTTGCTATGCCATGCCATGGTGAGTGTCATCTTGCTGAGCTGGACAGAACTTTTAAACAAATTCAATGAGTGGGAAAGTTCCATGAGGAATTATCACCTAGAAAAGAGGAGGGATTTGTGAATATGTGTTGCATATTTTACGGTGGCTAGAAGTGAGAGACTTACTCTAGGCGATCAGCTGTGTCAGTCCACTGTTACAGCGACCTCCACTTTCTCTGCTATTAGGGAAATGTTACGTGATGTGATGTTGTCAATCCCCATTGGAGACACAGACAGCTGTATGCAGTGAACTGTGTGTCAGGATTAAATCAGCTGTTTGTCTTATAATATTTTAATAGTGTTGTGACACTTTAATAATTTCAGTATTTTATGGAGTGAAAAAACATTTTTAGTTTTCTTGTCTGTCAGTGAATTAAGGAACATTAAAAATCATACATCAGAGTTTCTTTTCAAGTTTTTAAAATGTGGCTTCTGTCAGTGATAGCAGGCAGCTGTTTCTGTCATAGGTTTTTACAGCAATGACTTCTGGGATGTGGTGTCAAGTAGTAAGGTTGAAGCACACAGACATTTTGAAGGAACTTGCTGCCTCAATCATCATGGTAGCTTCCAGGTTTGTTTGAAATGTCTGTACATGCCTACCAGACTACATGGTGTTTCATCCCAGAAGACAGTTTTCTGCAGAATCGGTATGCATAAATGCCACAGGTTATTCAGCTAGTGATCACACATTGCATTATTACAGTGGTGCATGCATGCAGTTCAGCTGGCTGGACATTGCAGTATTTCAGTACAACAAAAATTATCCCTGATTTAAAATATGATAACCAACCCTGTAGTATTGGCATTTTTAAAGTCCCATGTTTTGTGATGATAAAGGTTAACCATATTCACAAACCTCTCATGAAAATTATAAGATATAATGGTTATGTTTGATGGTTGTTGTAGAACTGTAATATATAATATATTATTTTTGATTATTTTTGTAGAATATAAGGTACAGTTCATGTTGCTCGATGATTGTTGTAGAATCATAATGTTTGTTTGATGTAAGTATTCATACTGAAAATTTTTCCTTTGTCCATTGTCCTTTTGTGTGTTAATGAAGAATAATTATTCATCAGATGTAAAGTTGATACTGTTATGTATGTTATAATATTTTGCTAGTGATTGGAGCGGATATCTTGGACTCAACTGGACAGAATGTACTGCAGTTTGGTAGCCTGGAGCAGGAGGACACTTGGTTTGAGTTATCTCCACAGCAACGGTTACACTTTGATGGAATGCGTCACGTTAATTCATACCTTCGTGAGGAGTTCCATGCTATTCAGGAACTTCTGTGGAGGTCTGGACAAGCTACACTATTTGGGGACATGCCTAAAAGGTCAGTTCACACATATTTTCCATAAAAATGGCAGTCTTGAAGTAGAAGTTGAATGATTTTTGTTGTATGTCATGGACGCATATTGTACAAATGTTTAGAATATAATATGGGCAGGTTTAAACATGTGTTGTTAAAGAAGGCTCAAGTATTCTGGGATGTGACATTGTGTTATGGAGTGAGTAGTTCCTAGTGATTACAAGGGTCATAGTTGCCTTGTGCAGTGTCAAGCAGTCAAAGAAGATGCAAGACTCTACAGTTCTTTGATACCTCAGGAAGTGCTGATCCAACAACACTGCATCTCGTGCTAGAAGACAGCATTGCAGCTGTGAAACCATCACATCTTGCATTATACACATCTGAAGGTGAAGGTGTTACCATCCTCCAACATGTCAGAAACTGCTCATTCAAGGGCACAATGTCACATCCATTAACAACACCACTGCAAGAAGATCGCACAGCTGTTATATTAAGGAAATGTTTGTACCTGAGAGATAGGAAGTGATAAGATGAGAAATTTGTGTGGCTGGGAGTTTTGGAATTTGTATTTACAAAAATAATAATCAGATCAAGTTTATAAGATGGTCAGAGCATATAATACATGTGACAGATATGAGAAATGCATTCACAAAATTGTGATTCAAAAAACTGACAACAAGGAACCACTTGGTAGGCCTAAGTGTATATTTGATGTTGTGATTAATGTGGATCTTACAGGGACATGGGAGTCTTTGGATGGGATTCACCTGGGCCAGAATAGGTAGCAGTGGTAGTTTGTTGCCTAGCTGAACAACTATTAGCTTCTCAAGAAGGACCTTGCTGCATGGAGATAATTGTGTTTTGAGTAGAGAGAGAAAATGATAAATACATACTGGGATTTGATTGAAAGAAAGTAGGTAGTTGGGAGAAAATAATGTAAACAGGATGTTAGTATCTAAATGAGGGTTATGGAAACTTGTAATGGTGGATTCAACTGGACTGAGCTGACTCTGGCAGGCTTGTGCTTGTTGTGTTCCATAATGTCAGGAAATGAAGTACACATTAGAAGACTGTATTGTAGGATTGAGGTTATGATGAGACTGACTGCAGTGACATCCAGGTATTGGTCATGTAAGGCTATGTAACACTCAGTGAATTGTCAACATCATATTTTCTTCTTCATCACCATCACCACCACCACCATCATTGGTGCCACAGGCAATTTTAAACCTTGACCTTGTGGAGAAGTTCTAGCCACCTCTCCCTATTCATGGTTACTCATTTCTAGTTTTGTTCACTGATAATATTTAAATCATGATTCATGATGTCTGTTGTGCTTCGGCCTCCCAGTCCTTCTCCTCATTCTGGTGTTTTCCTAAGCATTTCCTTGCTGGGCAGCAACAAGACTACTACATTTCAGTCTGTGAATTTTCATGAATTTAGAGATTAGTCACTGTATCAGGCAATGGAAAATGGAAACAAACTGTAATGTTCCTTGTGAATACACATGAACATGCATGACGTTGTAGTTGGTGTTTACCTTGTAATGCCCAGTGATTACTAATGTGCCACCTGCTGTAATGTTTCCCACTTAGTGTATTTATGTGTTTTATATGATTGTCAGAATAAACAGCAGTTATGCCGTCAAACAGCAGGATGTTATAGTGGAGGTTCTGAGTATTTTCTGTGAGATAGGAACTGATTTTTTAAATATTTGTTGTATGAAATTTGTACTTAATAGGGTTAATAAATAATGAGTGTTTCTTTGTCATTTTCAGATCTGTGACACCATCCACCCCATCAGATGCGTGTCGTATATTTGGTTCACTTATTCTCAACAAGGTAGCTGGCAATTTCCACATCACAGCTGGTCACTCATTAGCCCTTCCTAGAGGCCATATTCACATATCTGCATTCATGTCTGAATCAGACTATAATTTCACTCATCGCATCAACCGATTTTCGTTTGGAGATCCAAGCCCTGGTATTATGCACCCCCTGGAGGGGGATGAAAAAATTACTGATCGAAGTAAGTGGTACAGGGTTAACATCTTGTGACTGCTGCTTTAGACATTAGCGTGTTTTTATAAATTTTCAGGTCTTTGTGGCAGTTGTTGATCAGATAAGATGTGGTAGATTTGTATTCTATCATTCTAGAGGAACATGCTGCTTGCATCTTCAGGGTGTCTGTTTCTGATTCAGGTAGATGCTGAAGTGGTTGGAAAGAAAGAAATGTTTTGGCTATATGGGAAAGTAGGTGAATATCTGGCCAATCAGAGCAACTGGACAATGTGAAGGACGGGGCTAGCAACAATCCAATAGGAGTGGGTTCCAAGAGCAGCTTATTTAAGAGTTGAAAGTGGGGAATGTGTGGGTGGACAGATATGCAAGAGGAGCTTGTTAGTGGCCCTTATCAGGGCCAACGGTGGGAGATGTGCAGGTTGGCGGACGTATGTGGTGATCTTCATATGGTGTGTGTACTTGAGTGAGACTTTTGTCTGTGGAGACCACCTGCATCTTCTTTAGGGAGGGGATGAAAGGTTTCTAAGATCAACTTCAGGAGAATTCAACTTTGTGGTTTGTGTTGTTGGGGTGCAGTTTGATCTCTAACACTTCTAGGTGGTACAGAAATATGAAAGAAGACCATTGCCCAATAAGCTTATTTTGTCATCAGTCCAAATGGTTCTCAGTGTTTAAATGTTGTATGACTTTTGCTATGTTTTATGATGTTGGAAAGGGGACATCCCTTTTACGTTTGGTATATTATGCTACGAAAGGGGTAACTTCTTAACTACAGTGTATTTTTCAAATGTTCATAGTTGCCTACCTTTTCAAATTTAGGTTATTTTTGTGGTATTCTTCAGTCCTTGAGGCAAATCGTGGGGTTGTACCACTGCTTACTTCTGCATCCGTAGCATTTCCTTGTCATCCAGTTGTGTGATGCTCTGTGGTATGAGTTACTGACAGCATTGTTAGATAAAGTACAAGTAAATATGTACAATACACAGTATTAGATCCCTGAATATTGTGATCTTAATATTCAGGATCCTGACAATATTGGTTTGTATTTATAATACTGGTGTTTGTAATTTATAGATACTATGCTGTACCAGTATTTTGTGGACATTGTCCCAACAGAAGTGAATACATTCTTGAGTCGACTCACTACTTACCAATATTCAGTGAAGGATCATGAGCGTCCCATTGACCATCACAAGGGCTCTCATGGTATACCAGGGATATTCTTCAAGTATGATGTGAGTGCCCTTAAAGTCCAGGTTACACAGGAAAGGGATTCTCCAATCCAGTTCGTTGTCCGACTTTGTGCCACCATTGCAGGAATTTGCGTAATATCAGGTGAGTGTGATGAAATAAGATACTCCCTTCCTTCTGTCCTTCCTTCTGAGTGACCGTGACCCACCAAACATGCTGCCAAGTGCAGTAGACCCGCTGTGTATTCCGAAGGTTCACTCAAATGGCAGGGTCGTGTGACCCCTTCCTTCTGCACCATTTTACAGTCATTATATGTCAGTAATTCTGTGATGTGACTGTATGTAATGTGAGCCATTTCAAATGAAGCCAACTAGGTGCACACTACTTCTTAGTATATTTATTTCAACTTCTCTACATGTTTCGGGCAACTATGTGCCCATCATCAGGAGAACTTACTGTATCCATGCGATACTGGTATTTTTCACTCTGTACGGAGTAAAAAATACCAGTGTCGCGTAGATACAGTAAGTTCTCCTGATGATGGACACATAGTTGCCTGAAACACGTAGAGAAGTTGAAATAAATATACTAAGAAGTAGTGTGCACCTAGTTGGCTTCATTTGAAACAGATTATACAGGGATGCACGGTTAACAAAACATAAAATTTGGTAATGTAAGCTGTTAACATTTTCGTTAAATAAACCAAATAGTCATGTACCTAATAATGGTAAGATCAGATTTAATGCTTTTTAACCATTTAATGGGTGAGATTCATCTAATTTGTATACAGGAGGGTCAACTGAAAACTGAACACAGGCGCACAGCAAGCATAAACCTTACATTTCTTCATATAATATATATATAACTTATGACATGTTAGGGTGAGTGTGGGTAATGACTTAAGCTCTCAGACATGCGTGACACCTGGTGAACAGATTATTAAATACTGTTCGAAGTTCTTGTCTAAAATTTGCGGATGCTGAACATCAAGCTTAATGGCTGCTGCATGACTGAAGGACACAGCCAGTATTATTGCCATGTGCACCATATATTGCATTATCTTGGGCACATTTTGTTTGAAATCACGAATGTCTGAGAGTTGAAGAAGGTCATTTCCACCACCTACATTAATGTGGGTAAGTTATATATATTATATGTGGAATTGTGACGGCATAAAGTTTGGTGTGTTTCTGGGTTTGGTTTTAAACTGAACTCCTGCATAAAAACATAGTTCCGACCTCATAGTAAACACTTGTAGTCTTCATTACAAAGAATATTGGCTAAAAAGGAATGTGAAATGCCAACTTGATGCAATAAGGTAATTTCATTGATGTATTATTAGCTCAACATGTTTCAGGTACATACGCCTGTCATCAGGAGCATTAGATGTTAAGTTGCAGCATATGGTTTTCAGCACTGAGTTTTTGGATGGGTGGTGGTCTTGAGAGCCGCTGCATAGGTCATGTGTACAGTGTGGATGGAGTCGCACAGCACCATCCGCACCATACACACGACCTACGCAGCGGCTCTCAAGACCACCACCCATCCAAAAACTCGGTGCAGAAAACCATATGCTGCAACTTAAAATCTAATGCTCTTGATGATGAGCGTATGTACCCAAAATGTGTCGAGCTAAGAATACATCAATAAAATTACCTAGTTGCATCAAGTTGGCATTCCACATTATTTTATGAGGAAGATGCATGGTCAAACAACCCACCAATTGGCTAATTGTGTTCAGGGAAGTAATCCCTCTTGATGGTAATATATATATATATATATATTATTTTTTCAGGTTTTATCAACAGCTTTGTGCAGATTGTGATAAACATTTTAAAGTGTAAGTACACCAGGAAATCTCAACATGATGCTGTGACAGAGAAGCTGCAAGTCACAGCTCAGTCAAGAACACACGTACCGGTTTCTCTGTTACCGCAGGATGAACCATCAATAAACCTTCAACCTGTAGATTTGACAGCTTCAGTACAAAAGTCACCAGACATTATAACAAGTCATAGTATCTTGCACACCTAACATTTATTGTACATGTATTCAGTCATAGCATAATTAGGTACTGTGAAAGTAACAGCACGCAGGATGACAAAGATGGAAATTCTACACAGTCAATAATGATTGCTCACAAAATAATATCCTGTCATTTCTTTGTAATTTTCTGTGTTACGACACTGTTCTTGTAGGTGGTTGCCAGTGCTTCAGAGGAACCTGCAGTTTCTATCCTCTACTCTGAAGCTGGAGGCAAAACGTTTGTGCTACAAAAAAAATTGCAGGGATAACAGTGTTCATTATTGTGTTCAGATATGACAGAGTTGTTACAGTATTGTTATTGAAATTTGTAAACCCAAGACTTAAAATATGTTCAACTTGCTGGGCACTGGAACAAAACGCATCAGTTGTATCCTGTTTCCGTATGGTAACATTTATAAAACTCTTATAATTATTTAGATGTTATGTTCTTTAAATATATAAATCGTGCGGTGACACTTGAAAAATTTTACCCTTATGGCTTGACTAGTGCATTTGCATTTTCGCATCTGGATGCTGTCTTCCAGTAATCCACGTTTGCTAAAAACAGATGCTGGTATTCTGTGATGAATATATTATGTTCTTTGTGGTTTTTGGGTGGTATGGTTATGTAGAGTTGCCCACTTTCCATATAAAATAGTTTTAGTGTAAACAGAAGGCAGTTTCAAGTTGGTTTCATTATTCAAATTGTTGAATAAGTCTTGTTGCTTGGAGTACGTGTTATTTTCTCTGTGATTATGCTGATATACATAATAGTTTTTGTTTCACTTTTGTTATGATTTTTAGCACTATGTTGCATTTTTCATTGACTGTAATGTAGCATCATTCATTTAATTTGTTATCTGAGAAGCTGCTGTAAGGATTATTGGTTGATCTGTGGAATAAAGAGAAATTTCACATTGTGTTACAAATTGTGGGTAGGACATGATCTGTCATTAATATTGTGTTAGATGTCTCGGCCAATTGTTGTTGTGGGAGTTGGTATTATTTTTGTGTTTTGCTTGTCATAATTTACATTGTCACATGTGCACATTACATCGATATTACATTTTACGTTTGTATTTTATTGCGTTTGATGTCTGGATTGTGTTGTTCTGTTCTGTATTCTTGAGTGTTGTGTACTAAACTGTGTAGATCTGTTTTAAACGGGTAATGTGAGAGAGTGAATAAGGTAAAGTAACTGAACGTCATGGTTGGATAGCTGTAAATTCGGCTTCATATCTGGCATGCCATTTTGGCTTAAGGGTCTGGCTCCTGTGAAAAATGGTCAGAGTACTTCAAATTAGGCCAAAACCAATTCCTTCCAAATATTTTCCTGTTCATCGTTCACTGGTCATTGTATTCTTCAATGCCATATAATCTGACCCCTTGAAAGTATAAATGAACTCATTATAAACAGAAACCAACACACCAATTTATGTATAACAAAGGGCCGGAGGTTGAATTTTGAGGTGATCACAACTGTGGAAGCCACTGGTTCGTTGTGTTACAGTATTTTAACTGATGCAGTTGGAGGTACAAATTTGCAGTGAGATATCAGACTGGATGTGGTATCTGAAGTTTTCACAGCACTGTTGCTTGAGATTCAAAGTCTTGTGACCTTGTATCATTGGACAGTAGTTCCTAACATTTTGAAGGAATGTAATAACTACGTACAAAGGGGCATGTGCCAGAAGACTGGAATCTTCATATCCAGCTTATTCGTATGGGGTTGTGGTGATCATCTTATGCAGCAGAATTTATCATTTATCTCCCAAACATCACATCTGAATGAGAAATGTTCATGCTCAGTATGTGGGAATGTCTATATTTAGATCTCAGCCAGAAGATCGGCCAATTCACGTGATGGTTTTTGTTTTTTTCTTTGGTCACTCCAGGCAGTTTGTGACAGAGTGTCTGGAATTGGCCATGTCCACTTCCAGATCATCATTTCATCATTTGTTGACACTGTATATTCTGAGACTGACAGCATCCATAAATGAAAGAACTATCCATTGGTATTTCATTGCTACCACCATTAATTTGGCCATTCTGTCAGCTTCAAACATAATCATAATTGGAACAATGAAGTCATATATCTAAGTAGCAGCTCTGTTACTGCATAGGAAGTCTACAGTTAAGGCTGTAAATCAGGTATAGCAGAACTTCGTAATGCAGTAGACCACTGTGGGTTACAATGAAATTTATAGACTCTCTCTCTATAAACAGCTCACATAGAAAGAAGCCCCCCCCAAAAATTTGGCTGCATTGATATTTCTGTGTAGTTTTTTTTTTGTGGGGGGGGGGGGGGGGCGGAGGGTGGGGGGGAGACATGAGATGCTGGTGTTTAAGCTGTCAATTTGAAGCAAATGTAACATGTTTGGTTGATATTGTAGGGAAGTAATCTTTATGGAGCCCACCATTGTGTTTGTTACAAAATAAACTACACTTATTCACTCAAACACAACAGAGGTTCATTTTGGTTCAAATTGTGCCTTTTCATGTGTGCTACATGTTTTGGCATGTATTAGGCTGCCATCAGGCGTATCAATACAGAAATCTTATGAAGGAAGATACAATAAAATCTAGGGGTAGCATGAAATTGTTCTTAATTCATAGTTATGAAGTATGTGTAAATAAGAATACTGTCCATTACAGAAAATTTGAGGGCACTTTGCCTGTTCATTAGGAAGAATAAAATGTATAACTAAGTTTGTTCTCCTTCTGTTATGAATTCTGAATGTTCATTAACATGTTCACAACAGCCTGACATTTGTCCCTGTTTTAAGCCAGATAAATCCTGTTCCTTCCTTTATCTTATGTTCCAGTGTTCAATTCAGCGTTATGCACCTTTACAGAAATTTGAATTCTAGTTATTTCCAGGTTCATTTTTTATACACATAACACATTCGTGCTTTAATCTTGAATAGTAAAGAATGTACTAATGCTAGTTAACAAGGTTCTATTTTACATGATTATGTAAATTATTTTGTCATTTCTTTTTAGGACTCTGTAAAAATTTTAGTGACTTATTTACTACCATGGAAATCTGTTTGAAACACTTCTGCAGGTTGTGTTGTCATTTACTGCAGGGAGGATGGCGTCACGAGCCAAAGCAAGTCTGGGTAAGTCTGTATGTTTCATTTGCATTTTTTTTAATATTATAATTTACTTGTTTACAGCAAAAGCAGCTACATAAAAGTATGTGGAAGAAATTCTTGTAATTGGTATACAGTGAAAACTGTGGTTTCATTGTAGCTGACCTTGAAATTTAATGTACAAAGTCTCAACTATCAATGCTAATTACTGTGTGACCCAACATTATGTAGGCCAAGACCTGTTGAAATTGAATTCATATGTACCTCCATGATTTCAAATCCCAATCATAAATATTGATACAGATCAAAAGACTGTGTTTATGACCCTACACTGCAACAAGGATATCAGTTTCTGATATATTAGTGATCATAAAACCACATTCACTACATGTGTAGTGCATATTAATTAGCTTAATATTGTGATGAGGCTATGGGCTAGATAACTGGAAAATCAGGTGTTCTACTGTCAGAAATCATTCTGGAGATCGGCCTGCTAGCCATTGGGTTCCAGAGTTTTTCCCCCAGGAAAGATAAAGTGGCCTGGGGCAAGGAGTTTTGCTTTTACTTCCCTATAGGTGTGGTTCCTAATTAAGCATAGGGGCACCAAAAACAGAATAACAGGATATGTTTTACAGTATGCAGAATATTATGGAGCTTTTTCCTTAAAATTGCCATCCCATACCCATGCACAGTATACTGAAGCAGTAAACAAGCTATGTGTAACAATGTAATGATATTTTTAGTCAACACAACTGTATTAATCTATTTTTGCTTATTACAACACTACATGTTTTGGCCCTCCATGTGGGCCATCATCAGGTATGTCTAGAGGTCAAGTCATACAAGGTGCATGCAGGGAGGGGGGGG
>Ga0123357_10012160_pt1 | contig 11096 bp, 5 predicted proteins | sample TergutEmb28metaG_FD_89873 | JGI IMG/M metagenome (GOLD analysis project Ga0123357, IMG submission 89873) | Embiratermes neotenicus P4 segment gut microbial communities from Petit-Saut dam, French Guiana - Emb289 P4 | ecosystem: Host-associated > Arthropoda: Insects > Digestive system > Gut ... | reverse complement strand
CGTGTAGGCACTAAATATTTCTACTGAATCAGTGGCGTACCCAGGAATTTTGTTGGGGGGGATAATAAATTTTTTGTTGAGGGGGGGGGGGAGCGAGGGATGGTTTGGGGGGGGGGGGGGGGGGGGGACGGATTCAACAAATTCAGTTGAGGACAGAGGACAGAGAGAAAGGGAATCTGTGGGCGGTAACCCTCTAGTCAGGGGTTCTGGAGGCAGCTGTAATTTGGTACAAGAAATTTCGTTTCTTGTAGTAAAATTTTCTTAATTTTTGGTACTTTAAGATTATTTATGACGACAGTCAATTTATTTGTCATTGCTAATGTAAAACAATTGCGAACCGACGGTAGTTTTAGAATTTTACTGACTTTTTCCGAACAACTTGTGGTGTTGGCGTCCCAAATTCAACAATTTTTAACAGTTTTCAGAGTCGGGTTGGGTTTGGAACGATTTTGGAGGACCTTCCGAATTTAGGGGGGGGGTTTGGACACCCCAACACTCTCCCCCCGGTACGACACTGTACTGAACCTTTTCTTGAACTGAAATATTTCTGATTTATTCGCAACAGTGCAGATTATTGAATTGTTTCAACACCTTCGGTTCATAGTTTTTAAACGTCTATAGGCAACCACGCGCAACCATTTAAAGGGCCGTCTAATATAAACACCGTACGGTGGGCACGAAACTAAATTGAATGCCGTAGGATAAATGTTAAACGACAAACGCAACACTACATACGGTGGCAGTTTTACGTGTAACATAGGTTTGCATATTTACATGTAACATTGGGTAGCAATTTTACGTGTAATGCAGTTGGCACTTTTACGTATAACATAGGTGAAAATTTTAAGTGTAACATAAGGAGGCAGTTTTACGAATTGCACAGAACGTTAGTTCTACGTGTAACAGAGAGTAGCCGTTTTACGTTTAATACAGTGTGGCAATTTTACGTATAACACGGAATGACAGTTTTACGTATAACACAGGGTAACCTGTTTTACGTGTAACCCAGGGAGGCGGTTTTACCTATAACACTGTGTGGCAGTTTAACTTATAACAGTGTGGCAGATTTACGTGTATCACGAAGTGGCAGGTTTACGTATAGTACAGGGTGGCAATTTTATCTATAACATAGGATAGCAATTTTGCGCTGAATGCAAGATTGAACTTTTACGTGTAACACAGGTTTATATTTCTACGTAAAAACAGAAAGGCATTTTTACGTGTTACGCAGGGAAGCAGTTTTACGTGTAGCTAAGTTTTGGCATTTTTACGTGTAATAACCAGTGGCAGTTTTACCTACAACAAAGGGAGGCATTTTTACTTTAACAAAGCGGCAGTTTTAGGTTTAACACAGATGGCTCTTTTATGTGTGGCACAGAGTGGCTAATTTACTTACAAAAGAGGTGGCAGTTTTACGAATGGTTTGGTGTGGCAGGTTTACATTTAACACAGGGTGGCACTTTTACGTGTAACACAGGGTGGCTGTTTTAAGTATGGAAAAGTGTGGCTGTATTACATATAACACAGGGTGGAACTTTTTCGTATAGTACAGATTGGCAATTTTACAGGTTGCAATTTTACACGTAACACAGTTTGCTATTTTTACCTATAACACAGGATGGCACTTTTATGTATAAAACAAGACGGCAGATTTATGTTTAACAGAGGGTGGTATTTTTTCGTATAAAATAGGGTGGTTGTTTTACATGTAATACAAAATGGCATTTTACATTTAACAAATGATGGAATTTTTACGTGTAACACAGTGTTGCTATTTTACATGTTACACAAGTTGGCGTTTTCTTATAGTGCATAATGGCAGTTTTAGTATAAGTTATTTTTGACAGTTTACCTGTAACACAATTTGGCAGTTGTATGTGAAACCCAGAGAGGAACTTCTAAGTTGTAACACAGGGTTGGATTTTTTCTTGTAACAGAATGTGACAATTTTACGTATAGCAAAGACAAGGAATTTTACCTGCAATACATGTCGCATTATTACGTATAGTACAGGTTGGCAGTTTTACGTAAAACACATGTTTGCTGTTTTACGCATAACTAAGGTTGGTAGTTTTGTGTGAAACACAATTAGGCTGTTTTACGTATAAAAGAATGTTGCAGTTTTACGTGAAACACAGGTTGGCTCTTTTAAGTGTAATTCAGGGTGGCAGTTTTACGTGTAACAAATTGTTGTTTTATAACACGCGGTGGCATTTTTTCTTATAACACGTGGTGGCATTTTCCCGTGTAACAACGTCAGGTAGCTTTATATATAACACAGTTCCGCAGATTTAACGTAAAACACAGGTATGCAATTTTACGTGTAAAAAAAGTGGCAGTTTTACGTGTAACCAAGTTCGGCTGTTTTAGGCATAACAGAGGTCCGCACTTTCATGTGTAAACTAGGGTGGCAGCTTGTCGTGTAACACATGATGGCAGTTTCACGTATGACACAGTGTGACACTTTTACATATTTTAAGGTGTGGCTCTTATACGTATAACACAGGGTGACAGTTTTCTTATGGCACAGTGTGGCGCTTTTAAGTATAACAGATGGTGGCTCTTTTACATATAGTGAAGGGTGGCAATTTTACGTTTAACACAAGGTGGCAGTTTTAAGTGTAACAAAGGGTGGCAATTTTACGTGTGGTACAGAGTGGCTGTTTTACGTACACCACAGTTTGCAATTTTACGTGTAACAAAGGGACAGTCTTACGTCTTTCGTGCCTAACGGCTGATCCACCAGTAGCGACTGAATGGGAAGCTATGCTTAAGTAAACAATCGGTCATTACGTCCTCCACATAATGCACTTTCGACCACTTCACATTTTCCACACATTACATTTAGAACCTCTGTACCGCGGTCCAGCACTATCCACGAACATCCTGCAATCTATACAGTGTTTCACAGTGATGTGACTAATAGACTGCACTTTATGGCAAATTGTATTGAAGTTTTTTCCGTTTGCGAGTGGATCCAAACCTAAGTTTAAGGCCTTGTATAAGAGGAAGTGTAGCGTAATGAATGTTGCAAGTAGCGGTTTATTGGGTGTTGCAGTGTGTTACAGTGGGTAGGCTGACCGGGAGACGGCCGGCTAGAATTTGCCGGTAGGTACTGCAGCACTGCAGTACGTGCTGGACTGGCAGTAGTGACGTCAGTAAACTGCTCTCAGTTGAAAAGTAACGTTACGGTACAGAGCGGTACAGCAGACCGTAGCAGTGCTGTGCTGTGCTGTGGGCCGTTGTAAAATTCGTAATTGTACCGGTGTGTGTGTGGACTGGGATCGGTTGGACAAGGGCTGAAGTACAGCAGGGGTGCACAGAAATTTAGGGGTGTAAAAATGTAACATACTATTAAAAAAATTAATGTCACACATGAAACCACATAACATGTCGTGTTACTATTACAATACAACTGTAAATATTTGTGTGGAAATTTACGAGAGTTACTGACAAAAGCTTCATACTGTAACAGGAAAACTGGATATTAAACACTAAATATATTCCCTCGCAGAGAGGTACAGTGTTGCTGATGTGTTTGTGTGTGTGTGTGTGAGTGGGTGGGTGGGTGGGTGTATGTCTGTGTTTGTGTGGGTGCGTGGGTGTGTGTGTGTGTTGGTGAGTGTAAGTGGGTGTACGTGCGGGTTAGTTGCAGTATGTGAGATACACTAATTTCTCGAAAATTGAGAATAATGTGAATAAATATTTCATAATTCATGCAAAATTTTCCTTGAAATGTTTTAGATAATTTTATAGACAATAAAGTGCACGTAAATTCCATTCACTGTGGAACCCCCTTATTCTTTTTATTGTATAATTTCATTTTCAAAATAAACTGTATTTAGAAAGGTTTGGAATCTTATATACATCCGGAGTGCTTGACACCCGAGACTTTGTTCAAGAAAAAAAAGTTTGGATTTACATCCTGCTAAACTGAGTAGGAACACAAAATGTTTACCTGCTAGTAGCTGGTGTGCCTGTTTAATGCGAATCATGTTACCGTTATGACTTTCTTACCTTAACTGCAACCTTCCGCGAAATAATTCTTTGCAAGGAAATTCTTGGCACCAAGAATTACCTTCTATCTTTAGCACGTGTCTCGACATCGCCTGTAAATCATTCCCTTTTATGTGGTGAATTGCTAAAGTCTATTTTCATTTTCAGCAGCGTCTGAAGTACCATCTTGAGGCACTCCAAAACACTCCGAAATATTTCTGTTTAAAGTTTTCACAATAAATTTTTCCCTTTTACCCCCATTTCCCCACACGGTCTATTAACAACAATTGATACAAACACAAACTGCTGTACAGAATTCATTCCAACTCCACCCAGTGCGCAGCATGTACTGCACATATCAGTTCATTTCTACATCAGGCAATGAAGAAACCTGAAGTTTAGTTTCAAATGACTCACGTTGTAGTTACGTCGCGTCGCTGCCGTTAAATGCCACTAATTTCGAAAATGGCTACCACGTGTAAAAAAGTGTGTTGTATGTTGGCGAAGAGAGGCGCAGTAAACTGCAGTCCGTGCATTTAGTAAAAATTATAAACCAAACCACAAAGTATTGTTGACTTTTGTTGGCTGTTCTGGAAGTTAGCACAAACACTGCCAGCAGCTGTACCGGACAGAAAACAGACTGCAGGGATGTACTTATATTGCTGCAACGCCTTGCAATGTGTGTAGATGGAAACTGGGCCAGCTGGCTCAATGTACAGCCGTTTGCCAGATGCACGCTACACAGCTGTTAACGGCTCTGTGTTCACCGAATGTGCTGCAGACCGACAGTGTTTTGTGTGGGAGCGACGGACAGTAATTGTCACCGGTAAAGTGAACAGCACTTTGAGAGTTGCTGTATCAACTAACGTTTTTATGAATGGTTCAGTACACTATATCTGCTGTTGGTACCATTTTGATCGAGAAAATTTGCTGACATCTATATATGTTATATTTTACATACGATATTTTCCTCTAATCTGTTTAAAACAACAAAACGCAAATTTAAAGCAGAAGATGTTATCTTCGGTGATTACCGCTCATATAATTGCCCTGTATTTAGTTAAATTCTCTATGTTGTGGTGTTCGTCAGTTCTGCTACACAATCAGTGCTCCTCCAGCTGCACACCGCTGCCCCTGCTGCTAGATACTGACGCAAACTACTGCACGCAATAACCACAGTTACATTCCGCTACACAAACTGCATGGGCAACACAATGCAGGCAACGATAAACATATCGACAGAACTGAGAGATAAAGAAATTGCCTTCCTCCTGAGCCATGCTCGCGGGACTAAGCTCAAAGGGCGTCTTCATGCGGAAGTGAATTTAGGAATTTCTTTCCTTTCACCATTCCTTAGCTGTTGTCCACGGATTGGCTTGTGAGCGGGTGGTGGAGATTTGGGGACGGTAAAAGTAGGATTTCCTGTAAGGAAATATTGAGGAGGACTTGCACTTACTCTACGAATCGCCGAGCATCGGCACTTGCTCTACGGAAGTGACTTACTTCGCAACCGACATCGGGACTCCAAGGGATCACCAAGAAGACAAGTTGGGCGAGTAGTTCCTGCTACATACGGGACCGGTTGTCGAGTATGCTCTTGAGTTATAAATTCGGGTTTAATGTTACATTTCTAAATTCACAAGAGTTTGGACTGGTTCATACATACTCGACACCGGACCCCACCGTGAGGTTGGCCCGAGAGCTCAGAGCTCGGAAGTAGCGATGTATTCTTATAGTTTGTTGGTATCTCGCTATGTAAAGCTACGAAAGAACATTCAGTAAGCTGGTAGGGCCGTAATGCATGTGAGGGTTGATTACCTGAGTTAGGGTTTTGTTGTCAGTGGATGGCTCCCCGCTGTGCAAGTCAGATAGATTATAGTTTGTTTTGCTACTCTGTATGTAGTTTGCTGTGGCCTGTTGAATGGGAGCAGTCCTGAACACGCATCTGGAGTGCGTTGTTAAATTTCTTAATGTACGTTTGTAGTTATGGACTTGCTGTATGGCCGTGCTGTTTTGCATAATTGTATGTGGTTTGCAACGTATGTTGGAATCTTGTATTGCTTGTAATTGGTTGTGCTCTTTGTGTTATTCACTGTTAATCTGTAACTGTGTTGAAAGCCTGGCTGTGGCCATTGGCAATAGAGCAGGACTGAACGCGCACGATTTGGAGTGCGTCGTTGAGTTTCGGAAAGATATACGTGAACAGTATATCGGCGCTAGTCGCCGTTTAGTGTTGTAATAAGCTGGATGTTCCTGATGTTAATTATATAAGTGTGAGACTGATTGTGTATCTTATATATAATATAGATTAACTTTGTGCCTTGGAACTTGTGTTGCCCCTGAGGGCTGTTATTGTATGAGGTTCGATATTACATCTCTTCCACGACATCCTATCGTTGCGGAGGTCGACCGCCCAAACGACGTGACGGGGGCATACATAATGTCGAGCCCCACTGTTTTCCACCTAGTGGGGCTCACTCCTACGCAACTGTCACTTCAACTAACGTACAGAATTGCCAACTAGGAACTGAATCCTAAACTCTGCGTATGAAACTCAGCACATTGCAATGAAACTTCAGAACACCAGAAAAATTAAACAAACAGTGAAGAGTTTGAAACCGTTTTAAATTACAGAATTATACCGATTTCTTATGTTAAATGAGAAAAATTTGTTTCTTGTTTCAGATGGCGGATCCACCAACCGATCGGTAAGTACAATGTTACCAAAAACGCTTTTCGGTGTCAATACGAAACCAAATACTTGTATTGTTAAAATAGGGAGAATCTGGTGATGTTCAGTTTGTATCGGTCGATATCAGCAAAACATCCTAAATAAATTCAGATATCCCTATATACTCTTAGTGGTTTCCCTGATCTTTCCAATCGACGTAAACAATTTGACGGATAGTTTGATAGATTGTTGAGATTTCAGTATCTTGCAAAATTATACTATATTAAAATAATTTTATTACAATTGCCTACGGTATTCAGTAAAGTAACATGCTGTACAAGTTTGTAGCCTAGCAGCAATAGGCTATACCTTATAGCATAGGGTGTAGTAGGCTATAATCTATTAGTTTGTTTTAAGTACAATCTCTGACGTTCTCACACCCCCTCTTGTGATCTGACACTGTTGTTAAAAAAATTTACCCATAAATCTACGTTCTCACTTGTGACGTAAGCTGGGATTCTAAAAAATTAAACCCATATTTTAAGAAAAATCTCAATTGAAAATCAAACAAAATATTTACTATCAAACAAACAAAGAAATATAAACTCCTGTTCAGAATGTATCTAAACCGATTTCAGTCCGCAGTAGAAAATGAATGGCACGGTGGCAGAATTTGTTGTATATTAGTGACTGCAGATCGTCATACTGTGTGTTGGAAATGGGAACAGAATCAAAATAAGCTTTGTAGCTACACATTCTGGAACAGCTTCAATGGCTTTCTGGTCTGCTTGATGTGACATTAAGACATTTATACTCAGAATTCTTTGCATTCTCAAATCTCCCAGAGACAAATGTCGTTTGAAAATATCAAGTATTTCCCGCTCGGATACTTGGAAAAAACATCTCAGTCTACCATTGGTCCCACAAGGGGACTATCATCCCTTCAGGTATATCAGTACCTACTTCAAATATTCTGTATGTGTGTCCTGTATTTCGTAGCGATTTGGTTTTATTTATTTTCCATTCTGTTTCCAGCTGTTTTTCTTTCTGCACTTCGGTTCCCTATTTTTTCTCCCTGTGGTCAAATCTATAAGATACGGTTCGTTGTGTGCAGACAGTGTGACAGCAACAAGTGGTGATCTGTTGTTATCACAAGTGTCTGAATAAGAATCATCACTTAATGAATGTTTCGGGTCGGCGTCAGAGTAACCAGTGTCAGATGATTATTCGTTCTTTTGTTAACCTTTTAAAGACTAAACGCAATATGCTGTATATAAGCAATCAGTCCGTACTGCGCTGTAAACACTAAACGCAATCTGCTGTATATAAGCAATCAGTCCTACCGCGCTGTAAACACTAAACGCAATCTGCTGTATATAAGCATTCAGTCCGTACCGCACTGTAAACACCTCCCTCCGCCGTTACAAAACCAACCAGTTAATGCTGTATAAATTACACCTCTCTCTCAGTTCTCAGATCCACACAAAACATTCAACGCAAAGCCAGCACCGTGTAGAATTCAGAATGTTAAACCTGTCGGTTCGTAAAGAAACCGCTAGTCTATAAAATGTTAAGCAGTAGCATCACATTGCTCCGTCTGTTCGTCCTCAGCAGAAGGAAGCACAGAAAATGAAGGAACTGAAACAACACATTAAATTACTTACGTATTGCTGTCAGGTTATCATACTGTCAATTTTCATAACGAGATTAAGAGGGCTCTGGTTTGGATTCACAATCGCCAGAGAAATAGGGAGGAAAATAAATGAAATTCCTGTGGATGGAAGGAATTAAAATCGAAGTGGGATTATTAAAATGTACACAAACAAAATACAATGTATACAGAAAAACCAATGGTAAAAATAATATTCACTATCTCTAAAATTCTTCTTGAAATTAGTTTTTCAGCGTGAGATTTTCATTATTAATAACTATGGTGAAGTTCGTATTGGAATTTGAAGCGTCACAAACTGCTCATGTTCAGTACCGATTTTATTTTCCCCAAAACAAATCTAAGTTCCAACATTTAGTTCCGTGAAATATAACTGCGACCAGAGAAACAACAGTTCCCAATGTTAGTTCCTATGTATCGGAATTATCTAAAATATCCACATGTAGCGGCTTCAGTTTTTAATGTTTTACAGTGTACAGGGTGAGCGGTTTTATTTTCCATCTAAATGGAATGACTGAAAGTGAGATAGTCGAAAGTTCTCTTGTTTAATGAGACACTAATAGAAAATATTTTACCTAATTATGGTAATTAATATCAAGCTTGTGAGGGAGGAACCTGTAAACAGCAGCAAATCAAGCAGTCGGTATCGGCATAATTTAAATCGCAATATGTAAACAGTAATCTGAAGGTAATAATTTTAAAACACCCGGTAGTCATTTCCAGCATTCCAGTCGGTGCAGTGCACGTGTTAAAAGTACCGGTATACAAATGAAGACGAATAATCCGATCTGCTGACCGTATTGCAACGTGCAGCAGCATTTCTTCTGCTCCACTGACTGTCCTCGTTGTTCTGTCCACAAATAAATTCAACTGATTACGCGACTGAACAAAAGTTACTACTGACGAAGCACAAAAGAAAAGAAGCAGGCAGTTAAATAGCAACTTTAACTAAGGTATTTGAAGTCCGGATACTAGCGAGACGGGTAGGCTCCACAGGCACTCGTTGCTCCTTACCGGCTATGTAGCAGAAATGATTCTTTAAGGCTGACGAGAGAGACAAATTTTACATAAGGTTGGAGTAGACACAGAGTAGATACAGCAAGCTAGTGCTACCCGTTAACGTTTAACTTAACTATTCGGCAGATCCGTTTAGGGAAATGATAGTAGCAGGCATTACTCAAAACTGAATAATTCCTCAGTGTGCAGAATCAGCGACGTCTCAACTTCCGGTGTTTGTGCGAATAAAGAAGGGATCTTTTGATGATTGTACACACACACACACTGTTTTAGCACATCCAACACTCACTGAAGGTAACGAATAAAAACTTACTATTTTTCAGCGTTGTCTAAAACAAATTGTGTCCCTTTTACTTGTTGTAAATCAATGCATCTTGGTGTCAATTTCGCATGTTGGTGCCATGCAGAATCCTTTTCCTCCCAGTCGCTAAGTGTGAGGCCTCAATGAAAACATGAAACGAGAATGTTGTTTCCTGTAACAGAGAACCATTTTTTACATTAGTAGGATAGATTTGAGGAACACGTTTTCACTTGTAATAAACACTCTTATGTTAAAACTGCTTATGGAAGAAGGCAGCATCGCTCAGGCTCTTAGCAGACTGTTTATTGCAGGGAGTTGACGTATTAAAGCACTGCATTCAAGTTTTGTGTCGTCAGAATTCACAATACAGATTGCCGTAACATTGGGTATTGTTGTGTTGTCTTAAAACGTGTTTGAAATTTCTAGGAATAGTAGCTGTAAAAGAACATTGAAAATTAGTGCGTGGGTTGTAAAAACACACATAACAAAATAAAAAATACAAATAAATATACTTACTGCGTTATAACCGCGAAATTGGTCTTAACACGAAATGAGCCCGCCACACATCGCGGCTTAAGTGAGGCTGTTGAGGTGTTGTTTAAGGGAAGTCCCCCAAATCAATAGGGATGTTGCAGACAAAGAAACCCTTAATAAACCCACAACACGGTCTCCACGGTTGGTGGTCCTTGAATGGGTCGTCTCCATCTTGCCAGTGGCCTAATTCTACTCCACAAATTTTACTCAACAAACTACATCACTACACTCTGTGCAATATAATCCGGCTGCTGCTAACTGATTCTTATCCTTGAAGACCACTTGCCATTGTTCAAATGTCTGACGACGAAGAGCTTCACTCTTCATGTTATAGTTCTGCAGGTCTCTGTTGATACAACGTTCTCTTAGTGGCGGTGGTCTTATATAAGCCAGTCCACTAGTGGAATTAATGTACGAACACATGGCAAGAGAGCGCGAATGATACTAACGCTGTTCGAACTGTGGGGTGGTCTTAAATATAACGAAACTTTTCTCCCCTTCGCATTAAACTTCCGGTAATAAAAGGTATATGACTAGTTCTTAAATTGTTTTAACTGCGTGGGTGGCCTTAAATTTAACTAAACTTTTCTCCACTATCAATTGAATTTCCAGTCTTAAAAGGTTTTTGCTCACGCTTTGAAAATAGCGACAGGTTGTAAAACCCATTAGCAGACAGGACGTTCCACCCGGAAAACATGTGCGTTTATGAACGATAGATTAAACAGGTCGCAATATGTCTAGGGGAATCAGTATAAATTGCCCTGTTTGAACGCGAGTGGTATATTGGGCCCCCTAGGCTCTAGTCTTTCGTATTATCAGCCAAGGCCCTCAGCCTGGCTTCAAAATCGTTAGCGTAAGCAAATCACCCTGTTAGAGTTTAGGAATCTGTTAGTGAGCCCAGCATTGCG
>Ga0123357_10012157_pt1 | contig 11096 bp, 10 predicted proteins | sample TergutEmb28metaG_FD_89873 | JGI IMG/M metagenome (GOLD analysis project Ga0123357, IMG submission 89873) | Embiratermes neotenicus P4 segment gut microbial communities from Petit-Saut dam, French Guiana - Emb289 P4 | ecosystem: Host-associated > Arthropoda: Insects > Digestive system > Gut ... | reverse complement strand
GTAAACGTCGCCGCCATCGTCCTTGGCGATGAAGCCGAAGCCCTTCTCCGCGTCGAAGAAGCGCACTTTGCCGGTGGGCATTATGGGCCTGCCTTTCTGTTGACAGGCTTAAGCCTAGCCAATCCCGGCAAATGGGGCTAGTCACCGCGGATAGAATGGCAATATGTGGATGGACGAGACGGGTAAACCAGACGATCAACCGGCCGGCTTCGCCGCTCCTGATGCGGCGCCGCTCGGTCCCTATTCGACGACATCGATCTGGCCCGCAAACCAGGACGCCCCGGCGCCGGCCGATTATGCGGCGGCGAAGGACCCCGGGCCGTCACTCGACACCGTTGCCCCGGCACCCGCGGCCACCCGCGATCCGCTGACGCCTTTCGAGGCCGGCCAGGAAGGCCAGATGGCCTCGGCCGGCGAGCGCGACCCGCGGGAACCATTCGTCACGCTGACGCCGCTGGGGGCTCCCGACTTCGCACCGCCCACCGGCGCCCCGGTGACGACGGGTAAATGGGCGCCGCCCACGGGTTCCCCTGTGTCGGCGGCCGGCACGGCTCCGACAGACCCGTACGCCCAGCGGTGGGCGTCCATGAACGGCGGGCAGGCTCCGGCGACGATGTACCCAACCCCCGGCGGTTCATACCCGGCGCCCAGCCCCGTCCGGCGCGGCACGGCGGTCGTCGCCGAGTACCGGGCGGCTGACGCGCTCGGCAAACTCGGCGTCGTGATGAAAGCGCTGCCGTGGCCCATTCTGCTGATCCTGCTGGCCGGGCTGGCCATACAGCAGGGATTCTGGGCCATCTGGGGTATCTGCATCGCCTACCTGGTGTGTCAGGCCAACGCGAAGATCGCGCAGACGTTGCTGAACCGGGTGTTCGGCGGGGCGTGCGTCGTCTACTTCGTCTTCTGGCTGGCCGACATGGTCGGGAACCAGACGACCTGGGGTACGGCCGTGGGTGACGTATCCGCAGGCATGGGACGGTGGCTGTGCGCGATTCTCATGGTTGTGACGCCGGTAATAGTCTGGCGGGCCCTCGAGAACGAGCGCTAGCACCACCCTCCGTCATCCTGCGCGAAGCGCAGTCGCAGGATCGTAAGTTACATGGTTGTAACTTAACTGGTCTAACATGTCGGCCATGATCTCCCTCACTGCCCGTGACGCCGGTGGCGTTCGGGCGTGCCTCTTCCCGGAGCATCTCACCAACCTGCGGAATCGCAACCGTAATTGAGGCCGCACAGCGGCCGAGGAAAGGGCACACCGTGTTCAAGTTGAAAGAGTACGGAGCAAATGCCCGTACCGAGATAATTGCCGGTTTGACGTTGTTCGCCGCTATGGCCTACATCATCCCGGTCAACGCAAGCATTCTGGGTGAGAAGGGCGCCGGCATCCCGACGGGTGCAATCATCCTCGCCACCTGTATCGCCGCCGCCGCAGGCAGCCTTCTGATGGCGCTGTGGGCAAACCTGCCGTACGGCATGGCCCCGGGCATGGGCCTCAACGCATTCTTCACCTACACCGTCGTCTTCGGGCTCGGCTTCTCGTGGCAGCAGGCGCTGGGAATGGTGTTCCTGAGCGGCGTCATCGACTTCATCGTCACGGCCACCGGCATCCGGAAACACATCGTCGCGTCGCTACCGAAGGCATTGCGCACAGCGATGGGCGTCGGCATCGGCTTGTTCATCGCCTACATCGGCATCGTCAACGTCGGGTTCATCTCGTTCGGCGACGTGCCGGCTCTGGCGCCGATCAACACCACCGTCTTGATCCTGGGCGTCATTGCGATCGCCGTGACGATCATTTTGTACGTCAACAAGGTGCCGGGCGCCATCCTGATCGCGATCATTGCGATGACCATTGTCGGCGCCTTCTTCGGCCAGGTCTCGATGGCTTGGGGCGATTACTTCCACAACCTCGGCGGTTCGTTCTCGCAGCTCGGCTCGGTGTTCGGCCAGTCGATCGTGTCGATCCCGTCGATCTTCGCAGACCCGACCAAGATCGTGTTGGCTATCGCCACCATCTTCGCCTTCTCGATGACCGGCCTGTTCGACGAGTTGGGCACCAGCCTGGGCCTCGGCCGCGCTACCGGCATCATCACTGAAGAGGAAGTCGACGACGTCGCCAAGGTCAAGGGCTTCCACACGCGTTTCGCCCGCTCACTGGTTCCGCCGTCCATCGCGACGATGTTCGGCTCGCTGTTCGGCACGTCGAACACCACGACCTACGTCGAATCGTCGGCCGGTATCGCCGCGGGCGGCAAGACGGGCTTGACGGCCGGTACCACGGGCGTCCTGTTCCTGGCGTCCATCGTGTTGGCCCCGCTGGCCGAGGCGGTGCCGTTCTATGCGACGGCCCCGGCATTGATCATGGTCGGCGCGCTGATGATGCGTCCAGTCGCAGACATCGACTGGCTCGATATGGAAGCCGCGATCCCGGCGTTCCTGGCCATCGCCATCATGCCGTTCTCCTATTCGATCACCACAGGCATCGCCGTGGGCGTCATCTTCTACTGCCTGATCAAGCTGTTCCGCGGCAAGATCAAGGAGATACACCCGGTGCTGGCGGTGATAGCGCTGCTGTTTATCGCCTACTTCGTCAACGCCGCGCTGGCGCACGGATAGGTCACGGCATGAGGTGCCCGGCGGCGACGAACAACTCGTACCAGTCGGGCTTGGTCAGCGGCACGCCTGAACCCTGGACGATCTCACCAAGACGGCCAGGGTTCATCGTGCCGGCGACCACCTGCATGTTGGCGGGGTGACGGGTCAGCCAGGCCGTCGCGATGCCGGTCGGCGTCGTCTTGTACTGGGCGGCCATGCGCGTCAGTACCGCGTTCAGTTCGGGCTGGTCGGGGTTGCCGATGAACGTTCCCGACCAGCCGGGGTTCTGGAACGGCGACCAGGCCTGCAGCGTCATGTCATGCAGACGGGCGTAGTCGACCATGCCGCCGTCGCGGCCGATCGACTGGTCGGACCATGACATGTTGCCGGCGATGCCCTGGGCGATGCTGGGGCAGTGGGTCAGCGAGATCTGTATCTGGTTGGCAACCAGCGGCTGCTTGACGGCTTTCTTCAGCAACTCGATCTGGGCTGGTGTGTGATTGCTGACGCCGAAGTAGCGCACCTTCCCGGCGGCCTGCAGTTCGTCGAAGGCGCGTGCCACCTCTTCCGGCTCGACAAGGCCGTCCGGGCGGTGCAGCAGCAGGATGTCGATGTGGTCGGTCTGCAGCGCCTTGAGGGACGCCTCGACGGACGTCGTGATCTCGTCGTAGCTGAAGTCGAACCGCGTGCCCTGGTCACTGTTGACGATGCCGCACTTGGTCTGCAGGATGATCTTGTCGCGCTGTGACGGCGTCAGTTTCATGGCCTGCGCGAAGCGCGTCTCGCACACATGCGGCGCGCCACCGTAGATGGCCGCGTGGTCGAAGAAGTTTATGCCGGCGTCGAGCGCGGTGTTGAACAGCGCGCGGATGGCGTCGTCATCCAACGTGTTGATGCGCATGGTGCCGAGGACGACCTGCGGAACCGTCAGGTCGGTGCCGGGCATAGGGAATGTCTTCATTGGTTTCTCTTTTCTGGTGGGTGGTGTGTTGAGTTCAGTCGGTGACGATCGGCAACCCGGTGGCCATCTGCGCTGCTCGGATGCCATAGCTGTCAGCCAGATAACAGCCGAGGTTTTCCAGATGTTCCCGCAACTGGCCGGCCCGGTGCCCGCCGTTGCAGTAGACGACGTAGGAATCGGCGGGGTTGAGCAGGCTCAGCTTGTCGTCCAGGCCGGGGCTGTGAGGGTCGATGTTGACGGCGCCCCGCAGGTGCCCCATCGCGTATTCGGCAGCGGAGCGGGCGTCGATGACGATTAGTGCCATCGCACCATTGTGTCACCAAGCCCGACCCGTCGGCTATCGGCCGATCATCTGCTTGTACCAGGCGTAGGAATCTTTCGGCGTCCGTTTCTGGGTCGCGTAGTCGACGTAGGTGAGCCCGAACCGACGCGAGTACCCCCACGCCCACTCGAAGTTGTCCAGCAGCGACCAGGCGAAATAGCCCGTCACGGGCACGCCTTTCGCCATTGCCGCCTTGACGGCCTGGATGTGGGCGTCGATGTAGTCGATACGGTTCTGGTCATGGATGCCGGTGGCTGTCACGACGTCCTCGTAGGCGGCGCCGTTTTCAGAGATGAACACCGGCAGGCCGGGCCAGCGGGTGGCCAAATCTTCCAGCAACCAGGTCAGGGCGCCCGGGTCGATGTTCCAGCCCATCGCCGTCAGCGGACCGCTGGGCGGCACGAAGTCGACGTAGTCGGCCACCCAGCAGGTGGGCCCCTTGGCGGCTATCCTCTGCGTCAGCGTCGCGGCATCGGCATGCACCCGTGAGGACGAGTAGTAGTTGAGGCCGAAGGCGTCCAGCGACTGGTGGATCGTCGCCAGGTCGCCGTCTTGCACATACGACCAGTCGCTGTAGGCGGCTGTCTCGTCCATCAAGCCGTCGGGATAGGCGCCGTCCAGCATCGGTCCCGTCCAGATGTCGTTGCCGACGCGGCGCAGGCGCTGCGCGGCCGCCAAGTCGTCCGGGGAGTCGGACGCTGGGAAGATGGCGTGAAGGTTGCAGACGACGGAAACCTTGGCGTCGGTGCGAGACGCCCTGATCGCCTGGACGCCGAGCCCGTGGGCCAGGTTCAGGTGGTGGGCGGCCCGCAGGGACTCGCCGGGGTCGGTGTGGCCGGGGGCGTGCTCGCCCGAGCCGTAACCCAGGAACGCCGAGCACCAGGGCTCGTTCAGCGTCGTCCAGTCGTGTATCCGGTCGCCGAGGGCCGACGCGGCGATGCCGGCGTAGTCACCGAAACGATAAGCCGTGTCGCGGTTGAGCCAGCCGCCGGCGTCGTCCAGCGATTGGGGCAGATCCCAGTGGTAAAGGGTGGCTACCGGTGTGATGCCGTGGCCCAGCAGTTCGTCCACCAGGCGCGAGTAGAAGTCGATGCCGGCCTGGTTGGGGCGGCCATTGGCGTCGACCAGCCGTCCCCATGCCAGCGAGAAGCGGTAGGCGTTGACGCCCAGGTCGGCCGCCAGTGCGACGTCTTCGGCGAAGCGGTGGAAATGGTCGCAGGCGATATCGCCGGTGTCGCCGTTGAACGTCCGTCCGGGCGTGTGCGAGAAAGTGTCCCAGATGCTGGGTTGACGGCCGCCCTCGTTGACGGCGCCCTCGATCTGGTAGGAAGCGGTGGCGACGCCCCAGCGTAACGCCTGTGTACCGTCGTTCTGCATGGCAACTCCTTTGTTCTATTAGGTCAATGGACTCCAGGTTTATCACGATTCGGTTACGTGACTTGACACCGGGCCCTGTTACACGAAAAATGATACATGGAAGCGCTTCCATGGGGAAGGTTTCGAATAAAAAAAGAGCCCACTTCTCGGGCCAGACACAAAGGAGTTAATTGTGCAGACAAGCAAACTCATCAAACGTGGTTTGATGACTTCCGCCGCGGTCCTCGCCGCGTTGGCCCTCGCGGCTTGCAGCAGCGGCACCCCCAGCACCACCAGCACCGATACCGGCAACGCGTCGAGCGGAACGTCCGACGCGCCTGTGACCATCACGATCGGTACCTTCAACAACTTCGGTTACGACGCACCGAGCGCGACGATGCAGGGCGCCGATCTGTATGCGAAGTACATGCAGTTGCATCCGAACGTAACCATCAAGGCCACCGTCGCGGCGACCTCGGACGACGCCCGCTCAGCTTTCCAGACGGCCATCGGCGCCGGCAGCGGCGCCTACGACATCCAGGCCGTTGACGTCGACTGGATGCCGTTCATCATGGACAACGCCGACAAGTTCGTCGACCTGAAGACGACACTGGCGAACAACGACTACCTGCCGTGGAAGACGCAGATCGCCACCACGCCGGACGGCAAGGTTCTTGGCGCCGGCACCGACATCGGCCCCGAGGGCATCTGCTACCGCGCCGACCTTCTCGACGCCGCGGGCATCCCGTCCGACCGCGCTTCCGTGGCCGCATGGCTGGGTGGCGGCGACGCTTCCCAGGCAACCTGGGCGACCTACTTCGCCGCTGGTCAGGAATACGTCCAGAAGTCGGGCGGCAAGGCATTCTTCGACTCGTCGGCCGCTACCTACCAGGGCATGGTCAACCAGGTCCAGTACTCGTACGTCAACGCTGACAACAGCTTGATCGACCCGACCTCCAACACCGCCATCCAGGACCTGTACAACCAGGTGACGACGGCAGCGATCGCCGACAAGGAATCCGCCGGCATGCAGCAGTGGACGGACGCCTGGAACGCGGCCTTCAAGTCGACCGGCTCCGATTCGTTCGCGACGATGCTGTGCCCGGCATGGATCATAAACAACATCAAGAACAACGCCGGTTCCGACTTCGTCGGTTGGGACATCGCCGACGTCTTCCCCGGCATCCAGCCAGGACAGGGTGGCGACTGGGGCGGCTCGTACCTGGTCATCCCCGCGCAGTCCAAGAACCAGCAGGCGGCCGAGGATCTCGTCGCTTGGCTGACTTCTGCTGATCAGCAGGCGGCAGTGTTCACGGCAGCCTCGAACTACCCGAGTTCGCCGACCGCCGAGGCCAACCCGGCTGTGTCCGGCAAGACGGAACCGTTCCTGAACAACGCCCCGGTCGGCCAGATCTTCGCCAACCGCGCTCAGGCTGTTAGCGTTGTGCCGTACAAGGGCAGCTCCTACTTCGACATCCAGACCAAGATGGCCGACGCCCTCAACCGGGTCGACGTCACCAAGGAGATGAACGCGAGCGACTCCTGGAACCAGTGGGTCAGCGACGTTCAAGCTCTGTCCTGATGCAGAGTTGATGGTAGAGCCCGGCCGCGATGTCCAACGCGCGGCCGGGTGTCTACTGTTTGTGAGAGGAAGCCATGGGCAACACAGAAAAGACGGAGCGCCAACTCGCGCGGGCTGCGCGTTGGGGCAAACGTGATGTCAAATGGTCTCCATACGCCTACATTTCGCCCTTCTACATCGCTTTCGCCGTCGTCGGCATGTTCCCGCTTCTTTTCATGGCCTACATCGCCACCCGGAAGTGGAACATCGTTTCCGGCAACGGCGGCCTGGCCGTCTGCGGCCTGACGTGCGGCAGCAGCGGGAACACGCCGTCATGGCTGGGTAACTTCGCCTGGGCACTTCACCAACAGGCCTTCTGGGTGGCGCTTCGGAACACTTTCGGGATATTCCTGTTCTCGTCGGTGCCGCAGATCATTCTGGCGCTTTTCATCGCCTACATGCTCAGCGCCAACCTTCGGGCGAAGACGTTTTGGCGCATGGGTGTGCTGTTCCCGTATGTGATCGCCCCGATCTTCGCCGCCATCATTTTCTCGCAGATATTCAACGACCAGATGGGCCTCATCAACACGGCGTTGCACGTCATCGGGATTCAGCCAATAGGCTGGCACTCGGTGCCGGTGCCCAGTTGGATAGCCATCGCCTGCATAGTCAACTTCCGCTGGGTCGGTTACAACGCGCTGATCTTCCTGGCCGCAATGCAGGCGGTGCCGAACGACCTTTACGAGGCCGCCGAGGTCGACGGGGCGTCGCGCATGCGCCAGTTGTTCCAGGTGACGATCCCGCAATTGCGGCCGACGCTGGTGTTCGTCATCATCACGTCGACGATCGGCGGTTTGAAGATCTTCGACGAGCCGCAGATGTTCTCACCGTCGTCGAGCTATGGCGGCACCAACCGGCAATTCCTGACGATAACCCAGTTCTTGTGGGATCAGGGCTTCAACCACAACACGAACGCCGGAAGCCTGGGACGGGCGGCAGCCGTCGCCTGGATGTTGTTCCTGATCATCGTGGCCTTGGCGGCGATCAACTTCTTCGTGACGTCGAGGATCTCGTCTGCCGACGACCGGCGGGCCAGGAAACAGAAGGCACTGCACCGCGACGAGCTTTTGGAGACACCGGTCATCAAGATGGCTCCGGCAACGGTCAAGGGGGACGAGTCATGAGCCGCAAACGCAACCGCGTCAACCTGACCAGCCAAGGCCGCCGTCCCGGTGGGCCGTCCTACGCATTCCTGGCGTTGGTCATCCTGATCCTGATCTTCCCGCTGTATTACGCGGTGCAGATCGCCTCCGTCACAACGGACAACATGTACGGCTGGGCCTCGTTCGGCAATACCCATTGGGCGCTGCTCTGGCAGCATCTGAAGAACGCGTTCGCGGTGCTGAATTTCTGGCCGGCGCTCGGCAACACCATTCTTGTCTCGGGTATCTGCGCCATATCCGTCGTGTTCTTCTCGACGCTGGCCGGTTTCTCGTTCTCGAAGCTGCGCTTCCGCGGCAAGGGCCCGCTGTTCGTCTTCATCATCGCGACGATGGCCGTCCCGACGCAGCTCTCCGTCGTCCCGCTGTACATCCTGATGGCCAAACTCGGCCTGTTCGGCACGCTTCCGGCCGTGGTGATACCGGGGCTTGTGACGGCATTCGGTGTGTTCTGGATGACGCAGTACCTCGACCAGGCGTTGCCCTACGAACTGGTCGAGGCGGCCAGGGTCGACGGCTGCAACCTGTTCTCGACGTTCTGGCACGTCGCGATGCCGGCGGCCCGTCCGGCGGCTGTCATGCTTGGGTTGTTCACCCTGGTCGCCCAGTGGACGCAGTACTACTGGCCGTTCCTGATCCTGGGCTCGAACAACCAGGCGCTGTTGACGGTGTCCGCCTCGACGCTGCGGGCAGGCCACTTCACCGACTACACATTGATCATGGCAGGCGTCATACTGACGGCCTTCCCCCTCATCGTGGTGTTCCTCGTCGCCGGTCGCCAGCTTGTGGCCGGTATCATGGCTGGTGCCGTCAAGGGCTGATCTCGGAGGGTAGCAAGTGGCATCCAGGGTGACTCTGGACGATGTGGCGCGGGCTGCCGGCGTTTCGCGGGCCACCGCCTCCCGGGCGCTCAGCGGGTCGGGTCCCGCCTCCGCATCGGTGCAGCAAAAGGTGCGGGCGGTGGCCGACGACCTCGGCTTCTTGCCGAACCAGGCTGCTCGGGCCCTGGCGTCCAACCGCGCCCATGCCGTCGCGCTGGTTATCCCCGAGCCGAACATATTGGTGTTGGGCGACCCATTCCTGGGCGGCGTCATCAGCGGCGTTTCCGAAGCCTTCAGCGACACCGACTACCAGTTGATCCTCGTCATCGTCAGGCCGGGGGACGAGCCGTCCAAGGCGTCCAGGCTGTTGCGGGCAAGCGTGGACGGCGCGATCATCGCTTCGCACCACTTCATGGGCCAGCTCGAGCAGGAAATGGAACAGCAGCCGGGGCCGCTGGTGTATGTCGGGCGTCCCGGGTCGGTCGACTCGCCGGTGTATGTGGACGTCAACAACACCTTGGGCGGGTATCTGGCCACGCAACAGTTGCTGCGGCGTGGCGCGCGACGCGTGGCCTGCGTCGCCGGGCCGGACGACATGAGCCCGGTTCAGGACCGTCTGAGCGGCTGGCGGGCGGCATTGGACGAGGCCGGTGTCGCGCCGGGGCCGGTGGTGCATGTGCCGTTCACATCGGCGGACGGGGCCGCAGCGATGCGCCGGTTGTTGGATCAAGATGACAAGATCGACGGTGTTTTCGCCCAATCGGACATATTGGCGGCCGGTGCGGTGCGGGTGTTGCAGGAGCATGGCCGGACGGTTGGGGGCGATGTATTCGTCGTCGGCGTCGACGATTCCGAGGTGGCGCGCACCATGACGCCCCGGTTGTCATCGGTGACCAACCCGTCCGCAGAACTGGCGTTGCGGGCGTCCCGCATGCTTTTGCAGCTCATTGACGGCGGTGCGAGTGTCGCGTCCATGGTGCCCGAAATCGTCGAGCCGAGGCTGGTGCAGCGCGCGTCAGCCTGACTGGAGCCCCAACCATTCCTTCCAGGCCGGTAGTTCGCGCTCGGCTTGCGCCATGCCGGCGTCGAAGGTTGCCTGCAACTTGGCGACGTCCGTCGTGTTGGACGTCGCCGGCGGCTTGGTGCCGGGCGCGAAGACCAGCGCCTGGCCGGCCCGTTCAAGCTCCCAAATCTGCTCGCGCATGCCGTTGTACGTTTTCGGACGCGAATTCAGGGCGTCGCCCACGGCCGGATGCTTGCGCCACCAGGCGGTGGCCAGTTGCCGTGGCACCTCTGGACCTTTGATGTACGAGCGCTCGCGCGTGAGGACGACGAAGAACCGCTTGAAGCCGGCGGCCTGCGCCGCGTCCAGGGGGATGCCGCCGCTGGGGCCGAGCGCCCCGTCCAGGAAGAACCGACCGTCTATCTCGACCGGCGGCATCAGCATCGGCATGGACGACGACGCCCGGACGCGCACCAGCAGGTCGCGAAGCGTGTGAACGTCGGCCTTCGTAAACCAGCGCTCCTCGCCCGCGTCGATGTCGAACGAGCCGACGCGCATGTCGGCCGGGTTAGCCAGGTACGTCACGAAGTCGAGCGGCAGCGATTGTCCGGGTCCCGAGGTGTGCATATAGATGTATTCGGAATCGAACAGCCCGCGCCCGCGCAGCCAGGTGGCGGGGGAGCCGATGCGGGGGTCGGCGCCGAAGTCGACGAAGCTGGCTTTCGCCCGTCCGGGCTGACGCGCCAGGAAGTTGATCGTGTGGGACGAGCCGGCCGAGATGCCGCAGACGAGCGGGAAGCCGATGCTCTCGCGCAGCAACAACTGGACGACGGGTGCGCTGACGGACGCCCGCATGCCGCCGCCCTCGAAAACGAGTGCGACATCGGGTATCGTCTTGACGAGGTCAAGTGGTGCGGCGGTGATGGTGTTTTCTGTCACGAAGCACCAGAATATCCCGAATTTTGCTTGTGGCCCGAACACATGGCACAATTGTGTGGTTGTCTTGATCACGTGGCGCGCTGTGCCGCGGTCGCGAAACGCAAAAAACACCGGGGAATTCGGTGCCCAAAAGGGTAGCGCGCGCGACACTCCCGACATCGTGGGCCGAGCAACATGGCTTTGACAAGCTGAAATAGCAGCCAATCCGGGCACTTTTCCGGGGTGACTGTGCGGCTTGCCCCTCAACGAGAGGATCGATATGGCGACTCAACGGATTCGCATCAGGCTTCGGGCCTACGACCATGAGGTCATCGATTC
>Ga0123357_10012156_pt1 | contig 11096 bp, 8 predicted proteins | sample TergutEmb28metaG_FD_89873 | JGI IMG/M metagenome (GOLD analysis project Ga0123357, IMG submission 89873) | Embiratermes neotenicus P4 segment gut microbial communities from Petit-Saut dam, French Guiana - Emb289 P4 | ecosystem: Host-associated > Arthropoda: Insects > Digestive system > Gut ... | reverse complement strand
GCACCATGCAGGTGCGTCTTTTCTAAACCGTGCACGAAACTCACGCTGTACTGTAATCACAGATCTGGACACCTCAAAACGGAGCACACAGAAAGTCTTTCCCTGCTGCGACGCCATCTTGGAAACTGGCCCCGCGGCCACGCAGTAAGCATGATAAGCGAACTGCTGGTAGCGCATGAGAAACTTGGACAGTTACTGCTGCTGCCGGTGTACGTTGTGCCCGTGTAAGATGAGAAATACATTTCTTGTTAACTTTTGAAACCGCACCATTCTTTTGTGTATACCATGTATAAGAAAGACTACTGAATCGTTAAGATACGTGTCTAGTTTGTGAGAATTGGTGATCTGGTGATCTCCTATGGGCCATGAGGCCTTTTACACGTAGTACGGAGGAAATTTAACAGCCTTTCGGAGAAATCTCATGTCTCCATTTTCAGGATTCAAGAATTTAGATTCCTCCGAAACTTTGGCAGATATACGAGTATATGAAAGTACATGACGTAACATCGGTATTCTTCAGGAACTTTCGACACCTACGTAATAATGGTAGGCGCAGGCATTGTCCTTTGTTCATATATAGGCCTTACACTTCATATTGGAAAGTAAAAACATGGCGACTCACACGTCTGAGACGGTTTAAAAATAAAAATTAATTTCGAGACTGGCTTCGCATTTGTTTGAGCGTGTGAGTGAGGGTCCTTTTCAGACAGTTCTTACGTTGAATATGAACGTACTTGTGACAGACGAAGACCATGTATTGCCTAATGCAGCCACCGTGTGCCGGTGGTACTGCTAACGAGACTTTTAAACCCGATCGAGAAGTGGATCAGGAATTGGATGATCTGGATTAACTCGCGTGACCATTTGGATTTCCATGGAGTCCTTTAACCTTTCACTGTTTTTAGGGATGAATTCTCAGCTGTACGCATTCGATTTCAAGCAGCAGATAACGGAGATTCAAAACCTGACTCTCACTTTGACGCCCTTGGTAATACAACTTCTTATCTCCTCTACAAGGTCATCATGAACCGTAGCTACATCTGATTGTTGTCGAAGGAATTTCTTCTCGATGTCCCATGTAGTATTGTCCTGTCAAGCCGTTCAGGGTCATAGGCGTAGCATTTAGTCGATAGGAGGATGAGCATGCACCGATATAAATTACTTCCTCACTGTTAAGATGTTTGCATACTGAGTAGTTCAGTAAAGGTTATCGGCAGTAGAAATCAAATTGTACGAGTAAAGTGGCTTGCTGGTTTTCAACAATAAGTCACGTTTCTTCTGTTAGATTACACCACTTTGGGACAAAGGTGTTGGAAATTCATATCTGAGCTGCAGTTAACAGCTTGTTATTGTAGTTTGCCTTTTGATTGGAATGAACTGAATCGAACTGGGCTGGACTGGTTGATTATTTGGCTGAGGAGTATCAGCCGACTTTAATGCATTAGTTGTGTGCTAGTGAGGGCTGCTGTCAAAATATCAAACTCAGAAATTGAATTTAAGTCTAAAGTAACTCAGATTTGCTTGGTGACATCTTTTATGCACTAGACTTAAGGGTGTACAGGCACGGCTGTTTTTTTCTGGAGTTAGATAATGACTTTTTCTTCGCACTGCACATTTGGCTGTTCCACCGAGAGTCTAGCGTGTGAAAAGGTGGTGTAGTGCGTTATGGAGGTTATGTTGATATTAACCCTATCCCTTGTTATTGTTGTAAAGGGAATTAAATTGTCACCGTATCGTCAGAATGTTATGTTTTTGACGTTCAGGTGACCTTGTATCGTGGTAAATTCTTATAACAAAACCAACTAGATGCACTAATTTCTCAAATTTATTTCAAAAATAAATTTCAGAAATTAGTGCATCTAGTTGGTTTTATTATAAGAATGTTATGTTTTCATTGTTTAGCAGATCTAAGCTGTTGGTCGTGGGAAAGATACCTTCTGTGTAGGGACACAATGACGTCATAATGCGGACTAAGTGTTTGTAAATTTGGCTTATTTGCGTCCAAAATGCGGGCAGGGATAAGTCGCGTTAAGCGCATTTGTCACGTTTCTTTGCCGAACTTTGATATATAAGGAATATACAAGCGCTTGCACAAGTTCCTCTTCTTTTTATTCTTGTTTTTCTGCTTCCTGTTCGTCTTCTTCTTGTCCTTCTTGCTCTTCATATTTTCTCTGAATATTTGCATGTTTTGATATGACATTTCCAGTGACAAGTCCTAAAATGCGTGGGCTTTACCTTCACGTCTCTCTACGCGTTTCCTAATGCTGTAATCGTAAATCGATGTAAGGGAATCAAACAGAAGACATACGCATGGGAACACATTTTAATGAAAAAGTTTTGGAAAGCAAATTTGACCGTGTAGAAATAGAGACCTTCACGTACTTCCACACCGGTGAGACATAGAAATGTAACTGCTTATTGAATCCCTTTTCACTTATATATCTATCTGACACTTGATGCATGTTCGGTTTCTCAGACTGGTTGTGTTTCCGCTGTGGTTACCACACGTCATCATTTTCAGTTCACACTAGAATAGTTATGAAATAAAGTGAAATGCCAACTTGATGCAACTAGGTGATGTTATTGATGTATTCTTAACTCGACATGATTCGGGTACATACGCCCATCATCAAGAGCATTAGATGTTGAGTTGCAGCATATGATTTTCTGCACCGAGTTTTTGGATGGGTGGTAGTCTTGAGAGCCGCTGCATAGGTCGTGTTTACGGTGCGGATGGTGCATGGCAGAAAACCCTATGCTGCAACTCAACATCTAATGCTCCTGATGATGGGCATATGTCGAGCTAAGAATACATCAATAAAATTACCTAGTTGCATCAAGTTGGCATTTCACGTTATTTCATGAAGAAGATGCACGGTCAAACAACCCTCAAGTAGAATAGTTAATCTGTTGGTTTTATTTTTATTTTTAACCGACTCAGAAAACGCGTGTGCATATTACAAGTGACAACTCGTCGCGTGGGTATAAGAACACTGAAATATTTAGTTTTGCATTTTCAAAGTTTTCTTGTCCGTGGGGCTAGCACAAAAAGTTCGCGAACTGCTGAGGTTTCAGTTCGTCGGGATGTGGCGCGCCGTTAATACCGGTGCCTGACAATTCGAAGCAGCGAGGTGGTGTCGACAGTTCGGACACCAATCACCCAGTGACCCGGCGCCACATCTAGAATGGAGACCACAACTGTACCGGTGTGAAAGCCAAAAATTTTGAGAAACATCGTGCTATGTCTAGACGTGTTAGTCGGAAATTATACTTGTGTGATATTGCTGTCAGCTATCGGCTAATTACGGTATTATTCCTGATTATGTAATTGTTTCCCGTGTTTCAGGATTGCCCCGAAGTTTCGACCGACTTCCGAGGAGAGCAATGCGCCGAGTTTAACGCAGTTCCGCTCGAAGGAAGATACTACAAGTAAGCAAATTTGCATTCTTTATTATTGTGGTTTCACTGCTACATGTTTCGGCTAGACGCCAGCCATCATCTAGCAGCCCGTTGTATATGCCAAAGGTACTTCAGAAGCAGTGCGGCTTTCATGTTAACTTTGCGATCCCAAGATGTTACACTAACTGTTATGACACTGTAAATACTTATTGAAACGGGAATTTAAACTTCAGTACTTGCTTAAAGATACTATTCATGTCTGTTTATATACATGTATTAATAGTCAATGCTGCAGGTTTGTGACGCGCGCGCGCGCGTGTGTATACGTAGTCTAATCAAGAATTTGAAAATGTGTCAGCAGCCTTTCGCGCCCGGTGTGAGTAATCGCAATGGTCGCCCGTAAGAGTATATATGAATTTTATTGCCATATATATATATATATATATATATATGAATTAAAAACACAATCGTTTATTGGATTTTATTTAGGTCAATAATTTAAAACTTGTTGGGCCAAGAAAATAAGATTTTATATTTGAAATATTAATGTTATGTCCATTTTGCCGTCCCCAGCACTAGCCGCTGGGGCAGCTGCAGTAACTGCCCCCTTTCAACCCCGGCCCCATCAACGTCGTTGTCTAAGGGGTTTTATATCTAGGCAAAGAGCTGACAAATGGAAATGAGTTTTATGATAATATTCAAAGATGAAATTCTAGAAAGGTTTTCTTTTTTGAAGTTTGAAGGTTGTTATCATGACGTCTTCTATGTAGAATGTAAATAGACTGCAGACAACAATGTTTTTACCGTTGGTAGTTTTGTATGGGTTTGAAACGTGGCTATTGTAAGGAAACAGTCCAAATTATGGGTATTCTAAAACAAAGCTCTGAGGAAAGTGTTTGGATGAAAGTAGGGAGTGATGGAGTTACAATGTTACATTATTTGTGCCGGGATAGCTCAGTAGGTATAGCGACTCGATACGGACTGGAAGGTCCGGGGATAGAATCCTGGTCGGGGACGAAATTTTCCGCACCCTTACAGGCCGGCAGTAAGACCCACCCAGCCTGCTGTAAAATGGGTACTGGGTCTTCTTCCCGTGGGTAAAGCGACCTTGACTACCAACCCATATCTAGCGCCGACGTTAAAGAAGGAGTAGAGCTATACTTGTACTCTCCCTCTGTGCCTTCATGGCAGATTATGGCTTGAACTTTGCCTTTGCCTTTACTTTACCATTATTTAGGTCCCTCTGCAGTTTACTTAGAATACTAAAATCTAAGGGCCTGTGGGTGGGACAGGGAGAAAAGAAATGTGCACAAAATCTTGATGCAAGATCTCCACGTGGATTGATGAGGGGTGGTAATGTTATATTAAGGTACGTTTTCTGAAATGGGTTGTCAGTATGAGCAGTGAATGGAACTGTGAGGATGAGTGACTAATGGGACTGACTATGAGGATGATCGGTGAATGGGACTGACTGTGAGGATGAGCAGTGAATGTAACTGACTCTTTGGATTGTCAATAATAGCTAGCCTTCTTATTATCACTGCCAAAACATCATGCCTTGCAGCCACTGTATTAGTACTGGACCAAGAGAGACATAAAATGAACATTTTATTTTCATCATTGCAAAACGTATTGTTAGCAAAGAGATTTACTGTGTTTCCTGTAAGAAAATTTAACATTTGGTATTATCATTATCATCATTATCATTTATTTAGTATTCCAGAGATTCACCAAGGTGGATGTAGAACTTGTCGTAAGATAACAACAGGCGTAGTACAGAATTAGTCTCAATAATAAATACATATCATAAAAATTTGTGATTCTAATACATAAATAAAACAAAACAATGTGTGTGTGTGCTGATGCAGCCACAATATCTTCTTTGTAGCTGATATAAAAGTGGCTTGTATTCCGATGGTATTAACACAAGAAATCCATTTTTGTAGCATACAATTTTAATGTGATCTCTCAGATTTAAGACGCTATCAGCATATTGATCACGATTTCCAAATTACAGAGCTATGATATTCAGAGTAAATGTACACAAGGGCATGAGAATTGTCATTAGTTAATTAGTTAATTAATTAGTTTCAAATTTTGTTTCCAATCAAACATATTCCTTCACGGATATTATTTTACCAGCCCTTCCGTACATTTTATATCATTAAAATGGTGTCCTCACTTTTATAAAAGTAGTTTGGTCTGCAGATACTACTCTGCAGGGGTGTGGTATAACAGGGTCACACTTTTTCACTGAAACAGCTACCCAAGATGTTTGTAACAAAGATTTAATTACAAAGTAGGAATGCATAATTTTTAGCCATTTTAACAAACAGACTGTATTATTGCTACTGTTTCACCAGCATTATATTATACCTTATATTATATTTATGTATATCATTTTAACCAAAACCTGTAAACTTCTGCAGAATAATCTTAACATCAAAATTCTGCAGTATTGATACAACAACATATGTAAGCTTATTGTGATTTGTATTTTTGGTCTTTGTTTTAAAGAAATTGAAATTTTGGTGTCAGCTCCCTGAAGAGGTGAGATAATAACGCCGAAACATGTAGGTGCTATGTAAAAGATGGTACACATAAATTATAGAATAGTGCATTTGGTGTTAAATATGTTTTTCAGTATGCAAACATTTGGATTTATTTTTTATGACTCTCTTTACCCTATTAAGGACTTGTGCACATGCAAAATGAAGATATCAGAAGCTCTATTTCTATTTGGAAGGCAGTGTAATCAGAAACTCAAAAATGACAATTGAACATACAAACAAATGAGATAAAACTCTGGCTACATGCCCCTACCATTGTGCTGCCTGTGTAATACCAACTGTAAGATTTGCAACAAATGTATAAATATCTCATTTACAGAAATGAATAATAAATATATCTTTATGTGACAGTGGGGAGAATGGAAGTTACTCTGTTTTTTTTTGTTTTGTTTTTGTAATCTGTTGTAAAATAGCATAAATAAATAATTTATTTTTTACAGGTGGGTGCCATACACAAAGGCTCCGAACAAATGTGAACTGAACTGCATGCCAAAAGGCGAGAGGTTCTACTATCGTCACAAAAGCAAAGTCATTGATGGCACAAGGTGTGATGAAGAGAAGCTGGATATCTGTGTTGATGGCCAATGTTTGGTATGATTCTGAACTTGGGAGCTCTTGAGGGCACAATTACCAACCACATCTTGAAATAATGTTGACATTAAACCTTGAGACTAACATGCTTTAAATTAAACATATAAAGCCTGTCATAGAAAAAATGAAGACTCCTAAGCCTCACTTTATCTGCCTTTTCATTGATCTGCTACCGCTTTTTTTACTGTTTCTTTTTCATGTAATTACATTTGTTGGTTGGGACTGATGTTACATTATGCGTTGACTGTCTAGTTACACCTTTATTACATATGGCCAATGATGGACTATTATGCAAGCATATGTAACAGATTACTTAAGAGATTTTTGTGCCCTGCTTTTTATAATTTAATAATGTGTGCGTTTTTCATAATAAGAAAAACCTCTACTACTTGTGTCTGAATATGACATAATTCTAAAGTCAAAAAAGGTGCACCCAGCAATAATTTAAAACAAAAAATAATTATGTATTAATTATAGGTTATCAATGACAGAAGTTTTGTTACTATTTGTTGTAGAAGTTTGTATAGAAGTAAATGCTGAGAAAACTGAATACATTGTTATGTTCCATGAAAAGGATACAAAAGAAATCAGCCCATAAATATAGCTCATGAAAGATTCTTGAATGGGGTATATTTCAGATACAGGCATCCCTCACTGTAATGCACTTTACCTGGCGGTTCTATTTCACTATACTGGTCTCGTGTATCTCTCTCTTTTTTTCTCTGCTTTGCAAAATTGCGAAAAGACAATGTCTGTCTGTCTATCTGCATTGACCAACTCAGCTCCCAATGGATGGATTTTCATGAAATTTGAAATTTGATTATTTTTTTAAAATCTGTCAAAAATTCAAGTTTGATTGAAGTCTGACAAGAATAATGGACACTTTACATGACGACTTTTGCAAATTTGTGATAATGTCTATCTGAATTCTCCTTTGAATGAGAAATATTTCAGACAAGTTGCAGAGAAAATTAAACCGCACATTTTTGTTCAGTAACTTTTTCTGAAAGTCCTGCCATTTAAGAGACATTGTGGAAGACAGCCAGACAATATACTATAATGCAAGTGCATTGCATACTGGATAACGAAGGCTACAAACGCTCAGACTGTAGCACATTTGTTGCTATTCTACTGCAACAATGGTCACGTGAACATCCCTCAATGTTATGTTGTATGTACAGTGCCTCTCTTATTATATATATATATATATATATATGTGTGTGTGTGTGTGTGTGTGTGTGTGTGTGTGTGTGTGTATCTTTGCTCATAATGTCACTTGGTTGAACTAGTTTCTGATTGCGTAAAATTGTACTGACTGCCAACTCTGTGTGTTAACGATGGCCCAGTGCAGCCAGTCGGCTTAACACCATGTGGATTTGAGTGCAGGTTTTACAATGTCTGTCATGGAGAAAACCACCAAAAATCAAAGAAATATGTAACCAGACAAGTGTGTTGTGCTTGCCGTGTTGCGGTGTGGTTATAGCAAAATAAGAACATTAGATGAACTGAATAAAAATAATGCCTTAGGCATCATAGTCAAAACTTTAATGGGCAGTAAGGTTTAGATCCAGAGATTTAAGAAGCATGCAAACCGGCATTAAAAAAAAGGTGGCTCTTTTCAAATAACAAATAAATAAACTTTTGATAAGAAAAATGTTATATACAGAGGCATGTCTTTGCTGTATGCTGTTTTTAATTTGATTTCAGTACTGAAATACACCTCATGATGGGAAGGAATTATCACTGAAGCATAAGATGACAGTACAAATTATATCAGTGCATATTAATTGTTATGGGAGAAGTTCTTTCACTTAGTGTGTTATCACTTAGTGTTCTTTTGTTTTGTTTTTTTTTCCCCCTAGAATCTATTAAGGGCACCAATTGAGGTATGTCTGTATTTGGAAGTTACACTTCCAAATCAAAATTTAATGCAAGAAACATTAAGGACTGACAAACTGGAGGGAATGCCTGCTGCAATTTGGTCCAGAATCTTTTGTTTTCTCATTAGGCATCAAAGAATATAAAGATTAAAATCCTTTTTTTTTTTAATATGGGTTTGAAATTTTGTCTCTCATATTACAGGAAAAATGTAGGTTGAAGGTTTTCAAGAATAGGGTGCTGAGGAATATTTGGGCATAAGAGGGAGGACGTAACAGGAGAGAGGAGAAAATTGCATAATTAGGAACTTCATGCTCTGTAGTCCTTGTCAAATATTATGCAGGTGATCAAATTAAGAAGGATGAGGTACACAGCAAATATTATGCAGGTGATCAAATTAAGAAGGATGAGGTACACAGGTCATGTGGGACATACGTGTTTTAATGGGGAAAACTGAAGGAAACAGTCTGCTTGGAAATTGTAGATATAGATGGGAGAGTAATATTAAAATGCATCTTAAAGGTGTAGGATTGGAAGGTGTTGACTGGATTGATCTGGTTCAGGATAAGGCAAGTTGTAGGCTTTTGTGAAGCAGTAACCAAACTGCAAGTTCCATATAATGCACAGAATTTCATGCCAAGCTGAAAAGCTATTAGCATCTGAACCAGGGATCTCTTCCATGGAGTTAATTAGGTATTGGTTATGACATTCTTTTCAGGGTGTCCTGTGGAACACTGAATGATTCATTTTCCTTTATAGGTTTTAAAGTAAGGCTGCAATGTGTCATGTATTGCATGCTCTGTGATATATTACAGAGAAACCTACTTGATATTTGTTGATGAAATTGTCAGAAATTGTTTCCATGTTCAGCCAAGTGCAGTCAATGTTAGTATGTCATGTTGTTGCATATTGCTCTTAGTTGCAATCTATTGTTTGCAGCCTGTGGGCTGTGACATGATGTTAGGATCTTCAGCCAGAGAAGATAAGTGCAGGGAGTGTGGTGGAGATGGCAGCAGTTGTAACACTATTCAAGGGCTACTGGAAATGGATGATGATCTTCAAGTTGGTGAGAGTCATGCAAACTGCCACTAGGGTATCCACTGTCAAATTACATGACATAACCTTACATAATTTGTATCTTTACCAGATAATAGAAGCCTACAGAGTAAGATGCTGTATGGCTGTCAGGTTGCAGTGCAGCTTACAAAATGATCAATTTACAGGTTGATTTTTGTGTGTAAAATTGTATGATAATGCACTGGTTGCTGGTGAAATTGCAAGTTGTGTGTTTAGTACAGTTATTAAGATTTTGCAGTGTTTAGTTTTGTAGTCCCTCATGGGTTCCCAAAAAGTGTGGTTCATGTTGGAAGGTCTCAGATAAACAGAGAATTTTATTGTAAATCTCAATATACATAACCTGTAGTGGCTTGAGGACAAGGTGATCTGTAATATAACAGCACCCCCCTCTTCAAAATCCATGGGAAAGGAATATTTTATTGTGACATGTTAATGAAAGACAATTTAAGGTTACCATGAATTTTACTGCCCAAATATTAATTAAGAACACTCATATAATTGAGCCAGTAAGATGCATGTGTGTGTGTGTATCTCTTTATTGATTAATTTATTTCAGTTTAATTAAATTAAACAGTAATTTCTTGTTAACTCTTTTTCCAGATTTAATAAAGAATGCTGTTTCATATTTATGACCATATAATATGTGTGTTTATCTGTATATTGATGTATTAATGTGCCAGTTTCATTACAATAAAAAATTATTTATTTTTAAACTACTTTTTCAAATATTAAGTCTTGTGAATATGCTTTCACATCAGCTGTGTATGGAACGAACTTATGATGAAAATAATGCATAACAAGCTTGCAATATCACAGAATTAACATCTGACCTTTTGCTTTTGTTAAGTTCTTTATTACCAATTTCTGAAGAACTTTAAAAGATCAGTCATGCGATTCAACAGGGGTATGTAGGTTATATACGTGCATATTACAAAAGGATGGGTTATTTTATATTGTACATAACTTTTACTTAAAATAATAATACTACAAGAGTAAAATGTCAGTCATTTACTGAAAAATAAGAGTTGTGGTATGAATTACAAGGATTTGCACTGTCTTCCTGAAAATAGTACCAATATTTTCTTTGACTGCATATTTTTCTCTGCCTGTCTGGCTGTGTATGATAATCAGGCCTGACTCCTAAGAAGGCCTCACAAAATATAACCACAAGGATGAATGTCAAGGCGGTATGTTTGCGAAAACCACCTGACTTGTATCAACTAGGGCAGTAATTAGATATTTCTAGGTCATAGAATGGAACGCTGTTATAATGCAGTGCATGGTTTTTGGCTGTGGAGGAGGTAATGGGGCTGGCAGACAGGCTTGCTGGGTGTGGCGAGGTGGCAAGAAGTGGGTGTTCATTTGCTTGGAACTTCAGTCACACATGGTCATTGTATTTACAGAGGTGGAGAGAAGACACTACTCCAAACATGATGCTGTCAGTGCATTAGTGACTTGCTCCTAGCCTACCACCAATATATACGAGGTCTGTTAGAAAAGTATCCGACCGTATTTTTTTATGCGAACACCTGATGGATTATAATCTAGCGCGCTTGCATGAGCCGACCTTGAACCTTAGTG
>Ga0123357_10012155_pt1 | contig 11097 bp, 7 predicted proteins | sample TergutEmb28metaG_FD_89873 | JGI IMG/M metagenome (GOLD analysis project Ga0123357, IMG submission 89873) | Embiratermes neotenicus P4 segment gut microbial communities from Petit-Saut dam, French Guiana - Emb289 P4 | ecosystem: Host-associated > Arthropoda: Insects > Digestive system > Gut ... | reverse complement strand
GAAAAAAACGGACAGTATATACCATGTTTAAAATATTCAGTACCTGTATTTGTTGAATAAATATATAAAATGCAACATTTAGAGGTTAGCGGTGCGGTACGACCACTATAGTCGTCGTTAGGCATCAAAGGGTTAACAGAATCCTGATATAATAAAATGAGAAAAGGAAGATGGAAACATGAACTCTAAATCCTCAGTCAGATGATTATAACACAAATAATAACAAGGAGGACAGTAACAGATAACTTCAAAATATAGTTGCAATGTACAGCATCCCTTGGCAGTGTCCTTATACATTGCAGCTGTCATAAGATATCCCAACAGACACAGGGTTTCTATGCAACAAAGCTGCCACACTCAGTGCACCAACACGGGACACAAAATTTATGTCACAATGCACTTTTTTATATACCATACATAAGGAAACCTGCTTTAGCTACAATGTAGACCTAGTTACCAAATGCAAAGATAGTTAAACTGCAGTTATGCATGATCTTCTTAGATCCCTTCATTATAGACTTTTCGTTATGATACTACGTATTCTGGTAGGTGGGTACCAATATGGTGCACATTGTCATCTCTACTCTGAAGATAGGGGCAATATGTTCTATTACTACCCACAAGACTACCTGGTATAGTATCCTGCATGATCACTATATGCATCTTCACTGTTACACATACAATGAATATGATTCCAGCTGGTTATATTTTAAATATTTGATTCAGTCCAAAACTCAGGTCTATTATTTCATTATCAGACCTTACATAAACACAGTCTATGAGCAGATAATTCATGTATTTAAATGCCGATAAATTAGGATGTCTAACATTCCCCCACAATAACTATAACTTCCAGTTCAGCTTAACAACACAGTCACTTACAAACTTCAGCCTCTTTACACTGCAACAACATGAGTTCTCAAGCACAACGTCTCACAAAACTGAAGTTTTGTTTACAAATAAATGTTTATGAAATTAAATTGATCTCACTGAATTCAGTACAACCTACCAATGGCAGAACTTGCTGAAATATAAGCTGTCCAAAAACATAAATTGTTTTACCTGGCCCAGTACAATCTGCCAGCTGCCAATAAAAAGCATAACTATTCACATTATAGACAGAAAATAAAAGTACACATCACTCTGCCCTACAAGATACATGCAGCTTTATATAAGAAGTGCAAGTGAAAATTGAAATACTCACTGCCGGAATGTTACTGCAACCTTACCACTTAATTATGGAACAGCACACCGCTTCTCTAACTTCATGACTTAGGATTATTCAGTCACATCAACATTCAAAGGAAGATATAAGGTGCATATAAATATCATAATGAAATTGCATATTTTCTGACAGGCCTTGACATCCTGTTGCCCCATGTGTATACAATTATGTGGCAAGAACCATCAAATACAAATGTTTATTGAACAAATTACTTTGTTGGCATATGTGTTGCAGCCACATTTCGGTTTGGATTTCACTAGGCCATCACCTGTGTGTAGTAACAATTATACACAGGAGAAAACACATGATTTTATATACATTGAGGTTACAACAATAACTAAAATCTCTCCGACCAACTGATGATAACAGACAATTGATGTAAGCATAACACTGAGTTTTCACTGGCATTGTAAAACAGATAATCACAATACACTGCAAACTCTACAGAAATCATGCACTGTTGAATCAAGTTACCACTAAACATGAAGCCATCCACAAGCACAAAGGTGAAAAGTTTGATCTATATTCATACCTTACAGAAAACTTATCTAAAAAATTAACAAAGGCAAAATTATTGGCAAAGCATACCAATTCGGTCTTAGTTCCTGAAGCCTTTAAACCTCTTCTCTTCAGTTCTGTTTTAAGCTGATCTTTGGTGAAATTGAGATACTCTGACTGATCTAGCACCTCACCAGAAGAGGAACAACCACGTACGTCTGATGCATTTCCATGATTCTTGCGTCCTAAATTATTGTGCACAGATTTGCTGCTCTTACTTGCTGTAGAATTGTTGCTCTTCTTCGACCCCATTTCACTCCTCCCCAACCTAGATTGCAGTCCTTTCAAACCTCTGTAGCCAACACCTCCACCAAACTATCATGCAACTCAGACTAAAACTAACATAGGAATAATACAGGTCAATATTAGTAAAACGAGGAGAGAAATTACGAGACCCGCCGCCAGCAGTTCCCCCCAAAAAACTACAGGTGCACCATTAGCATCCTTCGCCTTGTTTAGTAAGAAAAAATATTTCCTACAGAAAGCAACGTATACAGTTCAGTTATAACAACAACCAATCTTCATGCATTTGCAAAATGAGTAACTCACACAAAAACTATCGCTCTGCTGAATTTTACTATCTACAATGATCGCATGTTTCAAAAGTTACATTATGTAAATTTCATTGCCTGGCTACAATAAATATTTCTAATTCTTAAACCTGCGGTAAAATTGGTGGTAAATGAAATAGCTCTACCACAGGCAGGGGTACAAACATCTGCAGCTGCCAATTTTTGCTCGATACCAGTCACGTTTCTTACATCATCAAACATCAGGTGATCACCACCTAAGAATTAAATGCCCAGGCGGCAGACGTCATCACCGTTCGGACATTGATTGAAACATATTAGATGCCATGATCACCCAACATTCTCTTTGGTAGCATTTCATTAGGCGTGAAAAAACTTTATCTGCAGTACTGCGTTACATACAGTACATCAATGCACCAATAAATGCAGCTTAGTTGGTTCGCTGCAGTTCTTGCATAGCTACACGATGACCGCAGATAGGTGATGAAACTTCACGGGTTAATTGTTGTCACAGTTACATTGGGATCTCTGTGATAGTAAAATTACCAAACTCTTGATTAAAAAAAAATCCGACACGTGTATGCCACGCACATTGGCATTTCTATACTTTAAAATTGATACATATAATTTTTAAATCTCAAATAATCATAAACAAACCCAGTCAATACATATTTTTATCAACACGGTGATCAAAGCTACTGCGCGTATCTTTGGCATTCAGATGACGCTTGTGTCGGAGACAAATGTACACTCAATGATAAACAAATGACAGGTAGAAAAAGTTCTTCCGCCAGATGGCATGTTTTCCACACAATCAAATAAGGCGCTGATGTTTTTTAGGATGTTTTTGTTGTATGGGGCAAAGGTCAAAGCGTAGGGTTGAGGGAGGTTATAGCTGAATGTTTACCTTCAAGCGGGTTGGTATAGTGATTTATTATTGTATTTCTCTATCGACTACGTGTAGTACTAATTTAATATATTCCCACCGAAAGTTGTTCTTCTTCTTTTTCCCGGTCGATCATTTACATGTACATTCCGAGTATTGACAATAATAATGGCTGCCAAGCACCGGAGTTGAACCCAGACCCTCGATGAATATGTTGTTATTCGCCAATTTTAAAAACAATTAGTGCACGTGTATTGTGTTTTGACTGTGATTTAACAGTATAGGCAACATGAACGTAGTATATTGTGTACAGTGAGTTGTTTATGCATGTCCCATTAAGGTTGGCTCCCTGTCATTACCATACTTCTCTCGAGGTAGTTGTATAGCTGCATTTATTAGTATGTATAGTGATGAACAAAGCCGTAATTTCGTCGTGTGCCTGCTACATACTTCATTTCGCGTGTTCGAAGTTGCCCAAGTAGTTGCTAGTGTTATATGAAAATGAACTGTAGTCATGAGATAGTTCAGTTAAGTAAGTAGTGAAACTGCTGGTAAACTTTAATGTTGTGTTTTTGTTTCCATTACAGTCCCGGAAACTTCCATCTCATGACAATGAAGAAAGGCTAAGAAGGGAAGACATATACTACATTTGGAAATGGAATTTTCATAGTGAAAAAAACCAAGATTTAAACTGGGGGAGAGAAAAATTCCTTCATGTACATAGAAATTTCTCAGGGATAAACCAGTAACATTTTTTAAAAATATTTATGGACCTCCTAGTCCAGAATATACAGGAATCTGATCAGTAAGAAAGCCAACCAATTGGTTAAAATAAACCAGTACAACTAAACGAGTAACAACGGGTTATGCCTTACTAACTCCTTCAGATTATCCACAGTTTTATGTTGAAATAGTTACAGGAATACATACAAGTTATATTTTATCTACACAGACATACCTTCCATATATTATTATATCTATACACATACTACAATATTTCATATATACCCCCATAATTATACAATAGATCTCTGTTTGGTACTCATCAGCAGAGAGTTTATGTTACTGTTAACAATATAATAACCAGGTAAACGTCACAGTTCCACTGAAGAAATACCAAAGAAGGAAAAACCCCTTAATGAATCAGGTGCATTACATCATCCCATGAACAGAGTACTTTTGCAAGTGTAAGCAACCTACATACACCTTTTGTACATAAATATATATGTATGTATATATATATATATATATTTTACAATATTCAATCAAGAAATCAAATTACGTGGTCTAAGCAAATGCATAGTAGGTCTGCTTGAACCCCAAAAATGCGTGTTAGATTTATGCAGACGTGTTAATAAAATATGAAGTAAATGCGTTCACTACTAAAGTTAAACTGAAAAGAATGAGTCACAATGAAGAGGAGAGTGATAGAGCAAATTTGGAACGGACAAGTTTTCCTTTGTTTCGTCCAAAGAAGAGTAAAGTATCATCAAAGGTTTCAAGAGATAGTAGTGGACTATCAGACTGGGGCAAGAGAACGAAGGACGACTGTGCAACTAGCGTTGAACTATTGGATGACAATGCTGAGGATAGTGGTCAGGAGGAGTTGACTTCGGGAGGAATGAGGAGGTCAAGTAGTGGTAGTGAAGATGGTGATAGGGATTCAGAAAGCAACAAAGACCTCTCTGCTGGTATTATATGTGCTAGTGAAATATCAGGTGGCCTGAACCCATTTATTATGAATCCGCTTCTTGCAATGGGTCTACAGTTACCTCAGCTTGCTCTCCTGATGCAGCAACAAGAACAGCAAGAACAACAACAGCAGCAGCAGCAGCAGCCAACACTTCAGAACCCATCCAATATCAACCTTCCATCATCCTCATCACTTTTATCTCCATTAATGATTCCCCACCTCCTATCATCAAGCCCGACTCCAGGTGTAATGTTACCACTGGACCAGCAGGGCCAATCACAAAAACACTGGTTGTTTGGAACGTCACCATCTGAAATTGACAAACCATTAATGGTAGATGAAACGCAGAAGGGCACAATCATGGGTAGCACGTCCAGCATGCGTACCATGCCTCGGGTTATGAAAGGAACCAAGGAGTCACTTTCATCGCAGAAAGAGGATGCTGCCACCTTGACTCCAAGCAAACAACCATTTATTTGTGAGATATGTAATGATTGGTTTTTTTCTCGTGAAAAATTAGTCATTCATTTGGTGATGAACCATTCTATGCAGCATTGCCATTTCTGTTCTCAACTTTTCGAATCTGAGAGTGTGCTCATAGAACATGAACAGCAGTCACACCTGCCCCTGGAATGTGACATGTGTAAATCATCTGTCCCAACATCAGAAGAGTTGGCTGAACATTATGAAAGTGAGCATGATGTTAGAACATGCATATATTGTGGTGTCCTTGTTAGACCCAAATCGTATTACGAGGTCCATGTACGCCGGAAACATTTTGTAAGTTGTGGAGATGCATTGCAGCAAGATGTGGGGGAGAGAGTTCAGATAGTTGATAAATGGGATGGACAGGAAGGGAACTCTATTTGGACTTTTGTCTGTAGACTCTGTGGTAAAGAAAGAAAGAGGTTGGAAACTTTTGGACATTTCTTTTCTTATCATCGTTTGTCACTGGCCTGTCTCATCCAGCTTCTTGCTTCGGAAGGAATTGTTTTTTCGGTTCAAGGAACTCCTGCACCTGGATCATCAAATGTACAAAACTCAACCCAGCAGCAATCATTGGAATCCGTGGCCACGGCTGTGGACAGTACTTCCAGTGTAGATGCCTCTCAAACCTCAGGGATATCTGCAAGCAGTGAAGAATCACATTATCATCAGCATAAAGAAAATCGCCGCGGTTCGAGTTCACCTTCACTAACAACCCCAAGTCGTTGCACCGTGTGTACAAATCCGTACTCTGTCCAAGTGCCAAAGCTCGCTCACGATCTCTTCTGTCGCCATAATACTGGACTGGCCCTTTGCAAGTTCTGCGACCGGACATTTAACAGTAAAACATCACGGAACTCCCATATTGCACGGGAACATGGCAGTATTCCATGCCTTGTTGCAGAATGTTTAACTGATAATGTGTTCACTCAGGAATCTCAGCTTTCTGCTCATTATTTGACAGACCACAGTGTGCGTGTGTGTAGTTACTGCAGAGCGCTTGTGTCAACTGAGGAAGCCAAATTTGTGGCTCATCTCAAGTTGGAACATGCGTGTTCGAACTCGGGCCGTGCCATTCGAAATATGGATACCAATCTCTCGGGGACTGATCTCTTCCATATTCAGACCTACAACACTTCTGTTTCTGTCATATGCTCACTCTGTGATGCAGACATTACCTCATTGATGAAAGACATAATCTCCTTTTTCAAACATCTTCAACATCATAAAGTTATTCTACGCTTGGCCTTGATTTTATTAGAAACACACCCCCCCTGTGACAGTGTTGACAGTTCAAAACCTATGATTAACAGGACCAGTCGAAATGAAGGATCAGAGCAAAATGTTGCAGACCAAGACAGCAACAAGAATTTGACATTGGACACCATTCCAGCTGTGTCTGAAGAAGTAGGAGATGCTAATTCTGAAGGGAATGGCACAGCATTAAGTGTAAGCAGTAAGGAAGAAAGTCGTGGAGGTAAAGCAAGAAGCAGCAGTCAGAAGACAAATTTTGGTAAAGAAAAGAAAGATGTTGTAGCAGAAGGAAGAAGAAGAAGAAATTCATCAGGTGCAGAGGACTCAAAGATAAAAAATGGAAATTCAGTAGAAAATAATGGAGGGGATGAGAGAAGGACTGATGGAGATGGGACAGATGAAGTCAATTTTGATTCGTCAAGTGAAATGAGCTCTGAGGAAGAGGACTTAGGCTCGGAAATAGAGGCTGGTGAAAATGAAGATTTGACAGATGATGATGATGAGGAATTTATTGTCAAGGAAACAAAGGCTGAAGAGAAGGCAAAGAAAAATACTGCAGTTCCAATAGCTGAGATGGGCGAGGCTGATATTGATCCAACAGAGGTAGAGTGTATCCTCACTGATTCAAGCGATGATGATGGGGACTGTGATAACTTTAATGATGATGAAGAGCTTGTGGGTGTGGAAGCTGACAGTGATGAACCAAGTACCATATTTGAATCAATCAAGGTTAAAGAAGAACCAGGCAGTAAACATGTTAGTAACCAGAGAGACAAAACTGATGGGAACTTGGAGAATGAGGATTTACTTGAGCGTACCATGCAAGAACTGTTTAAAGAAGATACGTCACGGGATATGATGTTAGACACGAACAATCCCACTGTCAGAGTGAAACAGGAACCCCAAGAGGAAAGTTCTAGCCAAAATAATGGGAGTAAATTACGAAGAAAGGGCATAGTGTGTGAAATATGTCATGGGAAGTTTTCTATGAAGGAAGGGCCAAGGCAGTTATTAGATCACCTGAATTCCCTTCATGGTTTTATAATATCAGCTTACTGTGCACCAAAGGAGTTTGTCTGCAGTATGAGAGGGTGCCGGGAGGTATTCAGTACTCAAGGATCATTAAGTTACCACCTTAGTGAAGTACATCAGCAAGAAGAGAAAATCATAGATGCTGAATCTTTCAGGATATTCCAGTGCCCATATTGTGGCATCCATTCTACATCAAAGGTAGCCATGCGCCAGCATGTGTTTGCCTACCACAGAGAAAAGTACTTGTCTGAGAATCCCATAGAGGACTTGGCTCATAGATGTCGCTATTGTGATAGGCTGTTCTGGCGTACTGAGGATCGTGATGACCACCAGGTTGATGTTCACAAGGACAAGATGGACAACTTCTTCAAGTGTTACGTCTGTTCACATCTCTTTTCTAGCAAGGTACATTTTATTTTTGGTCTTAGATTATGCAATATTAGGTTATGAACATAATAGTAACCATAAATCAAGATTTCACAGTCTGATCTTTTTATATAGTATATGCCCATTTTTTTAATTATTGTATAACAGTATTGGTTTAAAATTAATTTGATTGCAATATAATATTGCAACAATAGGTGTTATGAAAAAAACCTAGGTAATATAAAGTAGCTGTGGACATAAATACAGCTTATGAAATCCAAGGTGATATTTTGTATTAATGCTAAACATGGTAGAGCTTCCTGATGTAAGTTCCCATTGTGAGATTTCAGGCTTATGCCATGTTGTAGTTGAGGTCTGTGCTCTTGTGGGACGTTACACATCGTTGGTTGGTAGCTGGTGACTGACTGCCAACCAGTTCTGTGTAACATGACAGAAGAGCAAAGACCTTCCTTTATGTTCTTGAAGTGTGTAGAATTCTAAGCATCAAGTGGAAATATAAATTGGGTTGAAAGTTTATTTTCTGTGTAGGTAATGATGACATCTGGTTGTGTCATGTCATAGCCTCTGCTGTTCATTTACAGTTCTGTTGTGCTTTGGGCATTAATAACTGCCCAAATTTACCACATAATAAGTAACTGAAACTACACATTCTTACCTCTTTTATGTTCTTGTATAGTTAAATCATGTGCGTGTTCTTGCTATTCATAAATACTAACCAAATTAGTACTAAGCTGTATTGTTGTGTCCTGCGCGGTACCGGTGGGGAACGTATCGTGGATGTTGTTCCAGGAGGGATGGAGCTCGAACTTCAGTTAAGACGGGGAGTTGGGCAGGCCACACACACTTGCAATAATCCCCACATCAATTGTACTGGAGTTTATTAGGCATAAATAGTGAATAATGCTGGTACAAATGAACTGTATTGATGTAATTTGTTCCTTTTTGGGTAATTCCCCGGCGTCTGAGTTCTAATTGCCGACGTTTCAGAACTCACGATCGGTTCCATCTTCATAGGCAGGTGAATGAAGTATATACTTCATTCACCTGCCTATGAAGATGGAACCGACAGTGAGTTCTGAAACGTCGGCAGTTAGAACTCAGACGGCGGAGAATTACGCAAAAAGGAACAAATTACATTTAGAACAGGGCGAAAGCTTAAAAACAAGAACTGTATTGAGTTCAATTCTCAGGATCTTGGATCCCTTCATTAACATTGATCATCCAGCTTCATACAAAGCTGCTGGTCACCGTTCGAGATACTTCTGCAGACTGCAACTGGAGCACAAGGCAGCTGCTCTTGCACTCGATCCCACACATTGCTCCCACGATAAACACTTAGCTGACTACATATAAACAAAAAGAAATAGAAGGAGACTGTATTCCTCCCATGCCTGGTTTGCTTACTGAGAAATGAAAGTGTAAACAAATATTATCAGTTACAGAAAGGCGAGGACTGAGCAGGATGAAACAAGCTTATGGCTTACATGCAGAAAAGAAAAATACATTGTATATCAACCACACAGCAATAATATCCATCAACTATACAACAGTATGGGACTGCTGTAGCACAGTGGTTAAGGTGCTGTACTACAAATCGGAAGGTAGCTGGTTCGATCCCAGCTAGTGTCAGTGGATTTTTCTTTGATATAAAATCCTTCCGATCGCACTATGGCCGTGGGGTCGACTCAGCCTCTAACAGAAATGAGTACCAGGAGCATTTGCTGGGGGTAAAGGCGGCCGATACGTAAGGCTGACAACCTTACCACCATCCTGTGCCGTTGTCATGAAATCTGGGAACCTTAACTTCCTGGAACCCTCTGGGCCACTCCAGGCCTGTAACGGGACTGCTTTACCTTTTTTTATATAACAGTATGGGTGGCGTTGGTAGTGTAGGTTATGGTAAAATTTGAAAACCTGTCAAACTAAAGAAATATCAAGGTGTGTTATGAGTAAAAGAGGCATGATGTTGAATTATGTGGTTGTTGCTGAAATCTTGTGGATAAGAATGAAGTGCAACACACTTAAAATGGTGGCCAATAGATTGCTCATATGGTGTAACATGCAGGAGTACCAGTCGCCACCATATTGGCCACCAGGCACTATGGGGGTCAAACACAATAATCACTTTGCTATCTCCCAGGACCCTTGTGGTGTGACTGTATTTCCAGACTATACAGTCAAGACAGATTTGTGAATGAGTGGAGATACCGAAGTGTGTTCCAGATACCTTAAATCACCCATCCTGATTGTTTACCTTGTTCGTTTACACAGTGAGTGCTGATATAGTGTCATCATCCACCATCTTCTTGAAACTAAAGATATGATGTAGAAATGAATGCCCTGCTGCTGATGTAGTGTATTGCAGGATTTCAGGATCCTTTTGGTAGTACCCTTCCCATTAAATGTCACTGCTTTTTATAGTTAGTTACTATAAATGTTTGGACAGCTAAATTTACAATGTACTGCATGTTCTAAACGTCAATTATATTTTGAATCAAGCCACAGTGCTTATTCAAAAGTGTATGGTGTGGCGTTATAAAATACAGTAATTTAAATTGGAAATGTACTGCAATATAAAGTAACATATTTTCATTTCTTTTTATAAAAATTCCAGGTAATTTTAAATGTAATTTCCTATCTTTGATATTCCCATATGGTCAGAATCATGAATCATTCCATGAACAGTCAGTAGCCACTATTTGCAGTTCCTTGCTGGGGTCAGTTGTTCAAGTTATTGTTGCTATTTTAGCACCAGCAGGTAGTCATACACTTATGGTAGTCTGTTTTCACATATGTGAACAGTAGAACAGATTGCACTGTTACAAAACTTAATATTCATGCCTGGTTTGAATTCTTAACTTTTACCATGTTCATGACATTTCATATGCTGTTATATCCATAAATTTGTTTGAAGCGTAAAGAGAAAAAACCAACTTGATGCCACTTATTTTATTATTTATTCAATACTCATTCATTGCTCAACATGTTTTCGGCCGTTAATACGACCATCTTCAGGAGTCTGCGACTAACTGGTTGTTATTTCATG
>Ga0123357_10012154_pt1 | contig 11097 bp, 5 predicted proteins | sample TergutEmb28metaG_FD_89873 | JGI IMG/M metagenome (GOLD analysis project Ga0123357, IMG submission 89873) | Embiratermes neotenicus P4 segment gut microbial communities from Petit-Saut dam, French Guiana - Emb289 P4 | ecosystem: Host-associated > Arthropoda: Insects > Digestive system > Gut ... | reverse complement strand
TAATGTGAATGAAATGGGATCCCACTGAGTATAATAATAATAATAATAATAATAATAATAATAATAATAATAATAATAATAATTTATTTATTTACTGCAATTGGGTTGTTACCTGGTGGCAGTGGTTATTTTACATGTAAACAAGACATGAAATTGGTTACTACTAAATTTAAGTCGGGAGGACTACATGAGAAGCATGTAGTGACAACTTGGAATATTGGGAACCATCTCAGCATTTGGTCTTAGGCACAGGGATACCAAGAAAAACCTGTGTCAAGATGGCTGGTTGCAGGACCTTCCGAATACTGACTACTAGCCAGCAGTCTGGCACCTAAAGTAAAAAAAAAATCAATACACACACAGTACAAAAACACACATAAGATATCTACAACAATACACACGGCCAACCAACAACAGTTACACCCAAGACAACTTAAAACTAGCAAAAATACACATGAGACATATTAGAATTTTACAACTTGTACGAAAGGTAAAAACACACAAACAAGAGAGTACTGTGTACAGTTTCTTGTAATTGTTTTTTTTTAACAATCATTAATTCACTCATGCTTTCACCCCAGTCTTTCACTTCTCATCACTTACTACACCTATAAACCTTTTCCATAAAGACTCGTTCCCCCCTTCTTCCCTATGCTGCACTTCACCTCTTGTCATTCCACTTCACTTTGTTTCGTTCACTTTATTGCACTTCGCTACACTCCACGTTAGATAACTTTTCACTTCACTTTAGACTTTTCACTTCACTAGACTCCGCTTCTCTACACTTTTTGATGATTTCCAACACACTTTACTTCATTTTAAGTCAACTCAGTTATCACTTTCTTTACCCTCTTTTTAAAAATGATTGGTTTGCAGGGGAGAATTCCTAACACTTCTGCCGGTAACAGGTACCAGTGTTGGATGGTCCTATTTACAAAAGAATATTTCCCTACATCCGTCCTTTGCCTCCTACTCCTAATTGTAATTATTGCATCTTGTTTGATGTATGTTGTGTATTGACGGTGCATAATATATTATACAGATTTGAATTCTCAACCTTACCGCTGTCAGAACCCTCAATCTCACATTTTTGAAGATCTAATTATGTAACATCAGAAGTATCAGTTTCCATTGCCACAGAAGTGAACATGAAAACGTGACACAGAACATATGGGTAGAAGGAGAATACAGCATGTGGTATACATATTATGAAACATTTACTGTGTAACCCCATAAAATGTTTCATTTACAGTGGTGTACAAGAATATATGATACTGAGAGTGTTGTTGCATAATTATAATAAATTTGCAGATTTACTTTCCTAAAGTTCTGTTGAATATTTTCAGTACCTGTTTCAGGAGCTGGTTTTACTCATTGGAGTAATATTTTGCTTGGAATTCCACTAGAGATCTTGGCCCTGTTTAATTATTTTAAAAGTAAATATCTAAATAATCTTACATGTAATATAACTCACATATTATTATTTTCAATTTAAATTCTTAACTTGTAGGTATAAATATATCAATACACATATTCTTATTTGTAGTGACAGATACCACTTCCAATTGGTCTTTAAATTTTGTATTGTTATTTATTATATTGGGTAGATGTCCATGTATTATAAGCTACGTTGTAATATATGAACTGTAATCTGTAATTGATGTGTCCAGTGTTACATGTGACTGAATGGATGAACAAATAAACAAACAAACAAACAAACAAACAAGGAAAGTTGTTTGTTACTTCAGAATATGTTTTTCATTTACATAAACATAATAGCAATTTATAAGGTGATTTATCTTAAATATGCAGTATCCTTACTGATCACCTTATTCTGGAAAAGATGTGTCTTAAAATGCTGAAAAAGGAAGCATTTTTCATTGCATCAGCAAATGGTATTTAGACATTAGAATTCTACTGTTATTTCATATTTTAGTAATCATTACTCTCATATATCAACTCCATACTTTGAATTTCTGATGTGTACATTGAGAACTGAATATATTCTACAAAACAACTGAACACTTTCTAGGTGCTTTATAATCCATGAAATGTATTCTATAAATAACATATTTGCTGTCATTTTGAGTCAACTGTTGATGTCAGATGCTGTGTTGAATGTAGATATTCACATACACCTGCGAAAATTTTGTTCTCTTCTTTCACTTGGTCTCTTTGAGGGATAAATTGTTAAAGGAAAAGTTCAAATACTTCTGCCTGTCTGTAATATTAAATTAAAAATATGTAATAATGTCTCATAAATATTCTAAACAGAAATCTTGTTTTATTTTTACTCTGAAGAATCAGTACAGTTTCAAAGACAAAATATTAAGAAGAGGAAACTGTGTATGATACAGACTGCAAGATTAGCGTTAAGAAGACACAAAGAAATCTGTAGTTTTCAGTGTAAAAATGATGGTACCTGACAGATATAAATATATGGCCTTATTTACTCAGTCTTTATACTTGCTCTTACCATTGCTGTAACAGTGTCATTCATAAATTCATTGATAGATTATTACGTACGTTCTAGCACGGTACACAGAAGTAACCAAAGTAATTATGGTGCGTGAAGGGAGCCCATTTTATTTTGCACACCTAAAAAGTTGAATTTTTAATTAACTCTCCAAAAATACTCCCTTGATTTTCAGAAATATAGTGGTTACATTATCATAATGAGTGTTGGACAAATGAAATGTTTTTAAGTTACAGTGTAAAGCTGAATCATTTAATCTAAAACAAAACAGAACAAATTCAGATGGAGTGGTGCTCAGGCAAGTATTACTTTGTATTTATAACTACATGAATATATATAGTCAAACTTGATTATAACACTTATTCATGTGACAACCTGTATGTAGTGTCAGATATTCTGTGGCACCAATGAATTCCTCACTGTTAACCACAACATTATACTCATCAGTTATAACAACACTTGTTTATAATGACGCAAAATATTCAGTCCCTTTCATGATGTCATAACCAAGTTCGATTGTATTTTCTATATATATAGTACATTTGATAATTTTCAAATTTCTGCTCCAGATACCTTTCTTGTAATGTAGATACGTATAAAGAGTCTTTTTCTTAGCTGGCAGTAAGTATGTATTGGCGTAATCTTTGATAATTCGTATTCTGCTTATCTGATGTATTAATGCAAAATACTGAGACAAAAGTGGGGGAGACTCTCTGTTCAGTACATTGTCAACTATTAATGGTATTATTATCACATTCAATAGGTAATTTAATAGTCATACATTTTATTGTAATGAAGGATTGGTTTTGTCTTTTCCGTTACCATGAGAAGTATTTCCACATTTAATATTGCAACTACTGGGACTGATGTGATTCATATAAAATTCTATATAGCATTGGTCATGTAGGATGTCATGCACCTACCACAAAATAAATATGTCTATAGACAAGAACCAACCTTTAGTAGCCTAGAGGGAAGACATACAGAAAGTGAGGGACCCAAGTCAGTCAATGTGATTTACTAATCTGTTGTTATTTCATTCAATTACTGTGTATTAGTTTTTTTTTTTATTTCATTTACTAATAAGAAGAAAACTGGTGTAAGTTAAGTTACTCTTTACAAAATACTGTATACTGTGTTGTGTGTCATATCTTGCCCTTCCACCTCAAGTTTTGCTGTTTTTCCTAAATTTCTTTGACCACTGGAATTCAAATGTCACTCCCAGGCCTCTCTGTGTGGCCCTTCAACTGAGGACAAGCAAATATTCGTAGCACAAATAATATGACATAATGCATGCTGATAAGAAAGCTGAATTTCTAGGCCTGTGTCTCCTGTGAAACATAATGGATGATATTCGTTACCTAGAGGTGTTGGAAAATTACATTTGGATAGCCATCTAATTTTGGCAGATGGCTCGGTTGACAAAGTCCAACACAATGGCCTACAAGAAGCTAACTTGCTACTAACCAGATGCTTTTTATGGGGACGGATGAAGAAGGAATTGACAAGAACAAAACCAAACTTTGGATGAATTTGAATAGTGAATCGAGCACATTTCTGCAGCAGGTTCCACAAAACTTTCTTAGAAAAGCAGCAGGCAATGTTGAGGGTTTTCTGCATAAATGTGTTGAAAATGCAGTTGGACTTGTGGAAGTGTGACACATGTCACAAGAAATAGCATAGTATAAAGTTCAGTACTCTGAAACTCTTTCTTATTTGTATCATTTTTTTGTGTGTCTTATAGGCAAAACAATATAAGGTGTTTCAAAAATGTGTAAAAACAAATAATGACTACTGAACACTTATCTGTAGATCATAGCCTTTATGTGGGGTGTACCTGGCACACTCCAATGTCTATAAAAAGTGTCTTTCCATTTAATATTTTTGGCCCATTTTTACATAAAGTTTAGTTGTTCCTTAGTCGGTTTGGTGAATAGAAATAATATCCTTTACGATTTTTACATTTAAAAAATGAAAAAAGGAAAATTCTCTGGGTGCTGACCCTAGTTAAATGTGTTGTGCATGTTTGTGCTGTAGATCCTCACTAAAGAACCATGTCAGTATGACTGTCCAGACTGGAACTAGACTGGAGTATTTGCAACATAAGATATATTACATCCACCTACAGCTAATTTAACAAAGTTTCAAAAGGGAGTGTACTACTCAGCAATAAGAATTCTTAACAACCTTCCGCACGAAATCAAAGACTTAGCCAATGATATATTACCGTTTCGGAATGCTTTGAAGAGGTTTTTACTTACAAATTCCTTTCATAATAGTAATTAATATTGTAATTAACAGAGATATTCCTTTGAAATTTAAATGAACAAATAGTTTTAAGTACTTTAATGCTGTACTCTATTTATAACTAAGATTCTTCCAACACTATGTATATTATATTAGTATGTAAGTGATAATGTCTGTATCCACAGGATTGTATCCTAATTTGGATTTACAGACTGCAATTAAATTACATTAAATTATTTGATTAAATGACTGAGATCATGCACAAAAATTAGTTCTTGTTAACAGAATACTGTATTTACATATCCAATGTACAACTTCTAGCGTGATTTTTTACCTACATATTTTTTGCTTGTAGATATAATAGGAAGACTAGATTTGTAACACAAAATCCAGGTAACAGAATATGAGCAATATTATTGTTTTGTGTATCATACATGAATTGCGAAGGAGAACCAAGAAGAAAATACAGTTTATTTTACGTACGGCAATCCTTGCGTTATGATGGCTCTGTTTCAGGGTCTTAAAATCGTTCAACATCTTCCAGATAGTACTAAGTCATGTATTAACACAGTTTTAAAAACATACATCTTATTAGTTCAAAAGCAAACACATGAAATGAATTTAAAATTTTAATTAATGTATTCAGAGCAAATTAATGTGTAACACAACAGATTTCTATTAGTCTATAAATATCAGCCAGTTGTAAGAAGCTTTTGGTACTTCCTGTACAACACAGGCATATGAGAGCATAGTTTAAAATCCTCATTTTCAGTTCACCAGAGTTGACAATGAAACTCACCATATAAGGCTATACTGTAAAAAATTCACTGAAACTGACCCCAGTCTTGTAACAACTTCAATGCAATCCATAGTGTTGATGTTGTTGCTACATATCACTCTCTTATGCAATTTTGCAACATAAACCAATGAAATCTACACTTTTAAAATTAATGCTTTAATTTTACTTTTGACGTCGTTTTCATGTTTCAAACCTCAGTTGATACATGCAGTTTTTGTATGGTATGTTTGTTATACCATATCCCTGCATTAGTTTTGTACAACTTCTCTTTATGCTTGTATATTGGTATATTTGCTTTGCCTGTTGAGCAGTAGCAAATTTTAGGTTTTTTGCACCGTGCATTGTGATACTCAGTTTTTACTGATATTGTAACAAAGTTAGGCATTTTTGGAAGTCAAGTCAAGTCTGTTATTTCGCGTGGGTGAACCATGGGAGGTTACAAAGAGTATCACAAGGAAACTGCAAGCATTTATAAACAGGTGCTGTAGGAAAATTTTTAAGATCTTTTGGCATAACCAAATGGAGAACTGTGGAGGCATGCAGAAGAGAAACTAGTGGCAGTGCAAATCAAACAGTGGCAGTGGAGGTGGACTAGACATACACTGAGAAAGGATTCCTCCGCCATGGAAAACAAACTTTGAGTTGGAAACCCCAAGGACATCATAGAAGAGGAAGACCAAGAAGGACCTGGAGAAAAATGGTAGAGGAGGAAGCTGCAATAGTGGGAAAGATTTGGAGAGAGGTCAAGGCAATAAATGGAAAGACAGTCCACTGGTGTTGCTTTGTGGAGACTATTCTTCAAACCGGAGTAACATGAATTTGACTGACTTGACTGAGTGACTCTGTGTCACAGTTGTATCCTTGACATAGTGAGAGGGATTTTGGGTAATGCAGTGGACTTACAAATATTGGTTAATCTGAATAAAAATATTAAATCTGGAATAACTTATTGTCCCAAATAACTGTTTTCATTAAAAAATTACAGAAATAATGGGCCTTCCTAGAAAATGTAAGAACATTCGGTCACTCTGTGCTATATCCTGCATATACACAATCAGAACATCAAAGACCCTATATTACTTTCAATTGATTAAAACAAATTATTATTGAATATAGTTCTGGTAACTGATGTGTTAAAAAGTTTTTAACTGCTTTTGAAGATTACAAAACGAATGTAAAATTACAAATTAATATATGTAATGCTAAATTTTACTTCATAGGCTTTTAAACATGTGAGTCTGCTAATGGTCCCTTTCTGTAATAATTATTCATATGCATGGTGAATGTCACTTTTTAGGTCTTCCTTATGCACAGCACAATAATTTGTAGTGTCATGTGGGGTTATTTCACGTGCTAAGTTGAAAGTCTGCATTTATTTCATTTTTCAATTACCCATAAAATTTAGATGGTCTGTCCTCAATTTATACAATGAAGAATGCACTAACCTGCATCTTTCTGTATTGTAAACATTAAATGTTTTCAGTTTGACCAATCTACTCTGACTTCAGGACCCAATGTGGTCAATTTGTAAATGTTCAGTATTCTTTGTTATCACTGCTGTAAGGATCATGCCTTTTACCTGTCAATAAACGTGTTACTTAAAGGAAAATGAATATTTAGTAATAAAAATGTATGTGCAAATTGTGTCCATGATGATGACAGATACATCAAATGGTGGTGCTCCAGAAACTACTTAAAGAAAAGCTCAACCCAACAAAACAGAAAGAGTATTTGTAAAATTAGAGGCGTCTGTCTTGAGACAGCAGTATGAGGCCAGGAAGGCAACTACTAAGGCCACTAAAATCATCTTAGTATTTTGACTGAGCACAATACAGTTGTAATGCCATCAGAACAGAAATGACAATAATACAAATTTGTAGTTAATTTCAGTTTTTAAAGGGCTTGAAATTTAAGTGACACTCAAAAAACAATTAAGAAAAATAACAGCTAGTACCCCAAGGAGGAGAAATATCTAACCTTATACCTGGACATGAGAAGAGCAGAAAGTTTTATGTTCAGAATTCTTCCTGAATACTGTAAATACTGTGGGAGAACTAATGAGGAATGCTATTAATTTAGCTTCCTTCTCAGGAACTGTGCATATGAAAGAGGGAAAAGAGTTACTCCAAACAAACCTGAAGAATTTATTAGGTTGCTATCCTTTCCTTTCCTGCAATAAATTGATGTAGAAACTGATACTTAATCAGAAATTGCTATACACATTAACAGTTGTTTTTATTTTAGAATATGTGTTTATTTTTGTGCTTTCATTAAATATCTGCAGATTTGCAAATTTACCATTGCATTGAAGATATGTTGCTTTTCTTCTTTACACTGCAGTAATAAAATTGTTTACTGCACATTTTTATTAACTCAAAATAAAAGCACCTCAGTAACAAATGTGTCAGTAAATTAATATATGACCACCAGTAAACTATAGAACCTATTAATTACTATTGATTCTATGAGCAAAATGTTATGTAATTTTCATTTGTCATATCCAAAGATACTGAAACTGCTCAGTTCTGTGGAGATGAAAACCAGACTTCACAATGCAACACTGAATTATGACTGGACACACGTGGGTAAAATATTGACTTCTGATAGATATGGTCACAAACACATTTTTTTTATGCTGTACCAAACTTAATTCTTTTATTGATTTATGTATACCACTAAAAGTCACTGACCTATGCTGTAAGGAGTCATTGCATAATATAAACATGTGGAGAAGATACAACTCATATTATTGGTTTTACTCATGAATGGCAATGATCACGTAACTAGTCTGTAAGTTGGTTTCTTGGAAACTGGAAATAGAACACAGGTATATAATGAATTTAGGCCAAAAAATTTACTTCAGCATTAAAGTGCAACTTACTTGCCATTTCATAAATGTAATAGAGACATATACAACAGTGTATTGTAAAATCTTGAAATTCATCTAGTATTCAATAAACATACACATTCATAGAGAGATCCATGAAGTTTATCACATAGCCAGCCCAATAAGCTTGTACATTCTTATAAAAGTAGGCCAATATGTTATATTCTGTCTTTCCCTCATAATTTCAGACTTCCATTTCTGAACATCAATATTATCTCTAAATGCTTGTGTTTACATATGACGGGTACTTTAACGGTACTGATATTAAGTCTGTGTCAGTTTCTTTTATTTCTTCAGTTTGGTCTGCAACAGAAAATAACAGGTATGTCCAACTTACACAGCAACAGCTGTTATGCTCATTTGCTATATTCATATACTAAAGTCAAAATTATACAGTGTTTTAATAACTTGGAATTCAAACAGTTTAATGTCGGTAATATATGGAAAATATAAAACAAAACAAAAACTACTACCATCAGTCAGTACAGATCTACATTTTGGTAATGTGTTCACAAATTGGAAGCAACCTTGTTGTTAGAGTCTGCCAAATTTTAATTAGAAAACTAACCATAATTCTGTTATTCCTGAAATTCACCTTTACTATGAAAAGTTTCTCACAGATCTCAGTCTACAGCTCAGTGTGTTCTTTTGGGTGGAATTTCTTTATAATTGCATGATAAAGATTCCAGAAAGCATAAAAGCTAACAGCAATGATCATGAGAAGAACAACTGAGAAGACAATGCTGAGGAAACTTCCATCTATGACTGTGTTTCCTGTTTGATTTCTTCTGCGTGTTTTCGTATCTGGATCATCAATCAGCTTCTTCATAGCATCTAATCTTTCTCGCAGTTCCTCTACAGATTCTGTTAGTACATCAGAAGTGTCTGAAAAAGAAAGAGCAGTAATTCTGTACCAACTTTTTACACTCATAGTACATGGAGTAGGGGTGCAGAGAATTGGAGTACCTTGGACAAGACAGATCAGCAAGGTTCCTTGGTGAGAATATTTTAAGTGATATGAATTTCTGTAATCTTAATAACTGTGGTTCAGCAACTGAATTGCCTTATCAGCTTCAAAACTTTAAAAATTAATGTTGGTGTGTGACAAAATTAAGAGTATCTATTATGGCTACAGCTTTTGATTAAGTGGCAGTATCATTCTACAAGAGAGAAAAAATAAATGCTTTTAGAGTAACAGGGGTGATGTTGCACATAGGCAAGCTACTGTAATAGCAATATGAATACAGTTTCACCCACCCTAAAAATAAGTTGCTGTGATTTCACTGGAACTGAATGTTTCATTGCCAAAGCAAAATTATTCTTAACTGAGAGAATGGCCAATTTAGACATGTTGAAACAGCTTTGATAATTACTTGCAATTTTTTAATGAAAATTGCCCACCTTTTTCAAGATCTGGGGAAAATATCACAAATTCTGTGTGGCAGCTCCTTTGCCCCCTATAGACTTCTTGCCATTGTTGAGGATTTGTCATTTTTATCCAGACGTGAATTCCATATGTGACATGAGGCATAAATCTGATGGTGATGATTGTTATTAATGTTTTCACACTCAATTGAACTCCTGCTCTGTTTTTTCCATTGCTGTAAGCATGGTCACTTGGATCTTTATACTGATACTGGTAACAGTGGTTGTTTTGTCATTGACATTACTGCCAATAAAATGTCCTTTCTCCCTATTAATATGTCTGCTCAACATTCTCAGCGTCTCTAACATAATTTAACATGGTGGAAAAATACTTAAAGGTACCTGATGTTATTCATTATTGTCTCCCTAATCACTGACTATATCAGCTCAGTCTGTATTCCTAGCTCAGTTAGTGATTATGGTTCTCCATTTTCATTTATGCGATGGAAATGCTCACATATCATTAAGTCATATATCTATACAATTCTTTATTCTTTATTCTTCCATTCAGTCCATCCAGTCACAAATTTGACATCGGACACATCAGGCTCAGTCTACATTCCCTACATTACATAAAAATATTCATACACAATATACATAACAAAAGGAACGTGCAATACATTTACATCAATAGTGAAACAGAGTAATATAAAGTATAATTAAAACTCACTCATTAATGTATAATTTTTTAGTATCCTGTTTTGTGGAATTACTAAATACTAAGAATAAAGTGTACAAAATAATAAATAATTGAGTAATAGTAGAAGCTATGAGGACATATATTCATCCACTGAATAGAAAATGTGTTGCAGTAAAAAATACTTCAGTCTTATTTTAAATTCCTGTATCTTGTCTAATCTCCTTATTGTGTAAAGCAATTTATTGTACAATTTTATACTAACATTTGCGCTACTGTTTTTAAAAAAGTGTAGTTCTGAAGAATTTAGTACGAAGATCTGATGTTTGGCATGTACAATGGTCATGTACTTCTTCATTATGTTTCATCTTTTTCATGTTTGATTTTACACAACACACATCCTCACTTATATACAGACAAGGCAAAGGAAGTATATTCAGATGTTTAAAAAGATTCCTGCAAGAAGCATGTCAGCCTGCTTTACCTATTATTCTTAAAACTTTCTTCTGTAATCAAAAAATTCTTATACTTTCAGGATCACCACCCCACAGGGTCAAATCATATCTCAAATGAAAATGAAAACATGCAAAGTACATGGTTCTTAAGATATATGGACTCATTACTTT
>Ga0123357_10012153_pt1 | contig 11098 bp, 10 predicted proteins | sample TergutEmb28metaG_FD_89873 | JGI IMG/M metagenome (GOLD analysis project Ga0123357, IMG submission 89873) | Embiratermes neotenicus P4 segment gut microbial communities from Petit-Saut dam, French Guiana - Emb289 P4 | ecosystem: Host-associated > Arthropoda: Insects > Digestive system > Gut ... | reverse complement strand
GTGGAGATACCGTGTGGGGCTATAATTCTAAGCCTGTACATGACTGTGCGGAGCATTTAAATGGCCGCAGCGCACCCATATGGTGCGTTCGTAGGATGCGGAATTAAAAGGATCGGGTGCGTTTGTCGGATAAAGGTTAATGCATGGAATATGGAACATTTCCCATTAATTATATTGGATATATAAGACCTCCAGTACACACTGTCAGGTTGTTTGACATGAAGTAGTCTCAGCTACAGGCAACATTGTTAAATAAACCAGTACTTTAGGGTTGCTGATACTGCCATAGGAACTGGAGGGCAGCAGGACTGTAGACCAAGAGGGGGAGGTCTGAAGCATATTCATCTATGCCATTGTTAGGACTTCTTTCTGTGACCTTTTTGGAACAGAAGTAAGCTTTAAGAATGAAATTGGAAGTAGAGGAAGCAAGTTACTTAAAAATGTGTGTAATTTGATGCATACAATAGAACTCTCATGAAAGATTTGTGGTGGACAGAAGCTCTGTACAACTTAAAACAAGAGAGTCATAAAAGGGGGTAGTGTCAAAAACAAACAGAAAAGTACTACTGTATTTACAAAAACATTATATTTACTTGAATTTAAACCTAACAATGTTTTTCTTCAGTCCATTTTATATTTATATTTGTATATTTATTTCCTGTGACACAAAAAAACTGAAAAATAAACTGAATTAAGATATCACAGAACAACACATTCTATGAGTCAGTTTTTCTTGTAGCATATCTTGAAACAAATTAACATATACACGCTACAAAACATGACTCCATTTCGATCAAACACTACAGAGTAAAGTGTAAATACCAGAAGCATTGTATGTATATGAGTGTATATGTAGAATGTTAATTTTTAAAATAATCAAGGAGTGTTTTGGCTTTGTTGGTTGGTCATGATGAATGAAGAGTACCAGTTTCTCCTTACAACGTGAAAACTTGAGACTGCTTCACCAAACGTAGGAAATGGGAGTTCCTCCTCTGCCTCTTCCTTACTGCCAGCGCTTTCTTCACCATGTCTACTTTTCACTGACTGGCAGACTTCCTGTATGATCACGGTGGCCATTGTCATAGTGGTTACATTTGCACTGACAAAATCTGAGAACTTGATTGCTGGATTTGAATTTACACTTCCTCCAGCCTTCCACTCCAACCTCCTTCTTATCATCCTTGGATTCTTAGTATTCTGTGAGAATTGGTAGTACACTGCTGTGATAGATTATGTTCAAGTCTGACATCCCTTAACTTCCTTGCGCGTAATCATGGCACTGTTTACTCAACTGAAACTCAGAGTTGTAAACATGAACCTTAAACTGAGGCTCTGAAAAGATGGAGGGACCAAATTTACTTGCCATCAGTGTGGGTAAGTCCTAAAATTGAGAAACCTTGAATTGAGAAAAAATTTACTTTATTTGTATGGGATTTTGGCCAGGACAACATGATACAAAACAAAAATATGGTAAGATCTAAAATAAAGAAATCTTAAATTGGGATTCTGCTTAATATGATTCAAATCTAATTGGTGAGCAGTTAATTTTAATTTAATTTTGGAAAGGCATATCCACATAGTGCAGTGACTGATGCTGTAAACAGAGTATTTCACACCTATAACAAGTTTAAGAATCACATTGATCATGAAGCTACATCTTAATTGGACCCAAGACTAGAACTATGTAAACTCTTGTCATAAGTGCTGTAAAACCATGAAGAAATTTCTGACATATGGTGATCCTTCATCCAATGTGGCGGTCAGGCAGGGTTTTCATAGCATGCTTACTTACTTACTCCATGGAGCAGAGACCTTCTTGACAAGCCACATGGTTCTTAGCTAGTCAAGAAATCCCCCACATTTTATGGAACCCAAAGGTTAAAAGAGCCTGCCACCTATCCCTATTCTGAGCAGGATCAATTCAGTCCATGCACCTCCAGCCCACTTCCTGAAGATTCATTTTAATATTATCCTCCCATCTAAGCCTGGGTCTTCCCTCAGATTTCTCCACCAAAACCCTGTTTAAACCTCTCCTCTTTCCGCATACATGCTACATGCCCTTCCCATCTCTTTCTTCTAGTTTTGATCACCCAAATAATATTTGGTGCGTACAGATCCTTAAGCTCCTCACTATGTAGTTTTCTCCACTCTCCCTTTATCTTGTCCCTTTTAGGCCCAAATATTGTTGTCAGCACCCTATTTTCAAACACTCTCAGCTTACGTTCTTCCCTCAATGTGAGAGACCAAGTTTCTCACTCATACACAACAACAGGCAAAATTATAGTTCTTTGTATCTTAATCTTTATATTTTTAGATAGCAAACTGAAAGACAAAAGATTCTGCACTGAGTGTTAGCAAGCATTTCCTGGCTTCAATCTCCTCTGAATTTCTTTCTGAATAGAATGTTTGTATGTTAGGGTTGTTCCCAAGTATTTGGACTGTTTAACCCTTTCAAAGGAACTATTGTCAATCTTTATATTATGAATTCATCCTGAATTTTGATTTCAAGACATGACTGTGTACTTAGTTTCATCAGCATTTACTTGTAGTCCAATCTTCTTACTGGTAACCACTGATGCTTCTGTGTTTTTCTTTAAAGTATGTATGATTCCGGCCAATATATTAACATCATCAGCTTAAACCAGAAGCTGATGTGTGCCATTTAATTTCAAACCATCCTGGTTTACCTGAACCCTCTTAATGGCATACTCTAAAGCAAAGTTGAAAAGCAATGGAGATAAAGCATCTCCTTGTTTCAAACCATTCTTAATAAGAAACATGTCAGACAAATGTTTGCCTACCTGGACTGTGCTGTAGGTTTCATTCAGACTTATGCTTCCTAGCCTTACCAGTTTTTTGCAGATACCAAACTCAATGACTGTATGGTACAAGACTTCCCTCCTAACTGAAACTTATGCTTTCTTGAAGTCTATATATAGCTGATGCACTGCTCTCTTGTATTCCCATTTTTTCTCAAGCATTTGACAAATGCAGAATATATGATCAGTAGTTGACCTGTTGCATCAAAGTCCACACTTATGATCCCCATTAATTTCCTCTGCATATGAAGTTAACCTTAAAAGCAGGATGTTGGATAAAATTTTTATGTAGTGGACACAAAGTGATATGCCTTTATAATTACTACAGTCTGTTTTATCACCCTTCTTATACATAGGTGCTATGATCAACTCCTTCCACTGCTGAGGCAAATTCTCCTTATTCCAAATAGAATTAATAAGTTCATGGATCTCAGAGTAAATTGTCCTACCCCCTGCTTTAATCATTTCTGCTGGGATTTGATCAGTACCTGGTGATTGGTGAGTATTTAGCTTTTCAATATCCATCACCATCTCAAAGTCACTGGGGTTGGGCACAAGTGGCTCTGCTGTATGAATTTCTATCTGCCTAACATCATTTCCCCCATGTACATTCATTAGCCTGAGAAATGGTTCCTCCATCTAACCAAAGTGCTGTGGGAAGTTCATCAATTTTAACTTTCAGATACTCCCTAACCCCCCTCTCCCTCTCCCCTCCCTGAAATGTCTACTAGCTTCTTCATGTCTTACATTGTTGAGATTATCTGCTTTGCTTTGGTGTGGTTCCTGTAACTACTGCATTTTATCCTGCATCCTTTGATATAAAAAAGTGAACATTCTTCATCAAACCATGGATTATGCTGTTTCAATTAATACAGACCCAGACTCTCTTTAGCTGAGGACTTGATAGTCTCTTTAATGTATTCCCAAGCCCTATTTATGTCCTCGCTATCCCCTATATTCTCCAAAGCTACATACTTGCTGGGGATCTTAATCTGATACTGTTTCCTAACCTCCAGCTCACTGAGCTTCCTGGTATTGAATCTCTCCACATCAAACTTCTTAGCTGCTTATCTACTTCCTCCCAATCTTTCCCTAACTTTTGCAACCACTAGATAGTGATCAGTATCATAGTCAGCTCCCCTGAAACTTCATACATCTAATACACTTGAATGCCATCTCCTTTCTATCAGTGTGCTCAATCTGGTTATGAGTCTTCTCATCAGGAGAGGCCCAGGTGGACTTATGAATGTTCTGGTGCGGGAACATCGTGCTCTTAACATCCAGATTTTTTATTTGGTGAAGTTTACTCTTCTAACACCATTAACATTACTATCCTGATGTAGACTCTCATTCCCAATTGTTGGTTTGAAAATATCCCCTCTCCTCACTTTAGCATTAAAATCTGCAAATAGAATTTTCATATGGTACTGAGGAAAATGATCATAAACCTGCTCTAATTCCTCATATAAACTGTCTTTTGAAACATCAGTTTTCTCCTCACTTGGTGCATGTGCATTCAAAACCATGATATCACACCAGCGACCTCTCAGAATTATATATGACATTCTATCAATAACAAAATCTACTCTCTTAACTGCTGATACTTTTCAGTGGTGTACAAAAAAATCCTATTTCCAATTGATGATTCCTTTCCCATAAAAAAATATAATCCCCTGGTCTTACAGTGCCTCCTTTGTCCAATTTAACCTCCTGTACAAACACTAAATCTAATTTATACTTAACTCATTCCCTGGAATCTGTCATGAGTGACCCTGACCTATACAGGCTCCTCGCATTCCATGTACCAATTCTTATGTTCCTTTCCATTCCTTTAGTTGTACTGAAGGTTTGGGCCAGGCCCAAGGCAAATGCGTCCATTTTGTAACAAGGCTAATTTTTACAGTGAGGAGTTATCACCTCGTCCAACTCCCAAGTTGGAGGACAACCCCTTGTCAGCCGTCTGCGACTGCTCATTCAATATGCGCCATGGCATGGTGACAGGCACCCACTTATCATGGAGTAATCATAGCATGTTGGGCAAAAATGCCTTGTGCAAACTTCTTATAGGAAATTTTATTTTATGTGAATGTGGACACTTTTGGACCCCCCATCGTTTAAAATACATTTATTTCTGGATGTTAAACATTCATACAGTTCTTGAGTAGTTGATGCTACCGGCTTCCATGGTGGATGAGCAAGCAACAACCAGCATTTAGATGTTTCAGCAATCAGCACATATTTGTCACATTTTGCATTATTTTTAAAACATTTAGTCAAAACCTCACTGGGAAGAACTGTGTTGGGCGATGTGTTACTGTTACTGTAAGATACTGACAATACCTAGAGTTTAAGGAAATGTTTTCATATTAACCCTTTGGCACTGAACATAATATATATATATATATATATTATATATATATATATATATATATATATATATGCAGTGTGATGCTCAGTATGCCATACATCATATAATCATATATACCAGTGTTTCCCAAACTTTTTTACTTGTGGACCCCTTTTGGCTTTGCAAAATAACCTCATAACTTCACATCCTTGGTCATGTAGTATGTCCAGATGATGGCTAACAAAAATTAAAAATTTATGTCTCAAAACTGAGTTTAGATAATGGTAAATACGTACAAGTAGCATATGTAATAATGCATTGCATGATTTGACTTGAACTGATTATTGTCGCTTGCTTCGTGGGTACAGGAGGTTTCATAATTAGATATTCTAATGGCCATACAAAAAACAAATCACCAATTAAAGATGTTTTACAATTATTTTTAACAAAACATTATCCCTGAAGGGAATTCAAAATAAGTAAATTTCAAAGTGGCCATTACAGAAATGTATCCACGGATCCCCTGGGAACTAGTCACGGATCTCTTGGGATATGTGGAGCACATTTGGGAACCACTGATTTAAATACTCCTATATAGCCCCCACATAAATTCCAGTCTTTTGCAGATTGCTCCTGATATTTAATTCCAGGGCCAAAGGGTTAAGAAGCTACCACTCACTCCAAGTAATACAAACCTTTTTGGATTTTGTTGGATTTTAATCCTTTATGTAATCTCTGCATAGATTAAAGAAACTCTGGATCTGAATCGCTTACGGCCTATCCTAAAGGAATTTGGAGAATACCCAGACTCTTACCGATCTCTCATTTGGAGAACCATCTTACAAATACCTTACAATCAGCCGTCATACATGAGTCTTATCAAACGAGACGTCCACCCAGCTTACCTGCATCATGAAGAACAGTATCCATTAGAAAACAGAAGTGTCTTAAAGAATCTAAAACGGTAACTGTTCTTGTACATTTCACTTTTTAAATTAAATTTGAAAAATATGTATAGGAGGAAGTTTTTGAAGTGTTCGTAGAATGTGTTTTTCAAGTATCTGCATTTCCCAAACCAGGGCATCATTTCATTGACATTCATGTGATAATTGATATCTCTTGGTTTAGAGGTCTAGTTCTTTGGCTTCATGGCAAATTCACAGGGAACATTGCTACCATACATATTTAGTTCCATGTTTATTTATAATCATGAAATAAATAAATTTGTAGTCATGATTATTGTTGATTTCTCATTATATACATGTTGTTGTAATATTGAATATATAATGCTCTTATCACATTCCAGACACAACAAGAGATTTAATAATTGGCAGAATGTCTGCAGTTCAGCATATTTTCTGCAGGTTTGAGGTATCATTAAATTGTGTATAATATTATGTTTTCAGGTTACTGTCCTGTTTAGCTCATTGGTCCTCAGTATTTGCTGAGGTTAAATTCCTGCCATTGTTTGTGTTCCCATTTGTGAAAGTTTTCCAGAATGATCCATTTGTTTGCTTCGAAGCTGTTGCTACAATCATTTGTAAGTATTTTTCAGTGCAAAGTCCTAATTTTTTCATCTATTGTTGTCATTATCATCATCACTATTGTCAATATCATCATCATTTCACAGATAATTATCAAATTGTGTCATGTCAGGTTAGAGTATGTATGGTGAATTTGAAAGGACTGGGAGAAAAATGTCTGTCCTGAATACAAGTCAGGCATGTTACTGCTGTGCGGGATTTTAAGTTGTCACTCTGATGCTGATGAAGATTAAAGCCTTATGGGATGTGATGTTGTGTCAGTTGGCAAATAGTTACTGGCGTGCCAAAGGGGCTTGCTGCTTTTGCCTTCAGAGTTCTAATCGGTCCTGTAGGTGGAAGCTTCTCTGAAACATAAGTAAGAATTTACGAACCAGCATAGCAACATATTGCAGAAGACTTGAATCTTCATGTTACTGCTAGTCCAGTCTCTTCATGTAGGTATATAATTACATTGGTATGCTTGGTTATCTGTGATATGTTACCCATTATTACAAATGTGGGAAGGCATTCCACTTGATGTCCAAGAGGTCAGCATTAGCAGTGTTGTATTTTTGTGTAACTAATTCATGATTATTGGTATGAGACTTCCTGATGTTGATGAACTTGGTGAAGTATGTCGCAAGAAGTACCAGTATTTAGACTTTGAAAGTAATATTAAATAAAATGTTGATTATGCATTGCAGTTTGAGTAACTTTGATGTTGTTTGATGCATACACAAAATTGTGAAAAGCAACTCTTAGCTTCATCATGTCTGTCTGTCCGTCCACAAGGAACAACCTGGCTTTCACTGGACAGATTTCATTACATTTGATACTTGAGTATTTTTTTAAATCTGTCAAGAAAGTTCATGTTTCATTAAAATCTGACAAGAATAACAGGTCCTTTATATGAAGATTAACATATATTTTTAACATACCTCACTCAGTTCTTCTTAGAATGAGAAATGTTTCAGACAGAAGTTGTAGAAAAAGTCAAAACACACATTTTATATTCGGTAACTTTTTTCTGAAAATCATGCTGTGTATGAGATAATGTGGAAAAATACTGTAGAGTTGGACAGGCCACAAATGACATGCTGGATACCTGAGGCTACAGGCACCCACTAGAATATATAATACTGCTTTTCCACTTCAACAATGGTTGCACAAATGTGCCTCAGTGTTACATATATGTACATTGCCTATCTTATGTTAATAATAAAAAGGTATTTTGATGTGAAAAAAAAAATTGATTTATTCTGTGTTTCTCACTTCAGTGAACTGGTGTCAGCATTGGTTTGAGTACTTCCCATTTCCACCAATTAATGTGCTATCCATGATTGAGAATGTTCTTTCTGAGCATGATTCAGAACTGCTGGCATTTTACTATGATGCTGGAATCAAAACAGATTTATATGCATGGACTCTGCTTGAGATGGCATTTTCAGAGGTATGCAACCTGATATAGTATGGTATGTTTATTATATCAATGAAAAACAGTGAACGCATACCAAGTGTATGAAGAAAGAATTATCTTGTGCAATCTTAAGTGTCTCAGAATTAAGAAAATTAAACCAGAATAGTTGTTATTCGTTGTAGGTTGTTTATTGAAAGTTGTGTTAAAAAGTCTAATTTTGTGAAATGTAATTCAATGAACATATACAATTTAGCTACAGAAACTGAGTTCATATAGTTCTTAGTTTCGGAGAGGTGTACTGATTCCATCTTCAGGTCTAGGCAGCCCAGTAGGATTTTTTAGATCCTGAAGGTAGTGAAGCAAATTCCATTGAAATGTCAGTAACTATTTACCATGTGACATGATGTCATCTCAGGTGAATGAATCTTTATACTGTGAAAACTGTGAGAACCTCATATCTCAAAAATGTGATGGAACATTGAAAAATGAGGGGTAGCATGGCATTTCCTAGGAGTACTGCATCATGTTCCAGTAATTAGCATATACATTTTCAAGTGAATGCAATTATTACCCATTGGGTTGCAGGTTGTGCAGCAGGGAACAATGAGGTGTAATCGCATGGTAACAGTAATCATCATTATCATCCCTCTGAATATTACGTCTAGCTGGTCTGTGAACCATCCTTTTGCTAAATGCCTGTTTAAGCATATATTATTTATCATAGAATTATCGTGTCATGTCAGGACCATGTTAATTTTGAGATGGTCTTTTCCTGTTAGAGCTATCATTCATTTCTCATTCGTAATTTGTGTTGCATAGGATTGAACCTTGATAGTATTAAACTATGTTGATTTGGCAAATTTTTAGGTGTGTTCACAAAATTGTGAAAAGCTACTAATATCTTCATTGTGTCTGTCTGTCCATCCATCCGTCTATCCTCATGGAATAATGCAGCCTCCACTAGAAGGATTTTCATAAAATTTGACATTTGAGGATTTTTCAAGAATCTGTCAAAAAGTCAAGTCAAAATTCAACAAGAATAACATATACTTTACATGAATACCTATATATATTTATGATAGTATCTGGCTGAATTCTTCATAGAATGAGAAATATTGCAGATAAGATTTATAGAGCAAATCAAAAGACACATTTTATGTTCAGTAACTTTTTTTTTTAATTGTGCCATTTATGAGATAATGTGGAAAAGTATGGTAAAGCCAAGCAGGCCACAGATGACAATATAATGTGGCACAGAAAGTATAGAGTTTGCATGCCAGATGACTAAGGCAAGAATACAGACACACACTTAAAGTATTGAATACTTATTGCTTCATAATTGATTAATTCCATCTGATCTCATAAAATGTGTCACAGCAACACTTACAAAAACTGAGAAAATGTTCCATGACATCTGTAATTATGTTCTGTTTAGCTAAATTGTATGTCTAAAGAAGGCCCTGATCAAATGAACATTCGTTTGTTTCAATGCAGCATCAGGCACTTGCATGAATACCTAAGTTTATTGTTGTCAATGGCATAAATGTTGTTCAACTGTTAGTATTTCCATATGGTTGACAGGGACATGTAGATAAACAACACGTACAGAATGCATTGCTGTATTTCCACTGCAACAGTGGTTATGTGAACACGCCACAATGTTATGTTGTATATACATTGCCTATCTTGTTAGGTATTCACAGCAGTGTAATTAAAGATTTCAGTCTTCTGGGATTCGACGCAGTGTTCAAGGTCCATGAAGACTTTTTTATGGACTCTGAAGCTTTGGAGATGAAGGTGACATGTTCCTTCAAAATGTCAGGAACCACTTACCCGGTGACACAATGTCACATCCTAGAACACTGGAATCATTTGTACTGATTTTGTTGGTTGTATATTTATGATGCAAAATAAAAGACCTAATTTTGGCCTAAGAGGGAGAGGCTGAGAGGAGGATGGAGAAAATTGCATAATGAGCAGCATCATGATCTATGCTCCTAACGAAGTTGTAAGGTGATCAAATCAAGGAGGATGTGATGGGTATGACATGTGACATGCATGTGGAAGAAGTTATGCATACAGGGTTTGGATGGGAAAATCTGAAAGAAGGAGACCCCTTGAAAGACCAAGATTTAGATGGGCGTATAATATTAAAACGGAAATTAAACAAATAGGATGGGAGAACATGGGCTGGATTTATCTGGCATAATGACAAATGGCAGGCTGTTTTCAATACGATAATGAACGTTCAAGTTGCAGAAGATACAGGGAATATCATGACCACCTGAGGGACTGTCAGCTTCTCAGGAAGAGCTATGCTGTTATGGAATTAGTAAAGAAGGTAGAAGTTAGAAGACAATTACCTAAGACAACCTCCTCAGCATTCCCATTTGTTTTTAATATTTGTCATTTTGTTACTGTAATGAAATTTTCTTAATGGCTGATTACAAAAAGGGGATGGCATTTTGTATGTTGTTTCAGGTGCTGACAAGGTCAGACTGGTTATATCTGTGGGACCATGTCTTATCCAATGAACCCTCCTTCCTGTTGATGGCTGTTGTGTCTTATAATATTGTATGCCGTAGAACTGTCATGTCATGTCGGGGCCATGGTGATTTTCAGGTGATCTTTTCCAGTTAAAGCTACCATTTACTGCTCATTAGTAATGCATGTGTTATTGGTTTGAAATTTAATGGTATTAAAACCTACTGATATTTATGGTTGATGAATTATGACACAATCAGGATTGTTATCTTTGTCATTGGTTCATCATTGTCAAAGATATTCATAAGAGTTCAGTTTGTACCATTTTCTTACCAGTCTTATTGGATGTACCCAAAGGTGACCCCACTCCTGCTCAAAATCTTCAGTTTGCAGGAAAATACTTTGTACCCATACAGATTGTATTGACTTTTTGCCTCAATAAAAGGTGACCCCCCCCCCCCCCCCTTCTTTTTTTTTTAATTTATTAAAAAATTTTTCTTTTTTTTAT
>Ga0123357_10012152_pt1 | contig 11098 bp, 13 predicted proteins | sample TergutEmb28metaG_FD_89873 | JGI IMG/M metagenome (GOLD analysis project Ga0123357, IMG submission 89873) | Embiratermes neotenicus P4 segment gut microbial communities from Petit-Saut dam, French Guiana - Emb289 P4 | ecosystem: Host-associated > Arthropoda: Insects > Digestive system > Gut ... | reverse complement strand
CATATAGAAGCTGCCGGTTAGACGAAATTGTGCTGACCGGCAAGAAAAATGCCGGCGCAAAAATTTCACCTTTCCCTGTACTTTCCCTTGCATCCTGCGCGCGGACTGTGTAAACTCTCTCAGTACACTGCGGGAAAGCAGCACAAGTCGCCAAGGACGGCGCTGATTCCTCCGCAGGCTGTTTGCCTGTGCGAATGAGGTGCAACCATGATCACGCCTACGTCACCCACCGGGGCAGCCATCACGATGAATTCTCTTGCGGACAAGACGAGCCGGGGCATGCGTCTGACGAATGCTGAACAAAACATCGTCATGTCCAACGCGTCATCGATTGCTTCAAGCGCGTTCGGTCCCAAGCCTTCGGAGATGCACCTGACCCCTATGCAACTCCCCGAAAACGTCAAAGGAATTCTGGCCAGCTTCAGTCTGTAGCCGCACAGCACGGAAAAACGCGCCATAGCGTTTTTCGTTTCGCCGCGACGAAGTCCGCACACAGAACCCCGTGTTCCCGCTTGGGGTTCTGTGTGTTTCAAGAGGAAGAGCATGAGCGCGACTGTAGAAGATTTAACTGTCAACTATGAAGAAAACGGGCAACTTGTTGTCAAGGAACTCGACAAGGCCATCCTGTCCAAAGGGGCGTGGACCACGGTGCTGTTCCGCTACCAGGAATGGATGCCCGCCAATGACGGCTACGGCCCGGACAAATATGTGATCCGCCGCTACAAGAAGACCGGGGGCGAATACCGCCAGCAGTCGAAGTTTACCATCTCCAGCGCGGAACAGGCCCGTAAGATCGTCGAAACCCTGCAGGGCTGGCTGTCATGAGCCGCGCCTTCCGCGTCTGACGACACGCTGAGACGCTCCCCAAAAAACTTGTTTTCAGGTGTGCCCATGCCGATGTATGATTTTTCCTGTCAGAACTGTATGACGGTGTTTGAAGAACTGCTGGTGAAGGACGATGGTGCTGCCGTTGTTGTCTGTCCCATGTGCGGATCGGCCGCGACTGCGCGGATGCTCAGCGCGCCGAGCCCGCTGAAAACAGGTGCCTTCCCCTTCAAGCCCGGGCCCGTGCATCCCTTGGCCGGCCGCATGGCCGGCGGCTGCCCGAGCGGCGGCAGCGGTTTTTCCTGAAGCCGCTAATCCCTCTCCGGGAGAGAGCCGCGCATGTCCACCTTCGTCCTATGGGGATCGTATGCCTCACAGTATGACAGGCTTTGGCCGTTGCATAACGGAAGATGACGCCTTCATCCAGCAATGGGAAATTCGTAGCGTCAACAGCCGCCACCTTGATCTGAAATGGCGTCTGCCGTTGGTTGCGCGCAGTCTGGAGACGCACCTGGAAAAAGTCGTCCGCCGCTTTGCGCAACGCGGGCGGGTGGAAATACGCCTGAGCCTGGAGCGTGTCAGCGCTGTGCAGCCCACGGCGGATTTTGACGCGCAGATGGCCGCAGCCATGCTGGACGAGCTGGCCAAGCTCGCATACAGCCGGGGAGATGACTTTGTCCCTGACTATAACGCGTTGCTCAACCTGCCCCTGCTCTGGGGCGACAACGCTGCCGAAACGGACGAGGAGTTGCGGGCGCGGCTTGAACAGGGGCTTGACATGGCCCTGCGCGACTGGAACGAAGCGCGCGCTCACGAAGGGCGCGCCCTGTCCACGGATTTGCAGTCCCGTATCCTGCGCATGGAAGAGTGGCTTGCGCGCGTTGAAGAACGCGCGCCGGCCGTCAAGGAAGAACGGCGGCAGCAGATACGCGAACGCTTGCAGGAAAGCCTGCAATCCCTCAATATGGAACTGGACGAAGGCCGTTTTCTGCAGGAAATCGTCATTTTCTGCGACAAGCTTGACATCAGCGAGGAATTGACCCGGCTGCGCACCCATCTTGAGCGCTTGCGCGAGCTTCTGGATACCGGAACCGACACGGGCAGGCGGCTGGATTTTACCTTGCAGGAATGTTTCCGCGAGATAGCGACCTGCGGCAATAAGGCCCAGGATGTGCAACTTTCCCGGCTGGTGGTGGACTTCAAAAATGAACTGGAAAAATGTCGGGAACAGGTGCAAAATATGGAATAGCTTTTGGGAGCGCACATGCAGACGCAACAGGTAATCAATATAGGTTTCGGCAACTTTGTGTTTGCCGGGCGGGTCGTGGCCATTGTCAGCCCGTCCTCGGCCCCTATGAAGCGACTGCGTGAAGACGCTCGCGACGAAGGCAGGCTTGTGGATGCGACCCAGGGGCGCAAAACCCGCTCCATTCTGGTGACCGATTCCAACCACGTCATACTTACCGCTATCCACCCTGAAACCCTTAGTCAGCGCTTCACCCAGGAGGAGGCGGTAAAATTATGGAAAGAACCGGCTTAGTGCTTGTTGTGTGCGCCCCTTCCGGCGCGGGAAAAACCACCTTGGTCAAGATGCTCATGGAGGAGTTCCCGCAAATAGGGTATTCCACGTCCTGCACGACCCGTCCCCCGCGCGAGGGCGAAGTCCCGGGGCAAGACTACACCTTCGTCAGCCAGGAGGACTTTCTTGAGTTCCAGCGCTCGGGGTATTTTGCGGAATGGGCCGAGGTGTACGGCAATTTTTACGGCACCCCGCTCAACCCCACCCTGAACATTTTGCGTAGCGGGAAGGATGTGCTTTTTGACATTGATGTCCAGGGCGCCTCGCAACTCAGGCTGACCCTGACGAGCGGACGCTATGTGTTCATTCTGCCGCCTTCCCTGAAAGTGCTGGAGGAGCGACTGCGCGGGCGCGCGAAGGACAGCGAGGAAGCCATTCAACGACGCCTGATGACGGCGCGGCATGAAATCCGCGAAGCCCACTGGTTCGACGCCTGGATTGTGAACGACGATCTGCGCCGCGCCTATGACGCGCTGCGCTCCATCTATATCGCGGCCACGCTTGAGCCCAAGTGGCGGCCCCTGTTGCTCAAAAATATCCTGGAGGGGAAAAGCGCCGTATGACGCAACAAAGCGACCCCAAACTCCCGACCACCCATGACCGCATCAAAGGCGTTTTTTCCACGCAGGAAATCCGCAAAGTGGGAACAGGCACCACGCAACGCAAAACGGTCTACAAAGGCTTTTATTTTATTGAACAGGACGACAACGGCAATATCGAATGCCAGCCGCTCAACTCCAATTACGTGCCCTCAGGCCAAAAGCGCTCCATCACCCTGGAAGAAATTGTGGAGAAATTTGCGCCGGAACCCGAATTCTATCTCAATTCCGTGTACCCCAAAATGCGGGAGTTGCAGCGCACAATCGACAACGCCGACACGCACAGGGCAAAGGGCGAAACCTTCGCCGCCGAACATGAGTACAGTGCGGCGCTGAAGGTGGATGAAGAAAATGTGCGCGCCAACTTCGGCATCGGCCTCACCTATCTGCAACGCGGGGAAAACAACAAAGCCGACGATATTTTTGCGCGACTCGTCAAACTTGACGCCACCTTTGAACCCGAACACAAGCATATGTTCAATGATTTCGGCATTAACCTGCGCAAGGCGAAAATGTACCAGCAGGCCGTCATCTATTACAAACGGGCTCTGGAAATGACCAAGGACGACGAGAACCTGCATACCAACATGGCCCGCGCCCTGTTCGAAATCAAGGATATCGAAGGCTGCGTGGCGCACCTCCTTCAGGCTCTGGAACTTTTCCCAAAGCAGGATCAGGCGACAAAATTCCTGCATTGGCTTGTGGAGAAAAATCTTATTACGGAATCCGGCATCCAACGGATACGCAAGACGCTGGAACAAGAGACCAGCCCGGCGGCGCAGGCGCCGGAAGCGCCAACGCCAACGCAATGAAAACCTGGCGCTTCCGCCCTCTTCCCTCAAGCCCATCCCCCTTGCCGGCTTGGGCTGAACGCCTCAATATCTCGCCCTTGTTGCTGGATATGCTTTGGCGGCGTGGACTTGACAGCCCGGAAGCCATGGATGCCTTTCTCTCTCCCGGTCTGCGCCATCTCGCGCCGCCGGGAGACTGGCCCGGCATGGAACACAGCGCCCGGACGCTCGCCGCGGAACTCCTCGCGGGCAAACAATTCGCGGTCTGGGGCGACTATGATGTGGACGGCGTCAGTTCCGCCGTGCTGGTGCGGGATGTGCTGGCCACCCACGGCATGACGGCTATAGCGCATCTGCCGGACAGACGCAGTGAAGGCTACGGCCTCAACGAGGCTTCGCTTGAAAAGCTTGCGGCGCAAGGGATCCGGGTGCTGTTGACCGTGGATTGCGGCATTTCCGATGTGCAGGCCGTGGACAGGGCGCGTGAACTCGGCATGTGCGTGGTCATTTCCGACCATCACCTTCCGCCCTCGGAACTCCCCAAAGCGCATGCCGTCTGTAATCCCCGCCTTGCCGATTGTCCCTGCCCGCACCTGGCCGGCGTCGGCGTGGCCTTTTTCCTCATGAGCGCGCTCAATGCGCTGCTCGCGCCGCATACCGGAGCGAGCCACGACATGCGTGAAACGCTTGATCTCGTTGCGCTCGGCACCTTGGCGGATGTCGTGCGCCTCAGCGGACAAAACCGCATTCTCGTCAAAAACGGCCTGCTGAAAATCGCCCAAAGCTCACGTCCGGGTCTGGCGGCGCTTAAGGAAGTCTGCGGCTTTCACCCTGCCGCCTCTCTTTCGGGCAGTCAGGTGGTCTTCAGTCTGGCGCCGCGCCTCAACGCCGCCGGACGACTGGGGCAAGCCCGTCTGGCCTTTGATCTGCTCTGCGCCGCGGACTACGACAAGGCGCTTGCCCTGGCGCGCGCCTTGGACGATATGAATACCCAACGCCGCGCCGAGGAAGAACGCATGTGCCTGGAAGCGCGCGCGCAGGCTCAGGACTACGCTTCCGCAATGGGCCTTGTGCTCTACAAGCCCGACTGGCATCCCGGCATCATCGGCATTGTGGCCTCACGCATCGTGGAAGATATGTACCGCCCCACGCTGATTCTTTGCGACGACCAGGACGGCTTGAAAGGATCGGGGCGTTCTATAGGCGAATTTGATCTGTATGAGGCGTTGAGAAGCCTTGAGGATCTCCTGCCGGCCTTCGGCGGACACAGGATGGCCGCCGGATTTCGCTTGGAAGGCGGCAAACTGGAAGCGCTCCGGACGCGCTTTGACGCGACGGCGCGCGCAAGTCTGGGGAACGCGCCGCTGCCCCCCTCCCTGACCCTGGACGGGGAACTCGGCTTTGACAAAGCTGGGGACTTTACCTTTCTCAAAGAACTGGAACTGCTCCACCCCTTCGGCAGCGGCAACGCGGAACCGGTTTTTGCGTCGCCGCCGCTCAAAATACGCAGGCGGCGCGCTTTCGGGCAGGACAAACAGCATGTGATGCTTGAGGTGGAAGACACGCATTGCGGCATTACGCTGCATGCCAAAGCCTGGCGGCAGGCAGGCGCACTGCCGGACAGCGTATGCGGCCGGCATATCCGCCTGGCGTACACGCCGCGCATGGATGCCTGGAACGGCGCGCCGTCCGTGGATGTGCGCATCAAAGACTGGAAATTCGAGGAACAGCCGTGATGCTGCGAGTCCTGGAAAGCCTCGGAAACCTCTTTGACGGCATGCAGCATGCGCTGGAGCACCCTGTCACGCAGCGCCGCCTGTCCACCGGGATATTCTGGATTTTCATCGCGGCGCTTGCAGGCGTTGAGGCGAAGCGCCTGGGGCTTGTGCCGCCCGGACTCGCCGCATACACGCTGCACAGTCCCTGGGAAGCCATTAATTTGGCCTTTACGCTCATTCTCGTGCTGGAACTGCTCAGCCTGGTCTTCACGATTGCCTGTTCGCTTTCCCGGGCGCTGGCGAAGCAGTTCCAGATTCTGGGACTCATTCTCTTGCGTAACGCCTTCAAAGAACTGACGCATCTGCACGAACCCATCAACATAGCCGTGGACGGGCAGACCATCCTCCATATCGGCATCCTCGGCGCGGGCGCCTTGGGTATTTTCATCTGCCTCGGGATCTATCACCGTCTTCCGCAGCCAACCCGCCATCTGTCCAGCAACATGCGCATGCGGTACGTGCTCGCCAAAAAAATGCTCGGGATCGCGTTGTTGATCGGCTTCCTCTACACAGGACTTGACGCCCTCCGGCATCTTCTCAGCACGGGAACGAGCGCCGACTTCTTTCAACACATTTATACCGTGCTCATTTTCGCCGATGTGGCCCTGGTGCTCATCGCCCAGCGCTATATGCACAACTTCCACGCCACATTCCGCAACGCGGGCTTTGTCCTTGCCACTCTGCTCATACGCATCGCGCTCGGCGCCCCGACGCCCTGGGACGCTCTGATCGGCGTTTGCGCAGCCCTCTACGCCCTGGCCCTGACCTGGGCCATCATCCGCTTTGACCCGCGCACCGTGCCGCCGCGACCCAAAAAACCGGAAAACGCCTAAGGCGAATGTACGTTTGGCTCAGGGCTGTCGCGTCTCCTGCCAGCGGATTTCCCCGCTGAAGGGATCGGGCAGGCCTATCCGGCCGGATGCCGCGTCCAGCATGTAGGCGCCGCCTGTCCAGGGATCGAAAATCTGTACCAGCGGCATGGCCGTCACCTTGGTGTTCCTGAGCGGCAGACCGCGCATCTCCGCCACGTTTTTTACCGCCTCAAAGGCCATGGCCGCATTGACCAAGCGCACGAAAAAGCCGCAGGAACGGGCCGGCAAGCGGTCTTGCAGCACTGCGTCCCAGATTTCCGGCTCAAGATGCTTTTTTCGTCCGGGAAAGGCGAGGGCTGTGGCGTAGCGTTCGCGCAGGGCCGGGTAGTCAATATCTTCGAGTGGAGTGCCCTCGGTGCCAAAGCGCCCCATCTTCTCAACATCCAGGCCGTCATCATGCCGGAAGGCGCTGACAATAAGGCTGCCGGAAGAGGCCGGCCCGACAAGCATCCGGATGCCCGCCTGGGCGCACAGCCGGCCGGCGACGATATTCGCCTCCACATCCGTGGTCCCAAGAAGAGCAAGCTGCGCGCCGTGCAGGACTTCCCGCAGCCAGGCAGGATCGTTGCCTTTGATGTAGCGTGTATGGGTATCGATTTCGCACGCGGGGTTGATCGCGAGCAGATGCCGTCTCCAGGCTTCGGTTTTATACAGCCCCACAGCGTTTTGCCCAAAGGGGAGGCGGTTGAGGTTGGTAGTTTCCACAAGATCGCCGTCGATGATCACAAAACGCATGAACCCTGCGCGTACCAGCAGGTCAAGCACGGCACCGTTGCCGCCCGCGCCGATCACCGCCACCCGCGTATCGCGGAGGGCCTGATGCAACTCCCGGCTGAAATCGGCAAAGCCAAGCTGCCTGTCTACCAGCGCATCCCAGGCTGATTGCGCCATACATCGACTCCCCCCGCGCCGGGCCGCCGGGAACACGGGCGACCCGGCGCGGGGTATGCAGTTTTCCGTATTACTTTTTCACAAGGGAGTCCAAAGCAAAGTCCAGACCGTACTTTTTCAGGGTGTCCGGCGTGGGAACGCCGTCAGCGTCCCAACCCATATGGGCGTAGTATTCATCCTGGATCTTTTTCAGCATTTCCTGCGTGATCGCCGCTCCTTTTTTGGGACCTTCGGGCAGGGCCTCTGTCATCATGCGCTCCGCCAGGATATCGTCCTTGCGGGAAATGCCGCCTTCGCGACGGCTGTAGGCGCGCTGGAGGGTCTGCGTGCGTTTGGCCACGGTCATGGCCTCGTCCAGAGTGAGGTTCCAGCCGCACAACGGGTTGAGCATTTCCGGCAGGAGGGATACTACGCGTTCTCCCCAAGTGTAGGGGACGAAAAAACACAAACAGGTGTTGGAAATGAGTGTGCGGTCCAACAAATCCTCGACGGAACCCCCATCGGTATGCGCCCCGCCGCGCGGCCCCAGGGCATACGCGTAGATCATGCCGTTGTTGCCGCGCGGATCATGGGCGGCATAGCCTTGTTTCTTGGTCATTACGGCGTATTTTTCCGCACCCTTGCCGACGTGTTTCGCCGCTTCATAGACGCCGCGAGAGAGCAGTGCGCCGGCCTTGCCCTTCTTGTGCGCGATGGCGTCCAAAAGCTTGGAAAAGGCCTCGTAATTGCCCCATTGCGGGTTCACGCCATCCAGATCGACGGGCTTCAGCAGGCCGCGCTGCAGCAGTTCAGCCGCAAAACCGATGACGTTGCCCGCGCCGATGTTGTCAAGGCCAAGGGCGTCGCACTTTTCAATCAAATGCATCATGCCGTCAAAATCCTTGACCCCGAGGTTCGAGCCCTGCATAACCCCGGACTCATATTCCGGACCTTCGGCGATAAGCCCCGTAAACTTCAGGCTGTTGCGGATGACGCCCAGCTTCATGCAGTGTATCGGGCAGCCCGTGCAGGCCACATGGCGCTGCCAGAACGTGCGGGCCGCCGCCGCGCCGCCGATGCGCTGCAGAGAGTCAAACCAGGAGCTCTGGTAATTCCGGGTGGCGAGGCTGCCGGTATAGAAATTGTTTTGATCCAGCCCCATGGCGGTACCGTAGGCGCGGAAGCCCGGATTGCGGTCATTGGCGGCAGTCATGCGCAGCGCTTCGTCCGCGACCTTGTGGAAGGCTTCTCTATTGACCACGGGAACGGCTTTGGAGCCGCGCACGACAATGGCCTTCAAGTTTTTCGATCCCATGACCGCGCCGCCGCCGTTGCGTCCAGCCGCTCTGAAACGTTCGTGGATAATACAGGCTATCGGGACAAGATTTTCACCCGCCGGACCGATGCACAGGACTTTGGCGTGGGGATCGCCCACGGCCTTCTTGAGCATTTCTTCGGTGTCGAAGGTGTCCTTGCCCCAGATGGCGTCAGCGGGCTTCAGTTCCACCTTGTCGTCCTTCACGGAGAGATAGACGGGCTTGGCGGCTTTGCCGCGCACGAGGATCATGTCCCAGCCGGCCCACTTGATTTCGTGCGCCGAGGAACCGCCTACGAAGGAGTTGCCGAACATGCCGCTGATAGGGCTTTTGAAGTTGACGGAAAGGCGTGAGCCGCCGGGACACTGCGTGCCGTTGAGCGGGCCGGTTGCGAAAATGAGCAGGTTGTCGGGTCCAAGGGGGTCTGCGCCCTTGGGAATTTCCGTATACATGTAATAGGTGGCCAGGCCCGTGCCGCCAATGTACTGGCGGGCCAAGGCATCGTCAATTTCACGGGCTTTGATGACGCCCGAACTCAAGTCCACATCCAGGATCTTTCCCCAAAGTCCGCCTTGAGGCGCTGCCATGGCTTATCTCCTTTTTCCGTCCAGGTTGGGATAATAGGTATTCACCATCAGATCGTCGATGGCCTTCTGCGGGGTCACTTCACGGTAACTCCAGTGCAGGCCGCCGATCTGGGCATCGCAGCGCAGGGTCTGGCCGCTTTCTTTGGATTGCCTTTCGCAGGCCTTGACGCATTGCGGATCCCCATCGCACAGATCGCAGAACAAGGGGTGGCCGGTATCCGGATGGGGGCGCAGGAACTCGGGCGGACAGGCTGCTATGCAACTGCCGCACTTGGTGCATTTTTTTTCATCCACGAATTTGACGACGTTGCTTGCAGGATCTTTTGCAATGACCTTGGGCGTCTCGGGGCAAGCCTGCACACAGGGCGCGTCCGGGCAATGCCAGCATATGACGGGCACATCCACGATGCCCTGGTGGCGCAGCACCTGCACGCGTGCCGCCGAGGGGCGCACGACGCCCTCATGATACAGCGAACAGGCGAATACGCAACTGTTGCAGCCGGTGCATCTCCTGCGCTCCACCAGCAGCGACTTGGCTTTGGGGGCGGCAGCCGCGGCGGGCGCCGCCTGGGCGGGAGCAGGGGCTTTTTGGGCTTCCGCGGCCTGAACGATTTTGCTGTCCGCCAGGCCGGCAAGAGGCAGGCCCAGGCCGAGCACGGCGGACGAAGCCAGGAAATTGCGGCGGCCGACATCGGGTTTATGCCGTTGTGCTTCAGGGGCGCCGTCTTTTTTTTCTTCCATTGCTCACTCCGTTATTTTTTCTTAATGACATCGGCTCTCCGGCCATGTTGGCCGGCGTAAGGCGCGCATTTCCAAAACGCTCTCTCCCCATAACGTATACTATGCAGGAATGCATAAAGATGCAGTCCCGTCAATATGCTTTTATGAGCATAGTCCGGCAAGAATCGCGGCTATGTAGGAATAATTTCGGGGACACATTGCTAAATTATGATGAGAGCGCCAACAAGCAACAGCATGCAAAATAATTTAGTAATGTGTCCCCGAAATTTGATTTCATGCTTTGGCCTCACGCAGTATCCGCGCGAAGGCCTCTGCCGGGCAGGTCATTGTCTTCATCCGCTTGCCTTTCCGCTTGGGGCTGTGCGTCGCGTTGCACAGCAAGCGCGGCAAGCCTGGTTTCCAGACGGGCCAGCAATTCGACGCTGGGCATGCCAATAGCGCGGGATACCACAAGAAAAGTATTCAGGCTGGGCAAATGCGTTTGCGTTTCCAAAAAAGATATGAATGAGCGGGCGCAACCGATATCCCGCGCTAGGCGTATCTGTGAAAGACACGCTCGTCCTCTGCACTCCCGCAAAACCTGCGCGAAGGCTTCTGCCAAGTGGGGTATTTCCTTCATATGCTGTCCTTTCGCGTATACTGTCCTTTGGCGTATACTGTCCTTTTGCGTATTGACAGATCTATAACGATTGAAGCATCTTTAATGTCAAGAGAATGAAAAAAAAATCCGCAAAATCCGCAGGATTCTTGCGACAACATTGAAAAACGCCTGCATGACTCCCCAAAAAATACCCGCTGAAAGCCGCCTGGCCGATCTCTATACTTTAACCTAAATTTAATGTTTGTCACCCTATTGACTAGTATGCAGGGAGGCATTGGAAAGCTGCGGCGTTATGTATGGGGGCGTCAGCAGCCTTTCTTGGCCGGACAATGAGCATTATATGCTAAGACATATCAAATACATGATAGATTCGTCGCCCCTGAAAAACGCACAATGCGCTAAAATGTCTTGGAAATATGTCTTGGAAACTCTTGCTAACGCATGGCATTTCCTATACTGTGCGCATAGATTTTCCCCAAGGAGTAGCAAGGAGCTGCTATGCGCCACCATGTATTGTGTTCTTTCGCTCTGTTTGCCGT
>Ga0123357_10012151_pt1 | contig 11099 bp, 4 predicted proteins | sample TergutEmb28metaG_FD_89873 | JGI IMG/M metagenome (GOLD analysis project Ga0123357, IMG submission 89873) | Embiratermes neotenicus P4 segment gut microbial communities from Petit-Saut dam, French Guiana - Emb289 P4 | ecosystem: Host-associated > Arthropoda: Insects > Digestive system > Gut ... | reverse complement strand
TTCATGGCCATGAAGTCGATTTCGCGTTCCCAGCGTTTCCAATCCCACCACGACATGGTGTAGTTGAACGTGCAGTAGTTGAAGTTTACGCGCCATTCGTAAGGCGACGTTTCGCGGACTTTTTGCGGCACGGGCGGCAGCGGCGCGGGAGGCGGGGGCAGGTCGAGGTTGTCGCCGCACCACGAGAGCTGGCAATGCGCGTAGTATTTCAAATACCAGCGCAACGCCGAGGCGACCGAGACGGGCGAGTTGCCGCGCAGGACGATTTTGCCGTTCACGCTTTCGATTTCGAAAACGTCCATGCCGTTGGCGGCGGCAGGAATCGGCTCGACGGCAAATGCGTCCGCGCGCCCCTGCGGGAGCACGCGCGCGAGCAGGCGGGTTGCGGGGGCGACGATGCGCTCCGGTGGGGCGGATAAAAGGGTTGAAGGGCTGAGGGACAGGAAGGTTGCAAAAGCCAGAAGCAGGAGCGTGGTGGCGGCACGGGTGCGGGTGCGCATGGCGGCGAGAGGGATGCGCCCCTGCGGGTTTGTCAACGATTTATAACCCCGTTTGGTTTTGCCGGGTGCAATTCGCTCTTGTGGCAGTTGGCGTTTCATGGTGCCAACGGCGCCAGACAAGAAGTATCGCAGGCTTCCAAGCCTGCTTGCAAGTATCGCAGGCTTCCAAGCCTGCTCGCAAGTATCGCAGGCTTCCAAGCCTGCTTGTATTTGGGCGGGACATCGCCCCGCCGAGCAGGCTTGGAAGCCTGCGATACTTCAATCCGTCGCTTTTCTGGAGGGACGACACGGAGGTCGTCCCTCCAGAAAAACACAATTCGGGCCATTTTGAATGCGAGCTGAACCCACGGGCGAGTCGCCCGTGCCACTCAAACCCACGGGCGAGTCGCCCGTGCCACGGGTATTTTTAAGAATTTTTAAAAAAATCAAAAAAGTGCTTGACTGCCTCTGAAAAATATACACAGGTGCTGATAAATTTTTATAAACACTCTGTTAGCTCGCACCCGCATCCACAGCACCTCCTCCCTGGCCTTTCCCTTCCCATAAAACCTAAAACCCTCTCCCTTAACCTCCAACCTTAACCTTACTCTAACCCTAACCTTTAACCTTAACCTTAACCTTAACCTTACTCTAACCCTAACCTTAACCTTTAACCTTAACCCTACTCTTTTCACCTCCACCTCCACCTTCAACTTAATCTTAATCTTAATCTTAATCTTAATCTTAATCTTAATCTCCGCCCCCGCCATTTCCGTCAGTCAACCTTCAACAATCAACTCTCTTGATTACATAAACACATAAACTCTTTCGCGTAGCTTAAGGCTGCTGTCATTACCGAAACTTAGGAAATTTCGCACGACAAAATGCCACTAAAAAAACACGCGCCCTCCGGGGCGCATTGAAAGCGTTTTTTTAGTGGGCTTCCTAAGTGCCTCGGTAATGGACGCAATTGATTGCGTCCTTTTTCGTTATCCCTGTTTTGAGGGAAGGAAAAGACAAGCATCCAAGCGGATGTTAAATCTTCAACCTTTCTCAAAACCATGAACCCTCGCTTCAGATACTTTTGCGCGCTTTGCGCTATTTTGTGCTTGTTTGGCCAAATTGTGTTGCTTTCGGCGCCCCCGATTCCGAATGAAAACACGACAATCGTGAGGATGGACGGCAAAACCGTCTATATTCCCGAAGTAAAGATTAACCGAAAGGTTAATCCTGTTACCTCGTTTCTTTACATAGGTTCGTGGAAGGAAAAGCCCAAAAAGAAAAACATTCAGGACTCCCTGTGCGAAATTGACGCGTCAAACGATAAAATTCCCATCCATTCCCCTGAAACCCTGCTGAAAAACTCCAAGACAAGGGTGGTCACGCGGAGTAATGTGAACTCATTTTTGAGCCAAATGACTCGGAACCAGCGCCAATCGACACACATTGCATTCAAAGTAGTGTCGGACAAGCGCCAGGCCGCTGTGATAGAGGCGTTTTCCGATTCCGATATTGTGGTGTTTAATAATGGGAAACTGGCGAGCAATGTGCCGGCAAAAAACGCACTTATCGCTGGCGGTTGCGAATACCTTCCAGTAATGCTGGAAAAGGGAGTGAATATTATAAATATAAAACAATACTCAAGTGGAAAGCCGCGCTTGCAACTGTCAGTTTACCTTGACCATTCACATGATTTGACTGCCGCATGGCAGCCGCAAAGGGGGTTGCTGAAAAATCTCATCATCATGCCCAAGGGGCGCGCGGACGAGCCTATCTTGCAATGGAGTCCATCGTTGGGCGGTTTTTCTGTTTCACTTGAGGTGCGCGATGTGTCCACAAACACCATCCTCCTGCAAAGGGAGGCCATGCGGCAAGGCAGGGTGTCCGGTGATGGAGGCGCAAATTTTGCCCCCGGGGTTTATCAGGCCGTTTATCGGAGCAGAAATGAAAGTGCCTCGGAATTTTTTGTCATAGGCAATCCCCGAGAACAGTTTGCGAAACTGCGGGAAGAACTGTTAAGATACAATGAAGACTCTTCCGTGCAACTCAATATCGAGGCGCAATTGCGCCGGGCGCAGATATTGCTGGCGGAGAATAATTATAATGCTTTCAACAGGGAATGGCAGGAAAAACTTGTCTATACGTTGGGTTGTCTTGCATCATTTAAATGCAGGCTGGCGGAGGGCGCGGTAAATATAACAAAAGACATACCCGGCCTCCATATCAGGGGTTTTGCATCCAAGGCAGATAATTCTGCGCAATTCTACAGGCTTTTCATCCCATCCAATTATAATCCCGGCACGCCACTGCCCTTGCTTGTGATTGCCCCCGCGAGAGTTGCCAACATGAGGCGCGCGTTTATTGAAGGGGCTACCATCGCAAACCACCGGGAAGCGCTTCGTTGGGCAACCTATGCGGAAAAATATGGCTTTGCAATCCTGTGGCCGGGATACAGGGGCATCCCAGAAGGATATTCCTACGAGTCAATGCGCATGAATGAGGCGATTCAGGCGGTTGAAAATGACTACAATATCGACAAGGGCAGGATCAGTATGTTTGCGAGTTGCGGAGCTGGTTACAATGCAGGGCGGCTGATTTCAGAATACCCCAACCGATTTGCCGCCATCGTTTATGATCGGGCCGTGTTTAATCATAAGGTAAACGACGAGGCATTAACACCGTCGCTAACGGCATGGCGCGAAGCCATCGATCCAGTTCGTCATGTGATCGGAAACCGCAATCTGAAAATATTTGTGATGAACGACAATACCAAGCGCACTGGGCATGGAGAGATGGGACTTACCACCCAGTTCCTTGAACAAGCAAATGCCTTCAGGAGCGATGTCGTATCTTATCTAGACAATCGCCCTATGGGGGCGGCGCGTCAGGACATGGTTTTTTCATGGATTACCCCGTGCAGGAATGAATACCCCAGCGACATGCGTTCCGACGTTGCGGCAAACGCAAGTTATATCGGCCCCATTTCCGAAATCTTCACCACTCCCACACTTATCGTCAAAGGAACCCATGCGACAAGGCTTGATCAGCAAGCTATATCTGTTGCCGTAAAATCGGTGCAAGCCAGCTATGCCAGGCGCTTTCATGGGGCGGAATGCGCCATAAAGAATGACGACAACGTGACGCAGGATGACATAAACAACTACTCCTTGATTCTTATTGGCAATCCTCGGAGTAACAGTGTTTGGAATGAGTTGCAACCGAACCTTGCCATACAGATGACCCCCACTGGGGTTTTTTATAAAAATGACATTCTGACAAAAAACGACGCATTTGAGGCCATTGTGCGTCACCCGTCCGCGATGGGTAGATATATCTTAATGATAGGATCCATGAACCTCCAGTCACTGCGTAAAGTTTACGGCACCAGCAATCTTTTTAATTCATGGTATGAGTGTCTCATTTTAGGTTCCCCTCGCACAACCATAGGCAAATTGGATGACATGCGCAACACGACAAGCCAGCCGCCATCGGCGGTAAATTTCAATCTCCAATTTCCAAAGGTAAACAGCGATCGGTAAACTGCAAGCCTTAAACTCCCACCTTCAGACTTCTATATCTTTCAATTTTTCCAAAATACCATGAAAACACTAAAAAAAATAACATTCATAATCACCATCGCTGTGGTCGGCATAGCTCTTTTGCCCTCATGCTCAAAGGAACCGCAAAAAGGCGCCAAAAAAGGGAAAAACGCGCCGGTTGCAGCCAAAGGGAAGGTTCTTTCTCCTAATGATGAAAAACACACCTTTAAGGCCGGCAGGGAAGGCCAGTATGTCAATCTCAACTGGAATATTGAAGAGGCTGGCAAAAAAATTGATAAAATAGAAATCCTTAGAAATGCAACAGGGGTTAAAAAACAAATGAGAACCGTGGGTGTTGTGACGCCAGAGGCGACCAGCTTCAGAGATTGTTTGCCTGATGCGAATGCGTGTTGGTATTGGCTAAGGGTATCATACGTAAAGGATAAACAAGCGGAAATTGGCCCCGTCAAGGTGGAATCCGACAGGCAGGGATCAGCCGGTTACATCAAGCCGGAGGACAGATACGGGGTGGTCGTTACTCGAACCGATGAGATTGCCACGCTAAAATGGGAATTTCCCGATGAAGAATATAAATCCATACAAATTGCGCGGTATTCGACGCCAGCGGAAATTACTTATTTAGCTAGTAAAAATATCAAGCTAAAAACACTGGCGGGAAGGTCGCAGTTTTCTGATGCCCTGTCTGATCCAAATTCTGATTATTGGTATTGGTTTCGCATTACATTGAAATCAGGCGCCATGATCTACAAAGGCCCAATCAAGGCGGAATACGCACAAACCAAGCGATGATAATTTCCTCGGAAGACTGATTATTCGGAATATTTTTTTCAAATTAAAATCAATACTAATGAGAACGGCATTTTTTAATTTTCTTTGTTGGAGGTTATCCTTCCCCAAATGCCTGCTACTGTCAGTGCTCATTCAGGGCGTTGCTCTCATTGCAAACGCGCAACCCGCCGAATCAGGTGCGGATTCCCTCTCGAATCCTCCCAAATACCTTCTGTTCGGGTTTTTCAGTCCTGGCACGATGAACTCGAAAATGGTTCGCGACCGGATAATCAATTCCGGGCCGGCTTCGGAAATCATCAAGGAAAGCTACCAGTTGGTTCTTATTGAGCAGGGCAAAGACCTCGAAAAGGAATCTTTTTACAAAATTACCCGCTACCCGACGCTCGTCATTGCGCAACCGGACGGCGCGGAAGTGGATCGCATCATCGGTCTTCGCAAGCCGGAGGAAGTGGCGGAAACACTCAAGGCTGCGGCATCAGGCCAGTCTCAAATCGCACGCGCCAAGGAGTCAGCCGCTGCGCCCGGCGCGGGGATCAAGGAGCATACTGCGCTCGCGGCGGCAATGAGGATGCGCAATGACTCTGCAGGCGCGCTCAAGGAATATATATGGATACTCGACAACGGAGAATCTGCAGACCCCAGATTATATTCATCACTGTATCGCCTCACCATACAGCAACTTGGTTCTTTCGGAAAAGTATATGCTCCCGCGTTGGAGGAATTATCAAAACGGCGGGACGCCGCCGTTCATGCAGCCGGGATGAATGCGCCATCCGCAGAAGTGATTGAACATGCATTCATCATGAATGAGGCGCTGAACCAACCATCGCGCAATGTCCCGCTCTATCTGAAAATTCCAGCGGATAACCCGCTCAAGCGAAGATTGTTTCCGGATGTATTTTTGGCGTTGGTCCGTGATAAAAAATACCAAGAGGCCACCAGTGTCGCGGACTTGGAAGACTTTGTTGGTCTGATGTATCCGCGTTTTCGGGGTGCCACAGGACATCACGCAAGCAGCGGACATGATCACGATTATGGCCAGCAAGCAGGCAAACAAAAAATAATTCTCTGCGCATCTGCCGCATGCGAGGCGCTGCTTGCGCTTGGCGACGTGGAAAAAGCCAAGCGCGTGGCCGGGCACGCGCTCGATTACCTCGGCGAGGACGGTCGGGGTCTTATCGCGCGGTTGAACGCGATTGCAGCTCAATCCGGCGCAAACGCGAAGGATTTTCCAGCTTGGCTGGCATCATGCGCTCAATTCACGCAATCCACCAAACCCAAGTCTCCATGAAATCTCAAACTTCATTCACGAAGCGAAAGCGCGAGTCATATCAATCGTGCGCGTCAATACTCACGAGTGCGTTGCTCGGCATGGCTGCGTGCCTGTGCGGCTCTGGCGCTCTTTTCGGCCAGAATTCAAACACGCCGGAAACAGCCCTTGGCGGAAGCGCGGAACTCACCCACAATGAGGACACGAATGTGGACGTGGATATGTATGTGGAATACATGTCACAAGGAGGCGGCGCGTCTTCGCTTGCGATGGCCACTGTTATCTACGAGTTCAAGGAGAACCGTCCGCATGGTGACTATAGGCAGACTGTTATTGACTATAAGCCGGGAAAGAACACGGAGACTGGATTGATAAACAATGTGGAGGTATTCAGGCTGCCGTGGGATAGGCCGGACGACAACAACGAGATCGACGCGCAAATGCCTTTTGCCAGCTCGGCGAGCGGCGACAATCAGACGTGGCGAAAATCGCCCGTGTATAGGATGCATGGCAGACCCGCGAACAAAATCTTCCTGACGCCGAGTTTTTCGAGAAACAATGTCGGAAAATACCGGCTGCATTATATCGTGCCAGAGGGTTTTGAAATGTATTGGCGTCCGGCTGGATCAAGCGATTGCTTCCGCCCCGGCTCAATACTGCCGGAAAGCACAACGTTTGACAGGGCTGCGTTTGAGACGGTGGTTCTTCCCAAGAACGCGCCGGGGGCTTTGCCGGGAAAGGCCACAAGTATTAACAACGCGAACGGCGAGATGCGTTTTTCACTTGGATTTCTGAGCAACGGGAAATCCGCTGGGTTTGTGGATTTCCTGCACGATTTGCAATATGAAACCCTGGCGAATGGAGAGGCTATTATAGACTGGCCACCGACCGATTCCACTATCAGTGTTCCAACGACAGTATTCCAACCACAGTTTACAGGCGCCCCTCCTGGTCTCAGCGATCTGAAGGCAGCCACATTCAGCGACGAGGTCAAAATCATATACTGGTCATGCGAAACGTCGTATGGCGATTTGATGGGCGTTAGACAGATTATCGCGCCGCAATGCATCGTCGACGCCTCGCAGGACGACGACGGCAATCTCCTGGTGAAGTTTTACAATCCCGCGCAAAAAGGCAACAAGGGTAGCGATGGGGCGTTTGAAATGACGGGGGATCCGTTTGTAACCTATACAATCTCGTGTGAACCAAGCTATGACAGCAACAATAATGATGATGGGATATATAGTGTGACGATAAAGCATGTTGTCACCCGCACGGAAGGTGGCGTTACGAGCAAGTCCGAGACCACTTCCACAGATTTCTATGGCTTTACCCCCGCTAGTGTGGATGCCGAGGATTGCGACGCATGCGATGGCACGGGATGGGAAAAATGCCCTTGGTGCGACGGTTCCGGTGATTGCCCAGAATGTGCTAGGTGGGGCCAAGTTACTTGTCCTTGTTGTGATGGGTTTGGCACGATTTTTGAGAAGAAAGAGAACGACGAAGAGGACGATCCCAAGGAACCGCCACCGGGAAAAATCGACTGTCCGGAATGTGGGGGAACAGGGCACGCGTGGTGTGAAAGATGTGGTGGCGAAGGCATTATATTTAATAACGAGGGAGACAGTGAACCCTGCCCGGATTGTGGCGGAGACGGCCTCTCCGACGAACCCTGTCCCGTATGTCATACGGGATCAAAGGGTGGAGAAGAGGAAGAGGAAGATGAAGATGAAGAAGACCCGGAAATGGATGAAGTGGATTGTCCAGAATGCGACGGGACGGGGATGATTGACTGCCCGACATGCCTTGGAACAGGGGATTGCCCTGACTGCGGTGGAAGCGGACTAACCGGAGACGCTTGCCCGGAATGCTGGGGGGAAGGCGCCTTTTACAGTGTCGTCGATGGTTATTCGGATGGAATGTCCGGGAGTAGCCCGATGCAGGTCAATGGTTTTGACACATCGTTTTCTTCCAACAACGATACATATACGTTCAGCAGCAATGAGTTGTTCAAACTCGGATCCTCGAAAACCAAAGGGTTCCCTGAAGGCGATATACCCAAAAAACATTATTCTGATCCATTACAGACCGATGATGTGGATTTCGATGATTGGTATTATCAAACCAAAAGCACGACAAGCACCGTTAATCACGGATCCACAATGAGCATGCGTCATTATGAGGGGGCGTTTCCGGAGTTTAACCGTTTTTACATGTTGCGCTATGGCAAATCCTCCCCCGAATTTGATTTTACGCAAGAAACACAGGTGCTTGCCTCCATCATCGAGGTCAATCCTTTCAATGGACAAAGCCTCGCAACCATGTTCGGTTATTACCGCCTCGGTTACACCGACTTGAAACACGACACGCACCATGGCCGCATAAAATGGCGCACAGACAACGACGGCGGTTGGAGCATGTATGACTACTCCACTGACCCGGCGAGCTTGGGTTGCGTGACCAAGGTCGTGACGCCGTGGGGTGACACAACCATGCCATCTGACCTTCCCTCTGACAATGCGGCACACGGCTATTGCATCACAACCTATACTTTTGCGAACGATTGGGAGGGCGTGAAACGCCTGCCCGCCACCATCACTCAAACAGCAGATGGCCAGACCATCAGCCAGACTACCAACACCTATTCGTCAGGAACAGCCAATGGCGCGCCCATTTGGATAACGAACAGCGCGACCAAACCCTCGGCAAACGAAGCGCCATTGGTCACAATCACCAAGATTTACGAAGGCCCCAACTGCCCTTCATGGCTCTACGGCATGCCTTATTCCACGGAAACGCCTGACGGCTCCAAGGAATCCGTTGCTTACAGCTACACTCCCGGCTCCGGCTTCCGCTCTGTCGTTCTCAAAGGATCATCTGCCAACACCGAAACTGGCACGCCCATCACCACATGCGACGGCGCCGACATCGACCCTATCAAGATGAGAATAAACATTTCCACCGCTGAAGTCACCATTCGCGACCAATACGCCCGCACCACGCGCACCGAGACGCGCCTCTTCACTAGCGGCAACAACAGTGACGGCTGGGTGCTGATCGATTCGGCGGACATGCAGTATGACACTGCGGGCAACCTCATCCGCAGGCAAAAACTCAACGGCACGCTTTACACTGCCGCCTACTCCGGCGGCTGCAAAATGTCCGAAACCGACGAGCAGGGCGTGACCACAAACTACACCTATGATGAAAGATTGCGTGTTGCCTCATCCACGCGCCAAGCGATTGGCCCGCTGCCCGCGCTCACTACCCATTACACCTATGACAACGAAAACCGCGTCCTCTCGACAACCGTGGACGGGGGCGATGATGCCATCGGCACCACAAAAACATACGATTTTGCTGGCCGCGTCCTTACCGAAACCACCCAAGGTCTCACCACCGCCTACGACTACACGGTCGAAAACGGTGTCACCACCAAAACCACCGTCACGCTCCCTAGCGGCGCGACACGCGTCATTCAAAACTACTTCGACGGACGTCCGAAATCCGTCACCGGCTCCGTCGCGCCAGAGGAACATTACGACTACTCCGTGGATGGTAACGGCATTACCACCAAGAAAACCGTCGGCGACTCCGGCCGCTGGGTGCAGACTACCACTGACTGGCTTGGGCGCGATGTCACCCAAACCCAGCCCGCCGCCGATGGCTCCGGCGACGTTACCCAAACCAGCTTCTACAACGACAAGGGTCAGCTTTCCAAAACCCAAACTGCCGGACTCGCTCCCACGCTTTATTTCTATGACGACAACAGCGTCATGAACCAGCACGGCATCTCCCTTTCCGGCGGCGCTAACCTCGACGGCGCCAAGGATCGCAAATACACCTTCACTTACGATTACCGCCATCGTTCAAACGATGGTGCTTGGTGGAATTACTCCGAAACACACGCCTATCCCGACGGCGCTCCAGCCGGCGGCGTCGTCCAGACCAGGACTTGGACTCGCGTCACGGGGCTGGGCGCGTCCGGTTCCTATGGCATACTCATCGCCGAGTCCATCGCGGCGGACTCTAATAATAACGAGGCGCGCACCTTGACCTACCTCAACCGCGCCGCTGGCACCACCACCACTGTCACCTACGCGCCGTTCGCCTCGCAGCCGGCCATCGCTGTCGCCGTCGCCGGGCAGCTTGTCTCGCAAACCTCGCCTGCCGGCGTGAAAACCGAGTATCGCTACGACGCCCTCATGCGACCCGTCAAAACCGTCGACCGCACCAGCGCCGGCTTCGCCGATAACAACATCTCCTACGTGCCCGGCACCACTCGCATCGCCTCCATCACCGATAACCTCGGCGTCACCCAGCACGCCTACACCTACGACGCCGCCGGACGCCTCACCGCCGACGCCACTCCGCGCGTCGCACCCGGCTCCGCCACCGCCGCCGGCGTCAACACCTCCAACTACGACTATGACAAAGACCGCGGCTATCTCCTCCGCGTCTGGGGCGATGTGCCTTATCCCGTCCGCTACGAATACAACGACTACGGCCAGCGCACCGCCCAATACACCTTCCGCGACGACACCTCCGACGCCTCCTCCGGCGGCGACCTCACCTCCTTCACCTACGACCCCGCCACCGGCGTGCTCAAATCGCGCACCGATGCCCAAAATAAAACCGTCTCCTACACCTACACCGCCCTCGGCCAACTATCGACACGCACATGGGCGCGCAACGCGACAACTCCCGCCAAAACCAACTACACCTACGACCCGCTCACCGGCGCACTCACCGATGCTTCCTACCCTGGCGACCCTGCCGCCACGCCCGCGCTTCATTACGAATACGACCGGCTCGGACGCATCAAGACCGTCACCGACGCCACTGGCACACGCGCCTTCACCTACCGCGACTCCACCGACCTCAAGCCTGACCAAGAGCAACTCAGCGCCTTCTACAACAACCGCGTCCTCGCCAACCAATACGCCGCCGGCACCGGACGCTTCACCGGCCTGAAAGCGCGACAGGCAAACGGCGCCGACG
>Ga0123357_10012150_pt1 | contig 11099 bp, 12 predicted proteins | sample TergutEmb28metaG_FD_89873 | JGI IMG/M metagenome (GOLD analysis project Ga0123357, IMG submission 89873) | Embiratermes neotenicus P4 segment gut microbial communities from Petit-Saut dam, French Guiana - Emb289 P4 | ecosystem: Host-associated > Arthropoda: Insects > Digestive system > Gut ... | reverse complement strand
TTTAATATCATGGGTGCGACCCCATATTCTTCATAAGATTTAATCTCAACCCGGCTTCGGATGGTCCTGTTACTTCCAGCTGATCAGGCATCATTATACCCGACGAGAACGCTCGCCAGTTTTGGATCGTCCTTAAGCTTGTAGTAAGTTCTCATCAGAAGGTCACACGTAGGCGCCGGGCTGCATGACACGACATCTTTGCAGCCGTTACTTTCGTTCAGTTCGGGGAAAGACACCGGGGGCATGACAAATTGCTCCCCGCCGTTGCCTTTGACATCTGGGAACAGGACGAACGCGTCTGAAAGCCACACAACGTCCTCTCTGTTCAGGTATTCTTTGGCCGTGAACGGGAACACCTCCAACCCCATAACCTCTTCAGCACCAGACACAAGTATCACTGTCGGTTCCGGCGGAGGTCTGAAACGCGGGTCTTTGATTATGGCGATCACGTGGTCTTTTTTGAGGGCCTCATTGAACCCATCGTTGCGCACTGCAATGCTGCCCATTGCAGTGACCTTGCTCTCTTCTTTGGTCATCTGATCGAGGACATCTTTGTCAAGATAGAACGCGTTCACAACGCCTTTCATATTCCTTATTATCTCCAAGGGTTTGCTGACGGCCTCTTTGTTCATTAATAGAAAATAGGCTGATGATTATAAACACTTAACTATTGAAAAAAACTGATGGGGTGTTAACCCCTCAAATAATGAAAAGGTTCACTCTACTTTGATGGTGACATCCCTCTTAAGCCCGAGACCTCCGGCCACCTCTATGGCCTTGATGATCCCGCAAGGCACCGGGCATGCTGCATGGGGTATCCTCTCGCTCGCGAGAATATAGATATCTGTCTTGTTCATTTCCGCTTCCACTTCTGTATATGGACATACTGGTTTCAGGCCCCATGACATCTTCAGGATGCTTGGGCAGTCGCTTTTGAGCTCTATATCGACCATTCCCGTTTCGGGGTTCGCCTTTGCGATAATAACGGTCTTCATTTTACACACGCCAGCATCGACAGTGACTTTGCATTCATCACTCATTCATCATCACTCCTTAATCTTATCAAATTGTTTGCTCCAGCCATGCTTCTGATGTCCACGACGCCGATCGCAGCTATCACTCTGTTGTCAAGCTCTATCGGGGTCACGATCACTCTTATTCCTTTATATGGTCCGGATATTGCGATCTTCCTTATTGTGGTGCCTGCATTAATTACTTCCTCCAATACCGCACCTGTATAGGCGTTGTCGATCACCTTTCCGTCTTCTATCCTTATGCCGAGGTTGTCTCTGCTCTTGGCGCACACCGGCAGGCCCCCCACAAGGTCATGTATGGCAAAGGCGAGAGAGATCAGTTCACTGCCAGTACTTCTGTGAGTGAGCACATCGTCCAATTCTCTCCTTATCCTCAATCCGCCCATTAGTTCTAGGCCGGCAGTCACTGCGCCCAATTCCGCTTTTTCCGCATCGGATGCCGTACCGATGATTATGACATCGCCGTCGCTGATATCGAAACAATCTCTGAGAGCATTCTCAACCTTTTGATCTACCAAATAATATGATCCCGGGAATATCAGAACATTGTTGGAACATATCAGGGTAGTTGCGCCGGTCGCCCCTTGCTTTATTGCTATATCTCTTTCTTCACATCCGAATTTGACATTGCCTGCCATCCCGGGGACCCTGACGGCGCAATCGCTCTTCCCTATGGTCAGTTCCGAGACGCTTATAGGCTGTATCTCCATTCTGACGCTTTTCCACGTATCCAAGCCGTCCTTGGTGAGGGTAACGCCGTTCTTGTTGATGGTTATCAGCCCGTCTTCCTGAAGCATGTTCAGTATGGTCCTCGTGCTCCCTTCTCCTATGTTAAGGAGTGCGGCGAGGCTCTTTCTGCCCAGCAGATCTTTGCCCGCGATGCAGTAAATTGCTTTCCAGACGTGATAGTCTTTGAACTTAGGTATCGGCCCGCCGAGTCGAGAAGCATTACGGTATGCCATGTGGATGTACATTACATCCAACATAAAAAAAGGTTATCGCAATGATGGCCTGTGCGGAACGGGCGACCATGCGTATAACCAACCTCGATTAGGTTTGTTGCTTCCTACAATTTATATGTATTGTGTGCTCTGCATGTACCTATGGATGAGTCGGTCGTTCTTTTGACCATCGAGAATGTGACCAAGACCTTTAACGGAAAAACGGTCCTAAAAAATGTCAGCGCAAAGATCTCAGCGGGAAAAGTACTGGGACTTATTGGGAAGAGCGCCGCTGGAAAAAGTGTTCTTATAAACATGATCCGCGGCAGCGAGGGATACGGTCCCGATTCCGGGAAATTATGGTATCATGTCAACCAATGTCCTAAATGCGGCAATATGGACCTCCCCTTCCCGGGAGTTCCGTGTTCAAAATGCGGTGCTGAATCGGTCGCTAAACAGATAGACTATTGGGGTATGAAAGAGTACGACCCCGTCAGGCAGGAGCTCAAAGGACGCATTGCGATAATGATGCAGAGGACATTCGCGCTTTTCGGCGATAAGTCCGTTGTGGAGAATGTCCTTGAAGCGTTTGACCCGAACGACCCGAAACGCGTGGACAAAGCGATCCACCTTCTGGAGTTTGTCAATATGACGCATCGCGCGACGCATATAGCAAGGGACCTGTCCGGAGGAGAGAAACAAAGGATAGTTATGGCCAGGCAACTGGCGAAAGAACCACTTTTCTTCTTAGCTGATGAGCCGACGGGTACGCTGGACCCCCACACCTCCTCCATAATCCATAAGAGACTTGTGGACTATGTGAGAGAGCATAAGATATGCATGGTCCTGGCTTCGCACTGGCCCGAAGCGGTCGTTGAGATGGCGGACCATGCCATATGGCTGGACGCGGGAAATGTCGTGATGGAAGGAAACCCCAAGGACGTTACCGCCAAATTCATGGAAGGATACAGTTTTGAGAAAGAGAAGGACACAAAGGAGTTCGGAGAGCCTCTCATATCTCTGGAGAATGCTCAGAAACACTACTTCTCCGTATCGAGAGGGGTCGTCAAAGCGGTGGACGGCGTTTCCTTTGATATCAAAAAGAGAGAGATATTCGCACTGATCGGGCTGTCCGGCGCCGGCAAGACCACAACCTCCAGGATGATCGCCGGAATGACGCCTGCGACCTCAGGCAAAGTGATGATCAAAATAGGCGATGATTGGGTCAATATGTCCGAAGAAGGCGTGATAGGCAAGGGGAGAGCGACACCTTACATAGGGTTCCTGCATCAGGAATATTCGCTGTACCCGTTCGACACGGTGCTTCAGAACCTTTCAACGTCAATAGGTATGAAAATGCCCGCCGAGATCGCAAAGATGAAAGCCATACAGGTGCTTCTGAGCGTCGGATTCCAGAGAAGTGAGGTTGAGAAGACCCTCTACTCTTACCCTGACACTCTCAGCGTCGGGGAATGCCAGAGGATAGCATTTGCGCAGGTCCTCATCAAAGAGCCGAAAATAATAATCCTTGACGAGCCGACCGGCACTATGGACCCCATAACAAAAGTGATAATCGCAAAATCCGTGCTCAAAGCAAGAGACGATCTCGATGAGACCTTCATAGTGGTAAGCCATGATATGGATTTCATAATGAACTGCTGCGACCGCGCGGTATTCATGAAGAACGGAAAGGTAGTAGATATAGGGCCGCCTGAGAAAATAATAGATGAGTTCAACAAAGAAGATCAGTGAGGCAGTTCAATGAAAAAACAGATAGGCAGGCACCTAAGTTTCGTTGAGTGCAGGGAATCGATGGGCATCGGGGTCGGCGGAGGTCTTGCTCAGAGGGCCACCATTTCCGAGAGCGGTATGGATGTGGTCGTGATCGCTATGGGGCCGGGAAGAAGGCACATAACAAAACCTGTCTGTGAGATAACCTATGCCCTCAGAGAAGAAGGCATAGATACGAGCGTCCTCGTGGTGAATGCAGGGGGCGGTGTGCCGGCTGATGCACCAGATACATCCACGACCTCACAATTCGGCCTTGATCCTATCGAAGTAGAAAGGATACAGCAATACAAGCTTGCGATAATACATCTTGGGAACGTAAGGTCGCACATCATATACAAAGCGCGCCTGATACTCAGGAATGTGGACATTCCGGCCATAGTGGTCGCGCAGACGCCGGTGGATTTTGAGGATTTTGCCACGATCGGCATAAAGACGTCCAGGGTCATGCCCGCCGATGACGACATCAAAACGCGCGGAGAAATAAAAGAGATAGTAACAGGGGTCATCAGGGGAGTGACCGCACCGCAGGATAAACTGGATGAGATCGTATCCAAAGTACAGAAGACGCTGCCCCCGCGAGGCGAGTGAAATGAAGGTAACAGTGAACGGAAAAGAGAAGGAGCTCGCGAAGGGCGCGACCCTCAAAGAAGCCATAAAAGGCGAGGTCTATGTTCCGGGCTCAGTAATATCCATCCATCTTTCAACTGAAAAACTGATCGGAGAGACCAATGATTTTGAACTTATCACCTCAAAAGGAACGATGGTCCTTCATCTTGACGATACAGACGGCGCGAAACTGTGGCGTTCCATCACGCAATCTGTAAAGGGTTCTACCGCCAGATGGTCGACCAAAGAGATAATCGCGTTCGGTTCGTTCAAGACGGACATACCAATGGATAGGGAGGAGAGGCAGTATAAGAAATACGACTGTTTCTTCACGCTCGGCGGATTTGACAATAACTCAACATATATGATGATCGCAAGGAAGGATCATTTCAGATCATACGGGGCCAATATCGGCAACATCGGAAGAATAACGCTCGGAAGGCATAATCTAGAAGTTTCTGTTGAGGGCGAGGAGCTGCTGGATATAAGGCCGGTGGTCTCTGAGGCCAGCAGCGAGAATGTCGTCGTCACGAGAGATCTGGAGTATAAGCTGGAGGATGGGTATTCCATTGATACCAATGTCCTGATAAAACTCAATGAGAGGTCGCCGGCATCTGCGGAACAGATATTGATGATCGGGTCCAAGGGATACTTCAACATAACGGAGTCCACGGGTACGCTGATAGGCTGCAACGACGACCTTGATGTAAAGATACCGAGCGAGGAGCACGAGACAAGGGAGATCGGGAGTGTAGCGGTAAGGAATACCGGGCAAGGAACCGGCCGTCTGCTTTTGCATAAAAAGAAAAGACAGTCCAGCCCCTCGCATAACATCGCGGGGATGGTCAAGAGGGGGTTCGGGATAGTATCAGGTGCCGTCAAGGGGGATAAGATAACCATTACGACGGAGCCGGCACGCATACTTTCCGTTGGTATGACCCAATCTGAAGGAGAGAAGTTCCTCTCGGGGCTCGGTCTGAAACAAAAGAGGTCAGGAGACACATCAGACGACGCAGTGATCGTCGATCAGAACCCGGAGATGACACTGAAGGCCATAACAAGCGATGTCGTGGAGACGTTAGGTGTCCCCGCGGATAAAGTGTTCAAGATACAGCTTGACGAGTCCTTCCCAAGCGACGTTTACTATTTCAGAAAGGTCACAGGCCTGTCTCACAAACCGATCGGCACTCTGAAGACGCAGTTCTCGTTCCCGGGGATGCCTATGATAACGTTCTACGGCGACGAGGAAAGGTCTAAGAACCTCTATCCTCAGGACCCGTTCAAAAAATGCAAGAAGGGAGATATAGGAATAACCAACCAGTCCAGGCCGCATCACGGCCTCATGGGGATAAGGCTTCAGGACAGCAAGGAGTTCGGCCCCACCGGCGAAGAGCCGTATGGAACCAACATCATCGGCAAATTCGTCGACGACCTGAGCAGACTGAGCGGAGTGGAAGAAGAAGAGACCATCTATGTCTTGGAGGAGAGAAAATGAGTGAAGAAAGAGAGACAAGGATATTCATGATATCTCCGGATTCAACGCTGACGCCTGACCAGCTGGTCAGAGAGGTTCACGCGATGGGGAAAGAGGTTACCGCTAAAGAGACCTGTTACGGGACGCTTGTGGAGGGGCCAAGGCCGCTTGTCAGGGAGGTGCTTGCCGTGTTCAGGAAAAAATATCCTTATGATATTTATTCAAAAGTGAGGGCATACCCGGCGGGGGACCCGAGGAGGTGCCGCGCGCAGCACGGCACAAGACCAGGATTTTCGCAGCTTGAGGCGGAATGGGCGGCGCTGCCGTTGATACAAAAGGGCCTCAAGAGCTGTGACAGAGGGGAGAAGGTAGAGGCCCCCAAAGAAAAACAAAAACTTCCGGTAGAAGAATTCAAAAAAATATGTGAGGCATGCCAATGAAAGTATTCATAGATCCGCCGAACAGCCTTATTCTGTTCGACATGGTAGAGAGATTCGGCCACGAACCGATGGGAACAATGTTCCCGATACAGGATAGGCTGGATAAGACAGAGCTTGACATGCCTCCGATGAACATTTCATTGGATGATGTTGTCAGGGGCCTGAAATATGCGGGCGTTGAAGTTCCATCCGGAATAAGGGGAAGGCTTGCGCTGTGGGGTCCGCTCATCGAAGAGTCGGACGCCGCACTGATAATGGAGGACGCACCCTTCAACTTCGGATGTGTCGGGTGCGAGCGTTCAAGCGAAATGGTCAAGTATCTGATACGCAGGCGGAAGATCCCCGCTCTGACAGTCAAGTATCCGAACAATGATGAGGAAGCGAAGGCCACTGTCAGACAAATAAAAGAATTTCTGGAGGGACTGAAATGATCAAGATCGCACAACTGTCTTGCGGCACGGAGTATAGCAGCGTTCAATATGAAATAGAAAAGGCGGCCCGCTCTGTAGGGGCCACCGTGGTATACCCCGATGTCTCATACGAAGATGTAAACAACGCTGTGAAAAGATTTGGATTCAACCCCAGGTCCCCCCAGCTGAAACTGATGATCGCCAGGGCCGTACAGCTTGCCGACGAGAAATATGATGCAGACGCCGTATTCATCTCAACATGTTTCAGATGCGCGGAGGCGGCGCTTGTAAGAAATGAATTAAGAAGATTCATACAGGAGAACACAAGGCTTCCTGTTGTGACATACTCTTTCACTGAGAGGCTCAAGGCAGCGCAGCTGCTCACGAGGATGGAAGCTTTAGTGACGATCGTGACAAGGAAGGACATACTGGCAAGAGAGAGGCAGACCGGTATCACGGCGGGAATAGATTCGGGGTCCAGCACCACAAAGGCCCTGATCATGGAGAACAACAAGATAATAGGGAAAGACTGGACCGGGTCGGGCGACATCGTTCAATCAGCCACTTCCGTCCTGGAAAATGCAATGAAGGAAGCGGGCGTGGAATTCAAGCAGATAGAAGCGATGGGAGTTACCGGCTACGGAAGATTCATGCTCGGAAAACATTTCAACGCAAAGCTTATCCAAGAAGAGCTTACCGTGAACTCCAAGGGCGCAGTGTGGCTTGCGAACAAGCAGCGCGGGGAAGCCACTATACTGGACATCGGAGGAATGGATAACAAAGCTATAACGGTAAGGGACGGCGTCCCTGACAACTTCACCATGGGGGGAATATGCGCAGGCGCATCCGGACGTTTCTTGGAGATGACATCGAAGAGGCTTAAGATCGAGATAGAGGAATTAGGAAAACTTGCCGACAAAGGGAACTGGCGCAACGCAAAAATGAACTCGTATTGTTCGGTGTTCGGGATCCAGGACCTGGTCACGACACTCGGAGAGGGTAAGTCCTTCGAGGACGTTGCCGCAGCCGCCTGTCACTCCGTGGCCGAACAGGTATATGAGCAGCAGCTGCAGGAGATCGACATACGCCACCCGGTCATACAGGTCGGCGGGACATCGCTCATCTCCGGCCTGGTCACAGCGGTGAGCGAGGTGCTCGGTGAGAAATCCATCGTACCGCCGCATTCCCAATACATAGGCGCTCTCGGCGGCGCGTTGCTCAGTTCGGGTTTCCTCTGAGGTGCGCATATGGATATAAAAGTGATATGTGAGGACAAGTTCGGCGGTGAATCCTACCAGAGTCTCTTTGTAGAGATCATGTCGGACATAGGCAAAGCCTTCCACATAGACAAAGCACTGCTCGCGCTCAAACCAGAGGTGCCCCTTTTCATCTTCTCTGTGGGGCTCAAGACCGAGCCATCCGATAAGACCATCGCGGATGTGGCGAACATCAGGGCTGAAGGAGAAACGGTCCACATTACCATCACCGATGAGATATACGCCCCCGAGATAATGAGAACGCTGTGGGCAAAGTACGGAAGGGACAACGTCGAACAGCAGACAAGGTTCGACATAGAAGTCTCCAACGCATCCGAGAAGGATGTGGGCTCATTTGTGGTAGCGTCGGGAGAGGAATATCTAAAAGAGATGATCGGAGCCATTTGGAGGGCTCTGCCGGAAGGGATCAAGAACAGACACACATTCATAGACGGGCAGATAATAACCATCGTCGCGACCGAGGAGATATTGCAGCCCTACATGCTAGACGAAGGCATGAAGCTCCACAAGGAAATGATGGAGGCTGAGAAAGATGTTTGAGGTCCTGATGTACGACGGCGGAATATACCGCGCGGAGGAACTTTATGAGATGGTCGAGGACCTCGGAGGGGTCGTTCTTCAAAAGACAAGAAGCTCTCAGCTGCTGACGGTCACGATGTCCATCCCATCGGAGGACAGGGCTACGCTTACAGAGTTCTGCAAGGAACTGGGCGGAGAGGTAAAATCGGTGCCGTTGGCCGGAACGGAGATAGCCGTTGTCGGCCCGACGCTCGGGCGGCACCACATGCCGCATCCGATATGCGACATAGCCGAGAACCTCAGGAGGCAGGGCGCGATAACTGTCGTGATGGGTCTTGCCAGAGGAAGGGGCAAACTGACGGCTCAGATAAATCTTGAAGAGAAGATGATAATCGATGAGTACGACGCGGCCATATTCTCATTGGGCAATTTCAAACCCTGTGTTGAAGCAAAGGTTGATCTCTTCAGCGATATCAAGGTACCGGTCGTTCTGGTCTCGGGGCCGATGCCGGACGGCGTCGGGGACAAGTGCGAGGCCATCGTGTCGGGAGTGGGAAGGAAGGTCTCCAGAATGAGGACCACCCCGGAAAGAGAAAAATTGGATGAGATAGCGGATAAGGTCGTAAAGGTCCTGGAAGACAAAAAGAGACTCCTGGAGGAAGACCCTCTTTTCATACATCCGGCAGAGATAAAACTGCTGCTTGAGGAGTATGAGCCCGTCAACATGTGCCTGAGGCCGGCACCGGTAGTCCTTCATTTGGACGGCCTTAGGGTCAAGATCGGATACGAGGAGCATCATGAGAATATCGAGAACATGATGATATACGGCCGCAGGATAGGCGAAATATGCAGGCTTTCCCCCTCAAAGATAAACGACAGCAGCATAATCATAAGGATAAAGACTCAGTCCGAGGTAAAGCAGGAAGATTCCAAGAGAGAAGGTACGAATGATACGTAAGGGTACGTACATTCTGATATTCGATATGCCTGAATCACAGATAAAGATCGGGGCGCTGGGTATAGTGAATGTTCAGGGAGGGACGTACTGCTATGTCGGAAGCGCCATGAACGGTCTTGACCAGAGGATCGGAAGGCATCTATCAAAAAAGAAGAAGATGCGCTGGCACATAGATTATCTGGCGATGGAATGCATAAGAATGGAAGCATATGAGGTTGCGGAACAGGAGATCACAGAGTGTGAGCTCGGGAAGGTCGTGCTGGACAGCGGAGGGGCCGCTGTCGTAAAAGGATTCGGCTGTTCCGACTGCAAATGTCAGACGCATCTATTCTTTCTCAGCAAAAACTCAAAGGAAAAACTTTGCTCCAACCCATGTTTTTTACCGTATGGCAAGCAATCCATCAGCATATGATACAGAAATGTCTGGGCATCTGCACAACCCTTATAATATATCAATCGCTACCCGTTTCTAATCAATAACCGCACCTTTAGGGCACGGAGGCAAGTCATGAATTCATCGGATGAGAAGATATCGGAATCGGTCGCAAATGTCGCTGAGGCAATAAGTGTGGCGATCGGAAAGGAAAATGTCAAAGTATGCGGTGGCGGATGTGAGGGCGCAGAGGTATGCGCCACACCGAACAGCATAGATGACATATCCAGCATCATCGCTATCGCGAAAAAGAACAAGGTCAAGGTCGTTTCCAGCAATAATCCTTCTTGGGCGATAGACGGAACAAAATGCTCCGAGAAAGAAGTGCTCATAGACCTGTCAAAAATGGACAAGATAATAAAGATCGACCCAGTTTCGTTATCCGTAAAAGCCGAGGCAGGATGCAAGTTCAGCACTCTTGTCGAGGAATGCTCAAAGGAAGGGTTAATACTCGGGTCGTACCCATTTGATAAATCCACCACTGTTGGAGCATGGTCGGTAACGAGCGGAATAGGATACGGCGTATACAAATACGGCAACTCGAAGGATAACATCTCTAACATCAAAGCAGTGGCTGAAGATGCATCCGTGATCGAGACCGGATACGACAGCATCGGCTATTACATGTCGGGATACAACCTGACGCAGATGTTCTCCGGCTCCGAAGGAACGCTCGGCGTCGTGGTCGAGGTCACACTCAAACTCATCCCCAAAGGCATCAGGAAACTCTGCGGATTTGGATTCGAATCGATAGAGAAGATGCAGGAAGCGGTCGCAAAGGTCGTTCAGCACCCGAGCATAAAGCCTCGCAACATCGCATGGTGCGCAAAGACCAAGGTCCTAGCTTTTGTGCTGGATGGCTCCGCAGAAACTGTTGAAATGGAAGAGCAGGCGCTCAATGCCATCATGGAGAATATCCCGGCGGCCAAGACCGATGAAAAGGCCGCTTGCGATATCTGCTCCCCTATGTGCTCAAAGAGCTCAAAGGCAGCCAAAGCAATAGTCCCTCTCAAGAATTGGAAGGACATGGTTGCGGATTGCAGCGGAGATGTTTGCGGTATCATCGCAGACCGCAGCACGGTCTTTGTCATGTCATCTGATGACAGCGCCATTGCATTCAAGGCCGCAAAGTTCGGAGGATCGGCACTGGAATCCGAATCTTTCAAATGGGGCCCATTCTCGCTCGCTGAGAAGGAAAAACAGCTCAGCAGAGAAG
>Ga0123357_10012149_pt1 | contig 11099 bp, 7 predicted proteins | sample TergutEmb28metaG_FD_89873 | JGI IMG/M metagenome (GOLD analysis project Ga0123357, IMG submission 89873) | Embiratermes neotenicus P4 segment gut microbial communities from Petit-Saut dam, French Guiana - Emb289 P4 | ecosystem: Host-associated > Arthropoda: Insects > Digestive system > Gut ... | reverse complement strand
GTTGTCGGTCACCTGTGTGTCCAGGCGACTTAATATAGGGAGGTGAGTTGTCGGTCACCTGTGTGTCCAGGCGACTTAATATAGGGAGGTGAGTTGTCGGTCACCTGTGTGTCCAGGCGACTTTAATCTCAGTAAAATGCACGGATAGACTTAAAAAGGTGACAATGTGGGCTCCAGAGCTGGTTTGGAAGCTTTCAGAAAAGTCTTTTGCCTCTGACTAACATAGAAAGAACTTGTCTGTCTTACAGCCCGTCGCCTGGTTATTTCAACAAACACAACTTATTGTTTGAACATTAATTCTAAATGTACAAAATTTTATCAAACTTTTTTTTTTATTCACCAACTGATGCACTAGTGAGTTGTCTTAAAATGTTAAAATTTACGTTAAAATTTACATTAAAACAACTCCGACATGTTTCGGCGCAGTTACACCATCTTCACACCGGTGTAATTTAATGGACTATTTTAACAACTGTAACTTTAGTAAGCACGAATTAATGCGCTCCCTGATGATGGTGTAGCTGCACCGAAACATGTCGGAGCTGTTTTAATGTAAATTTTAATATTTTAAAGACAACTCACTAGTACATCAGTTGGAGAATAAATAAAACGTTGATAATATCAAGATGCTGCACGGTACGAATGTGAAAAAATGTACAAAGTTTTAATTTTATCTCCTTGTTTTTTGGGGGAAAGGGAGTATATGGGAGAGCTTCTCTGAAAAGGGTCCTTGATAGACGTGCAAATTACTTAATGTGTGCTTCAAACCTGATAAAGTGTCGATAATTTAAGAGATAAAGAAGGAAGCAAAACAAAACTGATGACAAATCGAGCTGCACAACAAACTGCCTTCACTCCAGGTTGGACGGCGCCCTAAAATAATCGTAGTTGTAATTTCGATTTTATACCGCTTAGAGTTAGTATAAAGAGTCCGGCCTGTCGAATAGTTTTTGTGTGTTTCTTTTGTCTTCTCTAGATACGTATAAACAGATTCCCAGTGCAGGAATCTGAGTGAAATTGGCAGCACACCTGTACTGCTGGCAGTGACCGAGAAAGCTATCGAGCCACTGGATGGGACATGCCGAACACCTGCTGGACATCACCGCTCCTTCATGTGACTTGCTGTTAATATGATACGCCATAGATCCAATTTACTTTCTTCACATTTCGAACAGTCTAACTCACAGGTTTAACTGGAATGCAATAGGTATATTCGAAACCTGAAACTTTTCTTACCTGAGGCACTTCACACAGTTTTTACTGACTGCCAGGCGGCTGAATTGTGAACGACTACTGTTGGTTTACCCTACGGAGCGAGCAAGTTCCTCAGAAACCCTGGTAACTAGCTAAACGTCTACACGGTGTTACACCCAGAAGACAGCAATTTTCTTAATCGTGTTACTAAAAAATGTATGTAGAATTTTTTTAAATGTGCTTCTATGGCTTAATCGCTGGTTCGATCCCAGCTAGTGTCAGTGGATTTTTCATTGACAAAAAATCCTTCCGATCGCACTATGGCCCTGGGGTCGACTCAGCCGCTAACAGAATTGAGTACCAGGAGCATTCCCTGGGAGTAAAGGCGGCCGGTGCGTAAGGCTGACAACCTTACCACCATCCTGTGCCGTTGTCATGAAATCTGGGAACATTAACTTCCTGGAACCCTCTGGACCACTCCAGGCCTGTAACGGGACTGCTTTACCTTTATCTATGGATTAGTATAGGGTGCAGTGATGTGCTTTGTGAACAGGGTTCATTTAAGGGGAATGTTCTTGACTAGGTGAGGGTCTATTAGTTTGTCAAGAATGGCTCTGCTACATAAAGTCTTTTTAAGTAATCACTCGCCACAAATTCAGTATTTCACACACAATAGGCCAGCCGCTCATTATATTCTGACGATGTTAAGCCGCGTGCTGACAACTCCCTATGTGATATGGAGTTCAGTGCCATAGAGAAGCAGCTAGCCATAGTTCAGGTTATCAATGTCAAGTTTTTCATGAAGAAAACACGATTTTCTTCCAAGGGCAGAATATTTAGCAATTTTGGTGGGCACAGCGCCAACGAGCCTGGTCTTTCTCCCAGTATTTCGCTGATTGTCTTTACCACACCACCAAAGTACTTCGGTGTTACTCAATACCACGTCGCCCCATTACTTCGCTGCTTCTCAGTAACACACCACCCCAGTACTTCGGTGTCTCTCAGTACCATACCACCTCGTCCTTCGTTATTTGTCCGTCAGTACCAAATCATCTCCGCGTCTGTCAGAATGCATCACCAACGCTCCATACAGCATTCAGCCACTTACAATCCACGATCAGTATCCTGTGACCCCCGGCCCTTTCCTCACTGGCCAGTGAAGCCATTAGAAACACATGTTGAATGTACTAAAATTGCGTTTCCAAATCCCTTTTTGCAACTTCGCCAAATCCCCGTGTTTCATTGGCCCGAGCTCCACTCGTCTACATACTGAGAGCGACTGTAAATAAACAGGCAGAAAATCTTATGTTCATTGAACCGTGCGTCATCTTGATGGTTGAATAAAGAGAGACCAACGTGATGTCACTTGCTTTATTATTTCATTATTTAATGCACAACATGTTTCGGATGTTAATACATCCATCCTCAGGAGCTTGTGACTTATTTGTTGACTTATTTCATGGAATGTATTGCTCTGGTTCGATGTGTTTTGGTGTTACGTTGGGTGGTGTGGTATCCGTATGCAGGCTGACGCAGTGCTTCAGCCTGCATACGGATACCACACCACCACAGCCAAACCACAACGTAACACCAACACACATCGAACCAGATCAATACAACCCATCAAATAACTCAACAAATAAGTCGCAAGCTCCTGAGGATGGATGTATTAACATCCGAAACATGTTGAGCATTAAATAATGAAACAAAAAAGTAAGTGACATCAAGTTGGTCTCTCTTTATTCAACAAATAGGCAGAGAATAGTTGAACGGTTTTAAGGGAAGAAAGAAGAGCAATGATTTCACTTTTCTTCATACTTTTTCTGGGTGGCCTATCGTTGTGTAATTTTCTCGGAGGTGCGGATACTCGTACATGCAATTTATAATGATGGCTTGTAACAACAGGTGGGATTATACAGGTATCTACCGAGCACGAGACCAGACCGTCAGTTCTGTAACAGCCTATTGGTTTCCCAAATGCCTTATTAGAAACTTTCCAACCCTCTATCGCTCTCACGTTCACTTATTGACAAGCAATATTTGTGGATGTGATCAAGAGCAAGCATGTGATTTATAAGTTATATAGCAATGGGTTTTGAAATGTCTAATATAACGTACATGTGCATGTATGTGTACTTTACATGCAGTTTTATACATATAGCACACTTGGAAATACTGAATTAAAAAAATATACATATATGCATGTACACACACGCACGCGTGCATATCTGCATTCGTACTGCATAAGCATACATACACACACACACACATATACATACTTAAATACTTACATACATACACAAATACATACATACACACACATATACATACTTAAATACATACATACATACCCACATACATACATACATACACACATACCCACATACTTACGTATGGATGTATATACACACATACAAATGTATGTTTATACACAGCCCTATGTACTATCCGTACCTTGATGCAACACTGGCCTATGCCAAAAAGCCGTATTTCGGAGAATTGAATTTGATGGTGGTGCAAAAAAAAGTTTGAATTTCAAATTTTAGACAGGATTTTGGGTACCCATATGGTTAGGGTAAAGATGAAGTTCTCTTTAGAACAGGCCATGAAGACCCACAAAGGGAGTATAGGTATAACTCTACTCTTTCTTTGAACTCGACGCTACATGGGATGGGTGGTAAACGCCACGCCCCGACCGCTTTACCCCCATGAGTAACCCGACACCCATTGTATAGGAAGCTGGGTTGGTCCCAGGACCGGTCTGGACGCGAGCGGAAAATCTCGCCCACCGTCCGGACGGTAGCTAGCCGCTATACGGAATGCGCTTTACAGACCCACAGACACTCACATGTCCGGTAATAATGAAGATGTGTCGTAGGTCGTTATTGCACGGAAATTTTACCTCACACAAGCTCGACAGTGGATAATGACTATTGGAAGGAAAGTGGCATTGGCTAGCGGTGAACCTAGGTCTGTGTGTATATGTGTATATATACATATATATATATATACATACATATATATGTACACACACACACATACGCACTTACTTTCAAGCATACAAACGTAAGTTTCTATATGTAAAATCGTATAGTTTGTGTAACAAATTGATGTACCAATTAGTTCCTGAAATCCCAAACCCGCACTGATGTAATCTACCTCTACCGTCGTAATTCCCATCATTCTCTTCCTGGCGTTTCTTTGTGTGTCGCTCTACTTTGTCTTCCAATCAGTACAGTCATGCCAGATAACTATTAACCAGAACTGCTTCACTTGGCGATAAACATGGATAAACATTCAGTGATTTCCTGAAACGTCTCGCTTTAAACCGCGGTAAAGTTTTGACGAAGACTTCAGCATCTCTACTAAGTCGCAGCCCAGATGACGAGGGCAGGGTGTACCTGGGAGACCAAATATGTTGTTATCGATATGTTGAATTCTTGGGACAAAAGTACCATATACATTAGGGTGACTTTAAACTGAGGGTGCTTGATTATATTGTGACTATTTCATTTGGGTGTATCTTGTACTGTGGTTGTTTTATCTTGTTTTGTAATGCATGTGTTTGTATGTGTGGGTTTTGTAATGTGTGTTTTGGTAATACGTATATTTGTATGTACTGTGTTTAGTATTGTTTGTTCTGTTTTTTTGTACTGTTTCCTTTATGTATATTTATTCTTGTTTGTTTTGTCTGTAGTACGTGTAGTGTAAGGACTACTGCCGCCGAGTGACAACTCAACTGCAGTTGATGATGATGATGATGATGATGATGATAATAATAATAATAATAATAATAGATAACGAAAAGGGAACATGTATGTTAATAAACGTTGCAATTTCAGGAGACAGAAATGTGATTAAAAAAGAAGCCGAGAAGATTTTAAAATATAAAGATCTTACAATAGATATACAGCGCATGTGGAATGTAAAAACAAAGGTGAAACCAGTAATAATAGGGGCGACTGGGACTATTTCAAAGTCATTCAGAAAATACGTGAGCAACATACTAGGAAAACATGAAGTCAAGGAACCACAGAAAAGAGACATATTGGGCCCTGCACACATACTTTGGAAAGTGCTAATGTAAAAATACAAGAGATTTAACACTGAAACTAACGATACAAGCACCATGAAGAGTAACAACAGAATAGCTGCAACACTCTATTCCGTAGGAACATAGTTTGTCTCAGGAATATAAGTATAAATACCCTGCATAAAGTATATGATGATGATGATGATGATGATGATGATAATAATAATATCATTGCGGTCGTGTTACTTTGGCACAGATACTACTGTAAGCTAATGACTACATACGCCGCGAACTACGGATTACAGGCTTACTAGACAAGATAGATGAATACAGAAGGAACTGGCTTTCACACTTGTAAAGAATGCCACAAAACCGAGTCCTTTTGAAATCATACCACTACAGACCACTAGGAAGGAGAACAATTGGAAGACCGAAGAAGCGTTGGCGCGAGCAGCTGTAACTCTGGAGAAGGAACGGATCAAAGGGTCCAATCCTTGATGTTTATGATGATTATGACTATTGTAAGCTCTGCAGTCCTTTATGTAACTAAAAGTAAAACAAAGATATTCTTTTGGTTGTTGTAAGGGCGGAAGGGAAGTGCACTCAATCTTAGCATCGTTACTAGATATAGTGAATGGTCAGCATAACGCTCCGGCCGCTTTACTCTCGAGGTACAAGCCCCTGTCGCCCATGGAATAGAAGGTTGGGTGGACCCCAGGGCCATTCGGGACGGTTTGGAGCAGAGAGCCTTTGTGTTCAGCCACTTGATGAAAGTGTTATTTGTGCTGTATTTGCGAGACGGAAGTGTGGGAGGAACATACATTTAAGTTATTTTTTCCTCATTGGTCGTTTATTGGTATTCTGATTTAAAAGTTCAGTGTTCGATGGCAACTGTAAACAAACAACTTTATATGCAAAACATACAGAATTTACAGGCATTGGATCACCTGCTTATACAAAATATTACTTAGTATTTTAAACTTAAATGGTATGTTTTTCAGTCCTGACATTTTAATAGGATGTCCGAAAATTCTCAGCTCCGACCACTTCGCAACGCTTTACGATATTCTTTAAAACAGTCTTCTACAGAGGCCTCTTAACGTTCCGTGTCAGAGGAACGTAAGGCTGTATATTTATGACCACTGCAACTGGCGTTTATAGTTCCAGTACAAGAAAAAATTAAGGAAACTTCTCTACTATGACCAATGTCATTATCTCTTGAGGAGGTGTCTATATAAGCAGTGAAACAAACACTGCAGCAGTATATAGCTAGCCAGTGCAGCAGGGTGTTATGCTTATAAGCAAATATATGGCCAGTGTGAAGACCTTCTGATGGTATTTATGTCACAGGGCCTTGTATAGGCGTCTGTACAGTTAATATACTAGAGTCTTATGGAGACCTCTGTACAGCCAATGCAGCAAGGCACTGTGGAAGAGTCTGTATATTAGATACAGCAGGCTGTTTGTGTAGCCCATGCGACGGGAATTGATGAGAGCCTGTATATGGCACTACAGGCGCTTATGTAGGCTCATGTAGATGCTGTGTAGCGGGCGTCTATATCCAGTGAAGAGTGGCATGTTGATGGCGTCTGTGTAGTCAGGAGAGCAGGGCATAATACTGTGTGTATTGGTAGTACAAGAAGTCCTGCTTGCCGTCTCGATGTAGCCAAAGTATCAGAATCTGATGCAGGCTTCTACATAGGCGTGTCTTGTACGGAGAGTTCGAAACTTTAGTATGACTGGGTGTTATGTGCACTGTTATATAATGAGGGCAGATGGCGTTGTATATGGGTGAATATCCAGCATAACCAGAGCCTTACAGAACTGTGTATATGTACAGCGCAAGTGGGCCTTAGGAAGCAGGGTGAGGGTCGCACTGATACACCTGCATATGCAGTGTGTCAGGGCCAGATTGTCTTCTGTTGGTACTGACCGCAAAGCGTTTCTTGGGGACGTCTATATAAGTCGTGTAACAGGAAGTGTATAATGACGCTCATACAGCCAGCCAAGCAGAGTTTATGAAAGCAATTGTAAAATCAAAGCTGTAGTTTCTCATCTTCGCGTCCATGCACCCAGTAGAGTAGAGAATTGTGGATGTGTCTGTACGGATTTATTATAGATACTTATGAAAGCGTCCATGGAGCCAGTGTTAGAAGGGCCTTAGCATGGCTTTTTTGTAGGGCCTAAGACTGGCTATTATAGCCTATAGTCAGTGTAAAAAAGGCCTCCTGTTGGATCATATATATCCAGTATAACAGAGTCCATTATGGGCGTCTGTGTGGTCAGCGCAGCAAGGACATATGAAGCAGAGTGTGTTCAGAATATTACACGTACTTCGATTTCCACGTGGCCAGTACAGCGAAGTTCCTACTGGCAGTGGGTATGTAGTCGGAGTGACACTGTTATGGAGACGTCTATGTAGCCAGTGTCACGGGTTTTTACGTGGCGTCTATTGAGCGAGAGTAGCAGGTTCTTCCAGCTGCGTCGAAAAAAGCTGAATAAGGGAAGTTACGGAGACACTGATGGTCAGCTGATCACACTGCTTTTTGGCTTCCGTGTAACCAGTGCAGAACGTAAACAAGGCGTCCATATCGTCAATGTAACAAATTATAGAAGCGTCTATAGGCGACTATGTAGACAATACATTGGGACTTACACCTTTTCACCATACACATATTTTAGGCCTATGCGTATGTCAGCATACTGTTAAACGTTTTTCTTTATACGACTTTCCTTTTCACCCCACATTTAAAAGTGGCTGTTATGTAACAAGGAAGATCCACCACCAATACAGTAGGATCCAGAGTCTACGGGACATTTCACGTGTTCTGTATGGCAGAATTCACAACACCACGCTGAACATTCCTGTCTCTTCACTGCGCAGCACACATAAAATAGACGCATAATATAAATGTCAAGCTTAGATGTTAATCTGCGTCATCTTGCAAGCCACCTAACACATTTCGGTTGAAGACATTGGCATTATTGGAGAGAGATCAAGAAACAGAGCTAACTGGGAGACGCCATTACGGAGACGAAGGTTCGATTTTGACTGCGGTACCATCGAAGAAGAAGAAGAAGTAGAAGAAGATGATGATGATGATGATGATGAAGTAGAAGAAGAAGGAGAAAAGAAGAAGGAGAAAAAGGGTGATGATGATGATGATGATGAAGTAGAAGAAGAAGAAAATAAGATGATTAAGAAGCAGAAGGAGAAGAAGAAGACGAAGAAAGGAAAAAGAAGAAGATGATGGTGGTGATGATGATGATGAAGGAGGAGAGGAAGAAGAAAAAGAAGAAAAAGAAAAAAGAAAAGAAGAAGAAGAATAGAAGAAGAAAAGAAGATGATGACGATGATGATGAAGGAGGAGGAGGAGGAGAAGAAGAAGAAGAAGAAGAAGAAAGAAGTAAAGAAGAAGAAAAGAAGAAGAAGAAGTAGAAGATGATGATGATGGAGGAGGAGGAGGAGGAGGAGAAGGAGAAGAAGAAGAAGAAGAAGAAGCAGAAGAAAGAAGAAGAAGATTGGTATTAAGGGGTGTAAAATGAAACACGCGCGCATTGTGTCTCCTTAATTACAATTGAAACTGGAGCGGTCGGATTTGCCCAGTATCAGAGGAGTGGCAGTCAGGGAGAGGGATCAGACCCCAAGCGTAGTGAAAGTGCATCTGATATAAACAACTCCACATACTACAGAACTCCGCATTCCGGCCTCTGAAGCCTCTAGACAAGCACAAATTCCGCCGTCATGAATTTTCCGGTAAGTACCGGCTCAAGCTTCTCGCCACGCTTTTATATTCCAAATACGCAGTTGACTTCAAATGTAAATACGGTACTCTCCAGACTTTAGCTTTCAGACTGTCTGTGTAAGAACATGTGTTTCGCTGATTACTCGGGTGTAAGGGTCGGTTACGCCGGGTTCACCCACAACGCGTAAGTATGCTTTGCGACTGCCCTGTAAAAACCGCAGCTTAACTTTCTGTAAATGTTGCATTCTACTATGTGTGTCGGCTGTGCTATAAGCCAGAAGGTCGCAGGTTCAAATCCCGATAGTGTCATTGAAATTCTTCATTAACATAATCCTTCCGACCGCGCTATGTTCCTGGGTTCGACTCAGTCTCTAAAAGAAATGAGTACCGGGAATATTTCCTTCGGAGTAAAGGCGGCCGGGGCCTGCGGCTGACAACCTTAACACATTCATGCGCCAATTGTCTCGAAATCGGGGCGCCTCAATCTCCTGCAACCCTCGGGGCCGCAATAGGCCTGCAAGGGCATTGCAGTCCGCGTGCCTGCTATCTCACAATTACAGATTGTTCTTTATAAATTTAGTGGCATTACATAGTATCTCCAGGTAAATGCCAGGCTAGTGCCTCAAATTGTACCACAGCCACCTCCAGTTTATTATTGTTAGTCATTATCCGTCCTAACATATGAAGTTACAGGCATATAGCTGAACAGCTGACAGCATAGTTATATCAAATATCAATTAATAAAGTGATATTAAACAGGTACGTAAGGACCAGATGTAGAAGCTGTAGTAGTAGTAGTAGTAGTAGTAGTAGTAGTGGTAGTAGTAGTATTAATAATAGTAGTAGTAGTAGTGGTAGTGGTAGCAGTAGTGGTAGTAGTAGTCGTGGTAGTAGTAATGTTAGTAGTAGTAGTAATAGTAGTAGTGGCAGTAGTAGTAATGGTAGTAGTGGTGGTAGCAGTAGTAATGGTGGTAGTAGTAGTAGTGATAGCAGTAGTGGTAGTAGTAGTAATGGTGGTAGTAGTAGTAGTGGTAGTAGTAATGGTGGCGTTAGTAGTAGTAGTAATGGTAGTAGTAATTGAATTGAAAATATATTTGTTTACTTAAGTTCTGGCTTAACAGCCTGATGTACAGTTTCAGAGTAAGCATGAGTACAGGTGTACACAAAACAAACCAGAAATAAGCACCAACACCAAAAAGTAATACTATGTAATTAAAAGAAAAACATAATTTCCCGTGAAATAGGAAATGTTGGTAATTAAAATTGTTGTAGTATATGACGTTAGAAAATAGTTATGAGTGGATACAGAAGAAGGCAGCAGCAGAATGTGTGTTTGAGTCGATTACAGAACATGCCACACAGAAAGTCCTCTAGACAGCAGCACAATGTCATCCTGTCACGCTCACTATATGTGTAAATTAACTGGACCTGGGGACTTCCCGCGCTTTTCTTATTAGGTATTGCTCCAAAATTTGTTATTAACCTTTCTAAAGGACTTTAAGACAATGCTCGTAACTGTTTGTGCAGGAAGCAATCATAGAAACATTTCCAGCTACATCTATTACGTGTTCACAAATGGCCACCCTTACGGACCGCCGTTAGATTGCATAAAGTACTGCTGCTTTTTACGGTAAATGGTTTTTGGCTTTGCTACGAACCTCATGAAGGGAGAACCACGCCTTGTCGGTTTGCCACGTCTTAGTGTTCAGTACATTCCCAGCTGCCCACCATGTCCGAAGACCTTTTCCTCCTTGCAAAACCTGACGAAGTCCATTAACTTGGTAATAAAGGATCCGCCATGCGTGGTGTGTTTGATACTTTCGGACCAAAAACTTTCCTACAACTGTTACTCTGTTCATATTTTACCCAAAACGTGAATATATTATTCGTCAACCTTCACACAAATACATGGCCACTGTACCGTGTATGTGTGTATGTGTGTGTATGTGTGTGTGTGGTGTGTGTGTGTGTATGTGTGTGTGGTGTGTGTGTATGTGTGTGTGTATGTGTGTGTGGTTGTGTGTGTGTGTGGTGTGTGTGTGTGTATGTGTGTGTGTATGTGTGTGTGTGTGGTGTGTGTATGTGTGTGTGTGTATGTGTGTGTATGTGTGTATGTATGTGTGTGT
>Ga0123357_10012148_pt1 | contig 11099 bp, 6 predicted proteins | sample TergutEmb28metaG_FD_89873 | JGI IMG/M metagenome (GOLD analysis project Ga0123357, IMG submission 89873) | Embiratermes neotenicus P4 segment gut microbial communities from Petit-Saut dam, French Guiana - Emb289 P4 | ecosystem: Host-associated > Arthropoda: Insects > Digestive system > Gut ... | reverse complement strand
ATTCTGTACTGAAAGAAAAAAAGTTGCTCGTACAAGCAACTTTTTAGTTGCCAGTGCGCGCACGGTCACAGCAACTTTTTAATCACCGCAACTATTTAGTTGCCAGTGCGCGCCTAGCCTTAGAGTTTGACAAGCAAGGTGAAAAAAGAAACCGTATCAGGGGCTATCCCCAGTTTTACTTTAAACAATCAGCACTTAGCTCTTGAGGGTTGTGTAATGCGAATACAATGCTCTTCTATATCAGAATGCAGTGGAGTGAGAGACACGGGTATTGTTAAATAGCCACCCATGCGCTAGACCCGATATAAGAGGGGTTTCTTAGCAGAAAACAAAGGGTGCGGTTTTTTTTAAAAAGAAATGGATTTTAAAATGCACACGTCTTAGTGTTTATTACCTTTTGGCGCCGGAATTACTTTTTTATATTACAGCACACCTGCATATAAAATGTGAATAAAAGAGGAACCAAATACGTTAGAATTATGAAACTGCATTTTGAAGAGAAAAAACGGAGAGTATATAACATTTTAAAAATATTCAGTACCTGTATTTGTTGAATAAATATATAAAATGCAACGTTTAGAGGTTAGCGGTACGGTATGACCACTATAGTGGTCGTTAGGCGTCAAAGGGTTAAACAAAATTGGGCAAGAACAAGAAGTAGCGCTCCCTAAACAATTATTTGCGTAAACACTGGGAACAATGGCATACTGCTGCAAAGCAGAGACAGATTGGCACCTTAACGTACGTAACCCCGACTACAAACAATTCACACGTCGTGATTCTAAAAGCTTGTGCTGATTGGAGACACACTAATAAACTTAATCTTTAGATTCAAGTACACGGGGAATTTTTTGTAGTGCAAGAAGGTTTAGACTATTACGTAAGTGCTGAAATATAAGTGAATTTTGTAAACTTCATATTCAAACATGTTTCAAAGAAAAATCAAGAATCGTATTTCAATTGTAGAAAAAGTAATTTATCGCTTACTTGCTGGGCAGAGGTTTGGTTTAATCGTCCACAATCATTTAAATTTTCGAATACATTTGTGCTGGAGTATTGAAACGAGCACATTAAAAATACAAATACTGCACAGAGAGGTCGTCTGTTCGAGAAAAGGATTGGCAGCGTTTTTGTAAAGCATTAAAAATTTCTGGTGTACCCGGGCTAGCGGCTTGTCTGGTTCGTGGAATAACATATGACGGAGATAAGAATACAGCGCTGTATCTTTTTAGAGAAAGCAATTTGGGGAAATCGCACTGTGTGGAAAAAGTATTGTCGGGAATACTTAAAGCACAAAATACATGCCTCTGCCCTGTAAGTTTTTCCTCTGTGATTAGTTATATCCGTATTTTGTAAACGTGTTTGATAACATAAGCACTGCGTGTACTGAATAACTACTGTTAAGCCAGTTTTTAAATAAGTGGTTTTATATTTATTTCAGTTCGTAAAATGGACTGGCTGAGATTCGAAGGCATATCTGTTTTACCAAATTCCAGTATCGGACAATTATGTGAAGATTTAAATGAAATTGTTGGACAAGGGATTTATTATAATAGGTTTGAGATTCAGAACACAAAATGGCTCTGGTTCGTTAGCAATATGATTACAGCCATGAACAATGATAAAACATTATGTGGATGTTTCGTAATGTACCCGAGATTTGTAGCTGGGATTCTGAATTCAGCAAGACGAATCCATTTATTTTTGTGCTCTGTAATGAAGAGCTACATTATGAAAATTATATTGAAAAGTGTATTGGTGACAAAGAGTGTAGTGTTTGTTACAAGTCACATACAAGACATTATTTCCAATTATCATCAAAGCGAGACAATTTTTATTTCGTTTGAAACAAGACTCTTTCCAAAACTACCGTCCGAAATAGTATTCGCTTAGAGTGTCTTGAAGAAAATTAAGGTGTGCTGCCTAGCTTACGGGATAGTAACAGTTAAAGGCCGAATTACATTTATAACTAATGAGGTAATATCATCGATGCATGATTGTGTGTTTGAACTATATTTTTTTGACCATGATTCCCCAGCCATCCTGGCTAATTGCAAAGTGTATACGCAGTACTGTCCATTGCATCCTGACATGTCCCTATCATATACTGTACTCTCCACAGAAATCTCATCGCATGTCTGCAAACACAAAGTGTCATTGTAAATTATGGCCCCCTAGCTTAAAATCTCTGTGTAAATAAACTACACGAAAAAGCTTACTATCCGATAAAACTAAGAAAACGTAGGAATAATTGCAGGTGTATAAAGAAATTGTGCTTCTATAGAAAAATATAAAGTTTGTGTACTAATTACCTACTGCTAAACAAAAGAAACTTGTGTCTATGTGTGTGCTGTTTTCAATATGGAAACCTCTGTCTAAGTAAATGTTGCACGTAATTTTCAAAAGACAGTTGTGCCGGGGTACTGTGCCTGAGGCTATTCATACCCTACTGCTTACACCAGCCGCTTGTTAAAACTAGCTAACTGATGCTGGTCATTCGCCCTCTCACTTGTAAACAAACCCTTACATTCTATCTTGAAAACATCGTAGCGTGTATTGTAGTTGTAAAAACATAGTCGCTAGGTAATTTAAGTGTATTACAAAAACTGTGTCTTAATAAATTACCAATAATTATACGTATATTTGTAATTTTAATTTGTCTTTATTTATTTTCCTTATTACTATAGCATGTACATATCTGGGGTCGGATCGTTGGAGGCATCGGGCGGTTACTTTTTCTTTACCTTAAAAGGGGGTTCGAAGCTAGCAATAACAAATTTAAAAATGGCGCACCGGCAGCCGTATTGTAAGATAGCGGACTCTAATGTTAGGTTATAATTCAAAAATAGTCGCCATTTTGTAAAGGTTATGTTATATTTAAAAAGAGCGCTGTAGCAGCCGTATAGTAAAATGGCGGATTTCGAAAATTAAAAAAATTAAAAATAGCGAGCGTCCGCCATATTGCAAGATGGTGCCTATTCAAGATGGCGGCCTAGTAGGTACCAGTCTGGGAGCCAAAACAAAAGGGTTAAGGTGAAAGCTCCCTGGGACAAAAATAATTTGCATAATAATTAGACCGATTGCATATCAATCAATTTCATATGATTATTAATTAGATAATTTGCATATCAATAAAAGCCATGTGAATATAAATTGGGTAATTTGCATATAAATCAATGCCATCTTAATATAAATTACTTTGCATATCAATTAGGTCGTTTGCATATTAATTAGGTGTGGGGGAAGGTCACTGACCTCCTTCCGGGTATCAAAGGGTTCGTCACGTGACCCGTGACATAAAACGGGGTGGAGCCGGCATACCCGGTAGATTACTACTGACTGTAGGAAAAATTCATTGATGTTTTATCGCGCCGGGAGCCGGAAACGTAGAGAGGGCTCCGCCGTAACGGAGAAAAATGGCTTTTAAAGCAAACAGCATAATGGGAAGCAGGAATATGTAGCTCGTGGGGCGACAGCGATAGTGAACGGGATTTTATGGAACTGGGGGTTTTGAAGAGAAACACGCGACTTAGCTCAAAAATGTGCCACACTTGACAGCATATTAACTCCCTTGAAGTAGTGATACGAGACACAAAGTGCTAAATGCAAATTAGGGGGTAAGAATTTTATTAATGTTTACGACGGCCTGCCTGGATTTAGTCCCAAAGAAAAAAAAACAACGGATTTAAACAAAAACATTATTCAGGGAAAGAAATACAAATTTCCACGTAGAGGGGAGTTAAAAAGGGATCGGGAAAACCGCGTAGACAGAAGCTTCGAATTTTGTACTCTTCACCAAATATGATCAGAGAGATCAAATCATGGACGATATGATGGGTGTAGAACGCAGCACGCGTATGAATAATTACGCCGAAAATCCTGAAAGAAAAATAATACTTGGTAAACCTCAGCACATATGCAAGGTAGCGTCAAAATGGATTTTTAAGAATAGTGAGGGAGAATATGGCCTGAATATACCTATGTATACGTCTCGGGACAGATTCCTGTCGTGGTCTGTCGTGAATACGGTAATGAAACTTCTATATAAATATCTGAGGAACGACTAGCTTAGTCGACATGTTTCTGACAACAGTGTCTTAAACATAAATACGATTTTGGAGACCGTCCATTAACTTGAATACTTTTCAAATAATTGATTTCACAAACTGAATGTTTTGTCGTCAGGTATACCCATAACAGCTCCTACCCAGTTAGGCCCCACGGACACGCTGTCTCTTCTAAGGGTGGCCTACTGAGTAGGATTTTTATACTTGATTATGGTAACACGTTCAGTGTACTGAATGCTGTGTCTGAAAACCCTCAAGACGGTAACGTCCAAAATAAAATTCACAACTGTTAGCTGACTGGCTGACCAAGAAGTAATATACTCCTTGGAATTAGTGATGTGTAAACAGAAGAACCAGAAACAGTATGAACACTGCATCAACTACATAACGCTCAGGAGAAAAAAAAAAAAGCAAGTTATAAAAATGTATAAAACGGCAGGCGGAGGGGATATGAAGGAACGAGGCTGAAAATGACAGTAAACGGGACATAGAACGGGGAATCTCAGGAAAAAGAAACACAAAAAAAAAATCGAAAACGCCAGTGATATTCAGTCCTCCGTCCCTTTGAGAACATCCTATAGATGCCAGTGCAGAGTAAGAATCTGCGTGCGTGTGTGTGTATGTGGGCGCGCGGAAGGGTTGGAAAGAATATAGGCTAGCAGAAAACATCAGGCGGGATATCATTAATGTGCGACAAGAGAAAATACACGAAGTCCTAAAAGAGAACCCATTCAACAGGCTGGCAATATTTATTCGAGAAATGCCGGGTTCGAATCCTGGCGAGCCTGACTATGGATGCTTTCAAGATATCCGTCAATCCTCCCACACAAATGCCGGAACAGTTGCCTAAATTTTTCACGACCTGTTTCTCACACATCTTTTGCACTTCATCACCACCCTGCCACATTCCAGTTAAGGCTGCTCAGTTTTAAAAGTTGATACAGTGTCGTAAAATAGCCGAATAACCTATTATTTAGTGCGTTCGCAATGGAAAGTTTTAAAATGATCCTACTACTCCGCCATGCATATCTGTCCGTCAGTCCCCGTGTAACAACTTCAAAACTTATGAACGAATTTTCGTGTAATTCTATATATAGATAAGTTTTTATTAAATCCTGTCAACACATTAAAATACTATTTAAAAGTGGACACTATAAACGACACGTCATAAGAAGGACTACACGTGAGAGTATGTGGGATATGTGACACTAAATACTCGTATACATTACAGCGGCAATTCTTTCGAACAAACGTTCTAGAAATAAAGGACACATTTCATTCAAACTACATGTTTTGCCCGCAGATCCTATGGTTCTGAAGCCAAAAACAAAGGAAGCTTTATTTTAAAACAAAAACAGAACGAACGACGCGCCGGAACTGGTACGCTACGTGCACATCTCGTAAGTTCTTAATGTACCGATCACAGAAATGCAAACGCATCTTGTAAAAAAAAAAAGTACGTGTTTTTATGCGGTGAGAATGGCTGTCACAAGCTCAGTTAGTGGATATGAAGAATGAGATGGACGGAACATACGGCACGCATGAAAATAAACCTAAAAGTCCTAGTTGGAAGTTCTCCAAGTGAAAGATTGTTTCGACAACTTTACGTAACGTAAACAATAGAATAATAAAACTGTATTGAGTTATATGTTGTGAGCATGTGAATTGGATTGGGCTAGCGCAGGATAAGTTCCAATACAGAATGTTTGTCACAGCTATATGAACGTTCGGGTTTCATAATAACAGAAAGCTTCTTGATGAAAAAGACTGGACGACTAAGTTAATAAAGACATATGTCTAACGGATGCCCTCTAAGTTTGGGAATTACTGTTCAAACAGACACTCAACTATTGTAAACAATGAGGTCGCTACACTCCGCTAACAGCAACATCTGTGAGCTAAGAGGACAGAAATATCGCCTTAAAACAATACAGCGCAAGGATAAGAACACTGGTTTACAATAAATATGTTTAAGAAAGGAAGGGGAAACGAGAACAGAACGAAATGAATTCATCCATTCTCACAAGCGCAGACTCCTTAAAGAAGCAATAAAATAGAAACGGTCCAGAATCAACAGTAAAAGCACCGCAAAACAGATGCAAGCCAGGGTCATTGGCCTTTTCATCTCCAACCGACGCCACAATCTAATTAAGAAAGCATGTAAATTATTAGATGACTGCATATGTTTAAAACATAAATTTAAAGAACATCTGTTTCCAAGGGAATTTCTGTATTTAGAAATGGAGTTCCAAGTGGCTGCTAGTACAGGTGATCCCCTTTTCTCTACACTGCAGTATTGTTTTATGAAAGTTGTTGCAAATTAAATAACCAGTTTATTCTGGTAACAGAAACCGAATGATCAATATAGTTAATACTAAAGTTCGTCACTAGATTCAATTTCTGAGCCAGAAGGAACCAGTTTATATCATTACAGCCATTTCCTCAGTATTCAATTTAATATCATCTGCAAACGTTTCCAAGTACTGTAACATAAATATTGCAAATATATTTATTTTATCCTACAGTTCACATCTGGTTTTTCCTATCAGAGGGCAGTAACAAGTAGGCCCTACGTTAAATGACAATTTCTGAGCCAGAAGAAACCAGTTTATATCATTACAGCCATTTCCTCAGTATTCAATTTAATATCATCTACAAACGTTTCCAAGTACTGTAACACAAATATTGCAAATATATTTATTTTATCCTACAGTTCACATCTGGTTTTTCCTATCAGACGGCAGTAACAAGTAGGCCCTAAGTTAAATGACGGTCCTTCTAGAGGCTTTCTACCAGTGGCGAATCCTAAACCGGAGGTCACGTCATGCGGAAGGGTAAATAATGGCTTCCTTTACACCTTCCTCCCCCATTTCTGCCCTCCAAGAAATTAAACGTCAATCATTCAGTATTGTCCTAGGCAGCAACAACAGCAATAAACGGTGTAATAATAATAATAATAATAATAATAATAAACTAATTGCACATATCCTAACTTACACGATCCTCTCCCACAACAAAATGAAAACATCAGAAAATATAAACAAGAATAACAACGTGGCAGTGCAGAACTCTACAAATACATGCCTATGCCCCTGAAACCCCAGATGTCGATGAAACAGCATTGAACGAATAGCTAAAGTTTGGCCTACTCTTTACAGAAACTACTAGATTTATGATAGCCATCAATGACCAGGTTATTAGTACCAAAATTTATAAGAAGTACATTTTGAAGGACACCTTCAACAAATGTCGAGAGAAATCAGAAACCATTCAACATAACCACTGCATGCCGTGCATTAACCCAAGGTGATTACACCCACCGTCAATACCAACATCCTCCATCAAAAATTGGCTATTAAACGTAAACTATCATAGGCAAAATCAACACCCCATTACAATTGCCCACAAGGTTTGTTAGAGAACTCATAACTATACTATGTCATGGGCCACAACTGATCGAACTGTCCATAACAGGAGACCAGATACACCTATGCTCGACAAAACCAGCATAGAGCGTATTTAATAGATATAGCAACTCGTAAGTCACAACCTCTATAGCACCATCATCAAGTAGCTCCAACAGAGTACAGACAGAAAGGCTAACAAGAATACTATGGGCGGTCTCTGTTACATAGTACCACTAGTATTACTTAAAACGGAAATTATTTTTAAAAAAAATCTAAGCTAGAGCTTTGAACTACTGATTCTTCGCCCTAGTAGATATTCTAATGCAAAAGCAGTAATTAACAGATGCCGTAAAATTAGTAAGCTTTTAGCAGAATAATGAAGAAGTGTTTGATCAGTAATCCGTATTCTCTGAAAACCATCTAAACCGTTGTCTGTACTGCAGCGATCTCTGGGGTGAGGAAAGTCTTGTACCACGTTCGTGAAAAAACCCTTACGTCAAATACCAACTTCCCGGTGTTATTCGGTAAGTAGCCTCAAGCTCTGCAAGAACTGAATTCAATTATTATTATTATTATTATTATTATTATTATTATTATTATTATTATTATTATTAAATTTGACGGACTCATAATCCTGCAGATTAAGTTGGTACGTTTCTTCGAAGTGTCGTGAAGCCATTACCCAACCACACAGCGCAACAACCCAGAAGACGTGCTTCCTCAACACGAACATAAGTTTGCAACTGACCAAATCCTTCGCCGACGCCATTTCCAGTCGGTAAAGCGGTAAGGTTCCTGCAGGACCCCAACCGTATCTTTCCCTGTAATCTTCTCTCTCTCTCTCATTCGTTTGTCACACAGGGAACCAGACGTCTGGATGTGCTATGGGTCGCATACATTGCAGGACAGGGAGTTTAAATGAACGCTGACACTACTGCCTTTCTCTGCGCGCTCGTGCGTCCGTGCATGCGTGAGTCTCCCACCCAAGTGCGCACTCTTCAATCCGCAAGGTATGGCAGGAAATAGTCAAAGAGTCTAGACTTCCAGAAAAATGCGCTACACAAATTGTATATAACAAGAAGTAACAATTTTCAGAAGAAAATACAAGTTTTTATCTTTTTTAATATACAAAGGAAGTCATTACTTTCATTTCAGTGGCATGGAGGGGCAATACTACCCATACCGGAGAATTCGCAGGTGCTGTCTATAGTTCTCCCTCCCCAGCTTAGTCTACTGTAGAATTCGATTCTTTCTTCCAAATCAATTCCGAAAGCTGACAGTCCCTCTGCTGGTCAAGAATTTACCTGCCTTTTATGGAATACTGCAGGTCCATTACAGCGTTCATATAAGTCCAACAATAGACCCCATCTCGGGGAGCTGAATTCATTTCACACATTCACACCTATTTCTTACCCATTTTAAAATCATCCTCACGTACAATAAAGTTCCAAATACTCTGTTCCCTTACGGTTGCTCCACTGAAATTCCGTGCGATTTCTCATCTTTCGGCCAAGCAACCAACTTACGTATATCTCATTCTCCTTCATTAATTCAGCCTTATAATATTCATTAAAAAGTACAAATTATGAAGCTCCTCATTATGAAATGTTCTGCATCATCCTATTATTCCTCGCTCTTGGATCCAAACATCCTCCTCAGCACCCTGTTCGCAGACAACTTAAAGCTATAAGCCAATAGGACGGTACGAGTCGTTCCTTTGTTCTGTGTGTTTTCGAACACTTGCAATTTACGGTCTGGTCTCAAAGTAACAGACCAAGTTCCACACAAGAAGCCTGAAATGCAGTTTCCCTTTCAAACGTCCTGTCTTTTTGGAATCAGATTCCGGTCACCCTCTCGAATAAACTTACCGCTAGCATAATAGCTATAGTTCTTAATCGAAGATTTCATGCACAAAACACACCAAGTGGTGTAAGGACACATACTTGACGTGGTGTATTTAAGTTTCCAGTGGATCAGACGTGTCTCATTAACACTCGTACTAACAGTAAATGTGTTTTAAATAAGACGCCTCACACATTTCGCATGTGAAGTAGTAGCTTATCACATCAAAATATTTCCTAAGATCATTATGTGCAAATTTTAATTCTTTTAAATTAAAGTGCATGCGTTATGTATCACAAAATAGTGTATAATTTAAAACATGCATACATTATTAGATCTGCCATAAAAAAAATTCTGAATTAAACGCTGCCAATGTTACAACCATACAAATTCGCACATTCGCATGGTAACATTTTGATGACAAAATGCTGAAAAAATAGCCAAAATGCTTCGCACTACGCCATGAGGATGGGTGGGGGACTGGGAGATAAATGTAATTCTACAGGGTTCTGATGGAGGTCCATCTTATTCCGAAGTACGCAACTTATTTGGACTTTTCCCATCATCTACAGGCTCAATGATCAACAGTAGATCGCCCTAAGGGGTCCACCGAATAGGTTCGCACCTGACGACGGAAGGAGTGTCGGTTTCTAAATTATAGTGCGGTAAAAATAAAACAGACGATATGAAAAATCCAAAATAAGAGTATTAAAAAAGTTCCACGATTTCGTCAACGCCGCTGACTTATACTGTCGTTATGAATAAGTTATAGTTACTGGACGTCTCTGCCTTCACGGCAATAACAGTAGAACTTTATTTTAAATCCACCTAGCGGGATGTGTAAGTCCAGCTTAGGGAGTGGCTTGCAAGTCTCCGTTTTTGGAAAGATATTAGTAGGCTGCGAAATCTGATTTTGCAGTGAAAATGAGACGGGTTATGTCCCTCTCAAAAACTGTAGTACTTCAGTCCATTATAGCATGATGTCCCTCGAAAATAACTGTTAAGTCTCAATGCAAAAAGACAACGAGATATTCAAATGCTGGTAAGTGAAAAAGTCTCGGATACACTTATGCAAAAATTTCACAGGCATACGTAAGCTCTGGCGAAATCGTAAAGCACAACAGCATGGCTTCATAAGAATACAAATACCGCGAAGACAAACGAAGATAGCTCGGAATACGAACTTTATGCAACAATGCACCAGTCTTCGGGAAATAACACAGAGTAAAGTCTGTCTGAAGCAAGAATTTCAGTGGTACACAAAAACACTAATGCTACGGCTTGCGTCACACATTCATGTAGCCAGAAGTCTGCGTACTGTCAAGTGTTCCTGCAACACAACCAGGAATTGCACGTTAATAAAGTATACAAAATGCCACATTATATCTTGCTATTTTCTCTGTTACGCGTCTTCGTCACTCGCGTTAAATATGTAATTAACAGACCGGAAAATGAGCGGTGGGTTCCCAGTCTGCGTCACAGCGTCCAGTACAAATAATACAGTGGCGCGCGTGTCTCTAACTATTTACACATGAAAACCACATAATAGTCTTCAATTTTTAAAAGTTCAACCCCGAACACAGAGGCAGTACATTCCTTAGAAACGCTGGCACCCACACATCAGACTACAACATGACGCCGTAAGGCAGGCAACATTACGAATCTTCGCCGTTGTGAAAACCTTAAATCTTACCAAAAAAAAAAAAAAAAAAGAAGTGGGGTGAAATATAATTTCAATCATCCCAGGTATTAAAAACCACAGCCTAACACACCCCATTTTTTT
>Ga0123357_10012147_pt1 | contig 11100 bp, 14 predicted proteins | sample TergutEmb28metaG_FD_89873 | JGI IMG/M metagenome (GOLD analysis project Ga0123357, IMG submission 89873) | Embiratermes neotenicus P4 segment gut microbial communities from Petit-Saut dam, French Guiana - Emb289 P4 | ecosystem: Host-associated > Arthropoda: Insects > Digestive system > Gut ... | reverse complement strand
GTCTATTAACATACATGTTCCCTTTTCATTATCACGGGTTATAATGTCTGGTTTGTTGTTGGGGATAGTTCTGTCAGTTTGTACTTGTTGATTCCACAATATGGTTACCTTGCCTTCTTGACTTGTTTCTACTGATTTTGACACATGTTCATACCAGTGTTTTTTGTCCAATTGCACCTCTGTTTACTTGCATATGTTGAAGCGTAGTTGTGCACACACTCTATCATGTCTTTTATGTACTGTTCTTTTGCCAGTTTATTATTATTATTATTATTATTATTATTGGGAATAAGGAACAATCGTACACGTGAGAGTAACAACTGTGTCATTTACTGCAGGGTAGCCACGGCGGTCCGTATGAAAACACTACAGCTAAAGTGAAAGATGAGAATTTCAACATAAGGAAAGGTTTCAGCCTAGAACACTTTTGTGCAATGTAAGGAAAGTACTATGGCAGGCAACGCTGTGGCCAATCCGTTGGGAGCGTGATGACACAACGAGCGGCAGACAATGCAATTCGCGATGCAGGACATTCTGCCAGCAGTCAAAAGATGCCTGTGTTCGGGCGATCCAAGACACTTACATACTCACTCACTCACTTATCCACTCACACTCCATGCAGCAGTCCTTCTTGAGAAGCTAACCGGTTCTCAGCCAGTCAAGAAATTCCCCGCATTTTATGGGACCCGAAGGTTCCTAACCGCATTTACAAGTGCCCGCCACCTGTCCCTATCCTGAGCCAGATCGATCCAGTCTTTGCCCCCCACCAACCCACTTCCTGAAGATCCATCTTAATATTATTCTCCCATCTATGCCTGGGTCTTCCAAGTGGTTTCTTGCCCGCAGGTCTCCCACCAAAACCCTGTATACACCTCTCCTCTTCCCCATACGTGCTACATGCCCCGCTCATCTCATTCTTCTCATTTGATCACCTGAATAATATCTGGTGATTAGTACAGATCATTAAGCTCCTCATTATGCAGTTTTCTCCATTGTCCTGTTACCTCGTTCCTCTTAGGGCCAAATATTCTCCTCAGCACCATACGCGCCACGCCTCAAAATGTCATCATTTCATCACCTGGATAACATTTGGTGAGGAATATAGAACATGAAGCTGGAGCCGTGACATTAAATATTCACATCAGCATAAATATCAATGTTGCACCGTGCATTCTGTAGATCACTTCAATTATTTGTATATATCAAAAAACACTATTTATGCATTTTGCTCATATAGCTGTTTTGACAATATACTTAATAGGTATAATTTCTTTTACAGACATGCTGCCACAACACCCTGTTTACAAAAACGAATTAGACAGTGAATGTTATAATATAACTTTAGCAAGGAAAAACATAGCGCCCTGATAATGATCTAAAAATATCGAAACGTGTCGAAGTGTTTTTAATTGTTTTATGTGGAATTTATATAAGTGCAAGTGTTGGCTAATAACTGAAGCGATCCACATCAGCAATCGATCACTGCTGTCATTAATCCACTGCCGCTCCATTTCAAATCACTCTATCCGGGCGTCGTCAGAGCAATTCTACACAAACAACTAGTTCCAGTTCGTGACGTGCAACATGGAACGTTCAGTTTTGCTACGTTCGACTGCCTTAGGCTCAGCAAAGGTTTAGATTATTCTGCCGTTAATTAGATTCCCTGCTGCTGCGGACAGTAGGTGTTGCATATCGCAAAGGTGTCCACTGTTAGGCCCCTTTCGTAGTCACTTCACGATCTGTTTATTTCCGCGCGCGCCGATGGAGACGTGGATAAGCTGACACTTGATGAAAATCTCTGCAAGCATCGATGCACACGGAAAGGAAAAGAACATGTAAAAGAGGACGAGACGAAAAAATGACACTGAGGGAAGCCATTCATTCACGCACTCAGCACCTCGGATATATAAGGTCTGGCACATTATTGCAGGGCGTGTTGGGAACGAATGTTTGTGTCACTCAAGCTTCTATGAGTCAGAGGCGCTGACACACACACAGCGCCTTCCATTGCTACTAGTCGGCTACAGTGTCTACAAATCATCCAGGAGCTCCGTTCTCTGGAACCAAGCACTTCTCCGCCACGGAGTCGGTATAGTTACTAGGTTTCGGGCTGGACGGTCCGTGGTTCGAATTCCGAAAGCGGAAAAGAACTTTTTCTCTTTTCCCAAAAGTTTAAAACGGTTCAATGGCTTTTCGCTTTTTTTCGAACGCGCCTAGAAAGCGATGGCAGCGTAGTCCCTTCTATAAATGTGGTACGTACAGCAACCTACCCCTGATGCCTGATGATTTTATAAAATCAAACATATATTTGTAAAAAAATATACATATTTATTTATTTATGAGACTACATGATTACATTTATTTGAAACAGAGATTAAAAGATTTACACCACCATCTAGCTTCCCCAGTCCTTACTATATGACAATCCTGTTCCAATCTGGGAACAATGCATGTATGAAAAAGAAATACAAACGCTCCAATTGGGAACGGAATGCCGCAGAGGGTTAGACCCCCCCCCCCCAAGGTACAGTTTTACCTTCAGTTTTAACTGCACAGTTAATAACTGCGCAGTTAGATCGAGAGTGTGCTGGAAAATCCGTAGGTTTGTGCAGTTAAAATTTCTGGACTGTGTAACTTTGGGAACGGCAGAAGATTTAACTGCGCAGTTCACGTTGGACTGCAGTGTATGTTGTGTCCTCAAGGCAGAAGCTCAGTTCGTTCATAGTTTTAATGCTGTCTACATCAAGTAGCGTGGCTACTTGGTCGAACGATTTTCTTCAAAGGTTTATTGAACTCTTCCGACAAGAAGAATGCTTCTGGAAAGTGAAACCGAAAGATTATTATAACAGATCAAAGAGAGTTGCAAGTTACCGAACACTAATTGGAAAAGTACAAGAAGTTGGACCTGATGCTACGCGAGACACAGTTGTAAAAAAAAATCAACAATTTGCGCAGCGCGTTTAGAAAGTAACATAAAAAAGTTATAAAATCACAAGTGTCCGGTGCCGGTGCAGAAGAGATATACGCACCAGGATTATGGTATTACAATCAACTTCTTTCCTATGTGACCAAGAAGCACCACACAGTTCAACGTCAAGTATGCAAGAAGAGGAAGAAGAAGACAGTGAGGTACGTTTATTATTTTTTATTGTACTTCACTTTACTCTCACATCTCACTCATACAGTATACACCAAGCAAATTAAGAGTACAGGTTTTTGATCAAATACTTCTTCATATACAGTTGTCTTGCCACGGCACTTTGCCTTCGTTGTTAAAGTATTCCATAAACTGACTTCTTACTTCTTTTCTTGTTAGTTGACGGCTCCTGTTATTTCCCCTTTTCAGTGTTGTCATGCTTGATGGGTTACTTCTTAAACCTGCTGTAACTGTACCATTTTGTAGGTCTTCAGTGTCAAAAGATTCGGGTGGTGTATACGTATCAGGGGATGTTCTGCGTAAGAAATTGTGCAGCGCACAGCTGGCCATTACTACATCTTTAATGTTGTCCAATTTAATATCAATACGAGTTTTAAATATACCAAATCTTGCTACCAAAATGCCGAAAACATTTTCAATTATTCTTCGGGCATGGCAGAGGCGGTAATTGAAGATCCTTCTTTCTCTTGTCAATTGCTTCACACTGTACGGCTTCAGAAAGTCCTTTCTTAAAATGAACGCCTCGTCGCCAACAGACATATGACAGCTTCCTTCCCTTCACATCAGATGATTTTGGTATTTTCAAACATTCAGTCTGCAACTTGTCATAGAAATCTGTATATTCTAAGACACCCCCATCAGATATACGACCACAGGTACCAAAACTGAAGTAAATGATCTCATAATTTGAATCTGCTATTCCTATGAGTACTTGACTACTGTAACCTTTATAGTAAAGAAGTATGAACCAGCTCCGGCTGGTGGAACTATCGCAACATGCTTGCCATCCACAGCACCGAGACAATTTGGAAAGCTGCATTTCACTTCAAAGCCTTTGGCAATTCTTTCCCAGTCTCGTTCGCTTGTTGGAAACTGCAAAATATTTGTATATTATTATATATTAGTATATTTGTATATTAGTACAGACAAACTTTGGTTTCGATTATTATAACTTATTATTCCAGTTTTATTATGTTTAGGAACGTGATCCAGGAGAAGGTTCAGATCTTGCCGTGGACATAGAAGTACGCAGCCTTAGTTTCAACTCACTAGCCCCATCAAGTCCATCAAGTGATGTCATGAGTAATCGTATAGCAACACCACAAACATTTTCACGAAAGAGAAAAATGTCTCCAAGCTACGCTGTACTGTCTCTCGTCAATGACAGATTGCAAGATTTAGGAAAGGAAGACATGTTTGAAATAACCGGGAAAAATGTGGCTTCAAAATTAAGAATATTAACCAAGGAGCAAAGAATAATGGCCGAAAAATTGATAAATGATGTGTTATATGAATCACAACTTGGAAGTTTAACAAGAAATTCAAGATTAATTGTCAATGAACCTCACGGATACACTTCTCCAGTGGTGCATTCACACTATGGTACTGACCCTGTGACTGTAGGGTCAGCACAACATTCAGAATGTGCTGCTAAACCTGTGGATCAACCGTCTGCACTACATACATATTTTTCAGCATGTACTGTACGTATGTAAGTTTCAGTTCAGTGACAGTGCTGTTTGTGACACTGGCCTATATTATTTCCATATAATATATCGATTTTTATATTGTGCCAATTTCAATAAAGCAGTGTTACAGATTGCCCATAATAATAGATTGTTTATAATGTTTTTAACATTATGTACCCTTACCTTATAACATTCCTTCACCACTTTGTAAATAGCACGGCAGTTCTCTGGTATAATTTTTCCCAGTGCTTGTGGAGACATTATAGTAGAAAACTTGAGGTCCTCGTAACTTCTCCCTGACGCCAACAATCTTAAAGTGGCTGTAAATCTCTAGTGCGGAGTTACGGCTTGCCGCACTGTAGTGTTTTTTTTTTTTTGAATCAGTGGAGAAACCATTGATAATAAAGTAAGGTAAATAGATTCATTCATCTTAAGAAAATTATGCCAGTCTTTCGGATGAAATCTTAATTCTTTCAAGAGATTAACGTGAGAAAAAAACTGTCGTTTTAACAACCACTTCTTGGTACACTCCCCACTTTTCCTTGCATTTCGTCTATATTTCCTGTCTAAACCCACCGTGATAGCTGTATAGCACAACAGTTCACTGACAGCTAACATTATGGAAATGTTTTGCACCAATCTAAATTACAAACTGAACTGATCTATTTCCTTCAGTTTTAACTACGCGTGTGTGGTAACACCTCTCGCAGGCCAAACTGTGCAAACTTGGCACAGTTTGGCCTGCGCAGTTTAAGCTGAAGGTAAAACTGTACGTGTGTGGGGGGCCTTAGGCGACAAACAAGTTTTGATGCTACTTTTTTATTTTGCCTGGAGGTACCTACAAAAACCACGCAAACCCCTAAGATATGATACCCGGGCATGTGGCCTGGACGCTGGAACATTAAACCGGGTCTTTTCATTACACTTTATCCCTCTCCTAACAAATCCCATTCGTAATTTTCACCAAGTATTTTTCGGGTGACCAAATCAGGAAGATTGAGCTGGGAGGCGCGAGTGGCAAATAAGGGGGACAGAAAAGGTTCATACAGGTTTTTAGTGGGGGGAACCTCAGGAAATAGACAACTTGGTAGAACTAAGCGTAGATGGGAGGTCATCAAAATGGATCTTAAAGAAATTGGCTGGGAAGGCGTCGAACATATTGGCTTGGCTAAGGACAGGAATGGACTGATGTGGCTCACATGGAGAAATGGCAGTCTCTAGCTGGCGTGATAACGAACCTTCCGGTTCCATTGTGGTGCGGGGAATTTCTTGACTACCGAAAGGACTGTGCAGTTTGCAAGGACTCTGCTCCATGGAGCTGATTTCTTTTTCACTTTTCCCAATTCCAGGGACAGTAGAGTCCTCAGCAAGTTACTGGTCACTGGGATGATGAAGGAAACACTGTTGTGTACATAACACATCACTTAGCTGCTGTATTCGTACCAGCCAGCGACTGATCCATGTCTCCTGTCACATAAATCAATCCGCACCCATAAAATCAGTTCTTTAAGACAAATTTCAGAAACGTCTAAGCCATGACTACGTCTTCCAACTGGTCCACTTCCGGTTCACAGAATAAAACCTACGGCTATCAAGCGCGTTTCGTTCCCCACCCATCTATTACTAGTGTAGGGACTACTGCCGAGTGGAAACTCAACTGCAGTAAATAATAATAATAACAATAAGCCGAGAAGATTCTAAAATATAAAGACCTTACAATAGAAATACAGCGCATGTGGAATGTAAAAACAAAGGTGATACCAGTAATAATAGGGGCGACTGGCACTATTTCAAAGTCAGTCAGAAAATATGTGAGCAACATACCAGGAAAACATGAAGTAAGGGAACTACAGAAAACAGCCATATTGGGCACTGCACACATTCTTCGGAAAGTACTAATGTAAAAATACAATAGATTCAACACTGAAACTAACGATATAAGCACCATGAATAGTAAGAACAGAATAGCTGCAACACCGTATTCCATAGGGACATAATTTGTCTCAGGAATATAAGTATAAATACCCTGCATAAAGGAGATTATGATGATGATGATGATGATGACAATAATAACAATAATAATAATAATAATAATACGCAACTGTTGATGAACTGACTTTGGAACTCATCATGTGTGGCGTTCGCCCACGACTGGCCATTTATTAACTTCTCATACGACATACGTCACTTACATGTTCAGCATCTCATTTAGTCCAACTCCATATGTCAATAAGGCCCAAATACACTGGCGATGTGCATTTGAATACGTCCTTATAATCTAACGAGACCCTCAGCAGTTATTATTAACTAAACATTAGTTAACCTGCACCCGCAATTTGCTTCCCGTTGACGTATAAATGACATCCGAACATCACCATCCCCTTCAACACCCCTCACGTCCTGTTTAAATCCCTACTGTACGGTACCACACACCCTAAAATAAGCTGGTCACGTGTTACAACCAGCTTCTATGCACCCCTATTGCGACGTTTATTGGTTAGAAGAGGCAAGTCACTTTGAATGTTGAATGGCTTCGGTCCCGCGACATGGCGTCATTATAGGCCCTACTTCAGTGCTTGTTCATATTTTGGCTTAGCGATTTACTGACCCCCAGTTGAACGTCGTTGACAGTACTGAATAGAGCTGCCGGTCTGCATAGCGGGGGCTACATCAGTTAATAAATGAAAAAGAAAATGGATTATACAAAAGGATAGGCTTGTCGATCCCCCCCCCCCTCTTTTTTACCTTTGTTAACAGTTCCTACGTCCCCCTGAATTATGTAGGTTTATAAGTTCAAAGGATGTGTTTAATGTAGGGGGAAAGGCTTTGTGTTGGCTGATGTGATCGGCATTGCCGAAGAGCCGATGCCATTTCTCGGACAGTGCCTTTATGATGCTCGTTCTGGCGGAATTAGGTGGCTCGTTAGTAGGAGGTGGACGATTCTTAGCTTGTTTTGCGGCATATCCGAGAAACGAATCTTGATAATGGACGTCTTAGAGCATAGACGAAGCCAAAATTTGCCCCCTTGCACATCATGAAGGCGCTAGATGGAGGTAAATGGCCAGTGTCACGCTCCGGCTGCTTTATCCCCGTTACCCAATAAGTACGAGGCTGGGTGTGTCTCAGAAAGTCTGGACACATACAACGGGGGAAAAAATGGTACCCACACCGGGCATCGAAACACTATCGGTGAGCAAAATGTGGCCCGCGTTATGAGTCTGTGGCGATGTTCATATATTAATAGTATGGCCCCCGTTTATGCCGTGAAAAGTGTGTATTGGAGGAGAGGTGTTGATCCACTCTTTCACAGTCTCCCAGCCTCTTGGCCCTTCTTGCCGACGTCTTTGATTACGGATTGGCTAGAGCAGCTGCGTCCGGGATTCGACCCCGAAGGAGGCCATAAATTAAAGGAGAAGAAAGGGAAGAAGGAGAGAAAAATGTGTAGGGTTTTGTGAGATCCGGTTGTTATTGCGGTGACGAACAGAAATTATGTTGGCCAAGCGGGCCGTCTGTATCCCGGTAAATGTAGCTTTATGGACGAAAAGGAAAACGCTGTACCATTAAGGTGCAGGGTTGGACATTTAAAATGACGGTAACTCCGGCCGCCAGCAGTTACATTGGGATTTAAAGGCCGGAAGATAAAAGGTTAATTTAAGTCGTGCTGTCCAGGAACGTAAACTCACTTTAACGGCTTGTTAAGCACTACTAAACGTAGAGATTGTGATGGAGGAAAGTTATCATCGTAGAGTTATTGGTCCACATTTAATTGGTATTACCTCGTTGTATTGTATTCCATTTATTTTGTTCTATGATACCGCGGGCATTTAACCCGTACTGTCAGTGTGTGTAATCATGCGCATTAATACAAAAGCTCTAGTGTATATCATTAAAAGTAGTGCATGATGCTGGCAGCATATTTTCATTTGAAAGGCCAACCGAATGTGCCTGTCACATACGCTTTGTGCAACTAAAATGAGAATTTTCAAATGAAATTGATTTACATTTATTTTAATACGTTCCATCTTCCCTGCATTAATCAGGTCTATAATGTATAAATAACCAACCGGAATGCACTTCAGTGTTTTATGATGTACTTCATTCCACTATATCCCCACTAACATGTGGCCGAAACATGTTGGTGGGAATATTGGGAATGAAATAGTCATATGCATTGAAGTACTTTTTGTTGGGTATTTGTATACAGTAGAACTCCACTTGTGGGCCCGGTAGCTCTGTCGGTATAGCGACTGATTACGGGCTGTACGGCCCGGGATCGAATCCCGGTGTGGACGAGATTTTCCGCCCGTCCAGACCGGCCCTGGGGCCCACCCAGCCTCCTGTACAATGGGTACCGGGTCTTTCCCGGGGGTAAAGTGCGGCCGAGGCGTGCTGCTGACCACTCACCCACCCCCTTCTAGTGCCGCGGTCATGGAAGAGTAGCGCTATACCTCTACCCACCGTCTGGGCCACACCGGGCCTGTAACGGGAAAACTTTACCTTTTATAGCTCCACTTACCCGGACGCTGATGATGTGGATCGCCAGTTGTACGGATCGGCTTAGCCCTTCCGATTTGTCGAGAATTCTACAAAACTAACTTTATTATATTAACCAACTAATCGCACTGTTGTATGTTTCTAAAATATTTATTTACACATTAACACTTTAGAAACATATCACTTTATAAAAATATCGTCATTTACTCGTACATGTTTCAGTCCTATCGGACCATCTTCAGGGAGTATAATGTGCCTTGTTTTTGAAGTTGCTAATAGTCTTATTATTGGTGTTGTACCAGCATGCATGCTGGTGTTTAGGTTATGCCTACGTTCCTTGTTGACGTGTCTAGTGCCGCTAGGCGGCACTAGACACGTCAACAAGGTAAAGGTAAAGTTCACCCAGAACAGGCCACGAATGTCCATAGGGGGATTAGAGGTATAGATCTACTCTTTCTTTAACCTCGACTCTAGATGGGATGGGTGTTAAATGCCACGCTCCGGCCGCTCTTTACCCCCTGGAAAGACCCGGTGCTCATTGTATAGGAGGCTGGGTGGGGCTCAGAGCCGGTCTGGACTGGTGCGGAATATCTCGCCCCCCACCGGGATTCGATCCCCGGACCGTGAAGCCCGTTGCGAGTCGCTATACCGACTGAGCTATCCCGGCCCACATATACGCAGGTGCATACTCTAAATAGTAACAGCTGAGCTTCAGACTGTCGTTGTAGCCTGCTGTCAAAGAAAAATCCAATTATCCGGATTTTCTGCACATCCTGTTGGCTTGCCGTCTCAATTAATTCGGAGAGGTGGAGTTCTACTGTAGTATGATTGACGGTGTTTAGTTAGGTCGCAGTAAAGTTTTTGCGCCATGATAACGCCATCTGGTAGTTTTAACTTAAAGATTCCATAGCTCCATAAAGTAGAAATGTAACGTTTCCCCTGTCCACGCCACGAAGGCATACAGGAGGAATAGAGGTATAACTCCATCTATTCTTTACCTCGGCACTATATGAATGGAGGTCGATAGTTAACATCACACCTCGGCCGCTGTACCTCCGGGGAAGTATTCCAGTGCCTATTGAATTGGAGGCTGTGTGGGACCCAAGACCCTTCTGGAAATTCTGAAGAAGAGAAAACCTCTTTCCTTTGCCGGGATCGAACCGCGGACTCTCCATCCTGTTGCCTAGCACCTATTACCGACCACGCTATCCTCCAGAGCTCGCAGCCTCACCCTAATTCAGTATTATTTCCCCATATTCACCGATGGAAATAGTTCTGTTGGTAAACATAGTCCGACCCGCCATTTGGAATGCGTAGACATACTGTAAATGTCCTGCACTTTGTTGTGGGCTGCCAGTCTTACTGGGGGTGACATGGATTCTCGGAGCGGAAAACCTCTAGGGTCACTGTACCTTGTTCACAATTACAATAAAAATTCGGAGGTAAAAAATACTGTTCGCCCTGCAACATACCTGTACTCTTTATTTTACTTCGGTGCTAGATGGGAATGGGTGGCGAACGCTCCACCCTGCACGCTTTGCCCCAGGAAAGAGACCCAGTACACATTGTACACGAAACTGGGTGGGTCCCAGGGCCGGTCTCGACGGGTGTGGAAAATCCCGCCCTACCGGGATTCGATCCCCCGACCGTCAAGTCCGTAACGAGTCTCTATACCGACTGAGCTTGCCCGGCCTAATAAAAATTTTACAGGGTAAAAAATGCGTACAGATACTGAGTCGCTAAAACCTGAAAGAAAGTAATACTTGATACACCCAGCGTAAATGATGTGATAATATTAAAATGTACGTTAAAGGAACAGTATGACAATATGGACTTTCACTTAGTTCAGGTACAGAAAAAGGTGGCGATTGTCTTGTTATTGTATCGTTATATGTTCGTGTTATTGTTGTGATTATCATATTTTTTCATTAATCTGTGCGTTCTGTTCAGTTTTATCCGTGTTATTCTGTAATTGAATAG
>Ga0123357_10012145_pt1 | contig 11101 bp, 12 predicted proteins | sample TergutEmb28metaG_FD_89873 | JGI IMG/M metagenome (GOLD analysis project Ga0123357, IMG submission 89873) | Embiratermes neotenicus P4 segment gut microbial communities from Petit-Saut dam, French Guiana - Emb289 P4 | ecosystem: Host-associated > Arthropoda: Insects > Digestive system > Gut ... | reverse complement strand
GTGGAAGTTTCTATATTCCCATCGCCAAGGTTTTTATTTACCATTGTGCTGTTAAGGTTTATTGAGGTTATGCCGGCCTCACTTAGTGTGATTAGTTCGCCTTCTTCACATATTCCGTCCTGGTTTAGGTCACGCCATATTCTTAAATCATTAAAGGCAGCGTCTGATGCGTCTATTTTACCGTCATGGTTAGTGTCAAGGTCCCTTAATGCGTCTATCCCGTCTGTTGCTTTTGAGCCGTCGCTCTTTATTGTGCTATCTCCAAATAATTCAAGGCCTGAGTCAATTGTACCGTTACCGTTTCTGTCAAGGACAAGAAAGCCGTCATCAGGGCTTACCCAGCCTGTTCCTGTTTTTACTCCGTCCCCGTTTGAGTCAAAGGTTATGGCTGCTCCGCTGGTAATACCGCTTGTTTCTATCCCGTCCCCATCAAGGTCAAAGACTAAGGGGTCTACATGCGCTTGAGCTGTCCTGGCCAGATTGGCGCCGGCTGGGTTGAAATGATTTTGTGACCATTTGGTTGCAAGGGTACCGGCCAAAGCAATCTTATTAACCAACTTTGCATCTTTTGGAGACCGTCCAGCCACAATAAGCAAGATGATGGTGGAAAGATCCATCGCAATATTTGACCAATCATTAGCTGTAGGCTTATCGTTAACAATGTCATCAAGTAAAGCTTGTCTATCCAAATAAGTTTGGAATGCTGTCAGAAAAATAATGGCGTTATCAACAGGGAGTTTTTTAAGTAATTCAAACGCACGAGAAAATGCAGGATGTTGTGCAAGGGATTGAAATAAAGGAGTTTTTGTAAAAGCTTGAACCGTAGGAGATTCTGCAAGGACTTGCCCACTAGAAGCACCGAGACTTGCATCTCCCACTATGGTTTGCAGTATTCCTAATATATCTCTATATGTTATAGGTTGAGTAGGTTGAGCAGGGATGGTAGCAGTGTTATAGTTGCCAAAAACGTTATTAGTAGGGTCAGCAGGATCAGCAGAGTTAGAAGGGTTAGCAGGATCAGGATTCGTAGCAGTTGCATAATTGTCAAAAACAGTATTATTGGGATTTTGGGCTGGATCACTCATTTCTCATCTCTCCTTTATTTATTGTGATTTATACCTATTTTCAAAAGCACTACCAACTACGTCCCCATACGCCACAATTAACACCCGTAAAAGAGGCAGCACGATAACTGTAAATGTTAAAGAAATCAGTAACATTAAAAGAACATTACTCTTAATATGAAAAAATTCACAAAGGACTGAACTTTTCCCCCATCCTGTAAGAAGTAATGCAATTAATCCAATAATCAATAATGTGTAAATTCCTATACACCATGATATTATTACTATTTTAGTCCCTTTAAACTCCATAGTTAAGAAACTTTCTTTGTAATTCATACATTTGTTGTAATACCATTTGATAAACTTGTGGATAGGATTAAATAAGATTAGGGCAAAAATGAGCAAGAATATTACTAAAATTAAGTTAGAGCTAAAGTGAAAAGCATGGAAAATTATTTCAGTTAGTATCATACCTATAGTAAGTGCGACAATTAACGCAACAATTTTCGCCGAACAGATACGTACTTTTTCTGTGAATATTTTTCCAAGTATAATGATTTTTTTACCACTCTGTTCAATTGTGTAGATGGTAGAAAAATATATTGTTAACATAAACAGAATGGATAAAGTCCAGAATATTATATGACTTGTCTGAAGTTTAACGTCAAAATCTGTTAGGCCAGAAGCGGCAATCAATAAGGATGGTAGTGCTCCTGCCAAAGCCGAGGAAATCAATGTAACAATTTTTACCGAAGAACTTGGTTTCCAGTCTGTCAAGTCTGGAGATTTTGCTGCACTTTCATCGCCATTTTGTTCCGGAAGTTTTTTATCTTTAACGCTGTATATTACGATAAATGCACCTAAGATGGGGCTGAGGGATGTGTACATCGCAATATTGTACAAATTGCTGTTGCTGTTCCCACTAAAGCCAAGTATAGCGAGTATGGCTATGCTAACCAAACCGATAAGTATTAAAAAGATCCCTATTTTTAGCATTAATGACGCGCTGCCTGTTGCTGTACTCTTATTGCCACTTTGTTCTGGATCACTCATATTTATTTGTTTCTCCTTGATCTTTGCTATACCTCATTATGAAGCGAGAGACAGCGTAGCCGAAAATCTGCAGGCCCAGGCTACACCTGACTCGACAGGTTTTATGCTGCCAGTAGCATAGAGCTGTAGAAACTGTCCGCTACCAGATTGAGGTTTGCTGCTGTTCCTGTTGTACCGTTTGATCTTGTGAAGGTTGTTGTTGCACTCCCTATGTTTCCATTACCAAGGTTAGTGTTAGTTGTGGTTCCTTTGAGGCTTATTGAGGTTATGCCAGCCTCACTTAGTGTGATTAGTTCGCCTTCTTCAGATATCCCGTCCTGATTAAGGTCACGCCATATTCTTAATTGGCTAAATATAGGGTCTGAAGCATCTATTACACCATCATTATTACTGTCAAAGTCTCTTAGTGCATCAATGCCGTCAGTTGCTGTCTGGCCGTTGCTTTTTATGGTGTTACTGCCGAACATTTCAAGGCCTGAGTCTATTGTGCCGTTACCGTTTCTATCAAGTACAAGAAAGCCGTCATCAGGGCTTACCCAGCCTGTTCCTGTTTTTACGCCGTCTCCGTTAAGGTCAAAGGTAATGGCTGCCCCGCTGGTAATACCGGTTGTTTCTATCCCGTCTCCATCAAGGTCAAAGACTAAGGGGTCTACATGCGCAGTACCAGTCTTGGCCATGTTGGCACCGGCAGGGCTGAAACCAGGAAGAAGGTCGGGTAACTGTCCAAAAATCGCATGTAGTCCGTAAGCGCAAGAAGTTGAGTAAGGATTCCAAATAATAGTTCTAAGTATTGAAGCCAAAATAGAATCATCAGGAAATTTATCTTGATTAAGAGGCATCGGTATACCAGCTATTAAAGCAGCTTTTATTGCCCAATTTGTACATTCTGAACCAAAAAATAGGGAATATGTCGGTGGATTTATTTCCGATTGATGTACGAAATCCATTAATGCCTGATAATTTGTTATTTCCATCGGGCCTGTTGTAGTATCCCAAAGTTCGGATGTATCATCCATAATAATCCCATCTATAGCATTAAGATCGCCAGTTCCAGATTTTGGGTGGAAACCGAGTATCATTTCAGTTCCATCAGGATTTGTAATAACAATAAAAGTATGTGGGGGTTCTGGTGGATTACCAAGTCTGCCCAAATAAGAGCGTATTTCAATAGTTGGTGTAACCATATTACCTCCTAAATAATTTAAATTTAATTATACCACTTAGACTTATAAATAAATTCAAGCACATCTCTATTTAATTAAACTAGTTAATATCAAGCGTAGATTAGTCTTTTACATTTCTTTTAAATTTAACCTCCATAATTGGTTTTGGTCTGTTAAATATTTTATTTACTGTCTCTATGTGATTAACATTATAAACATATATGCTAATATAGTTTAATCTTTCTTCATTTGTAAAAAAATTACTACATTGACTTAATATAAGTTCTAATGTCTTTTTGTTCTTTATATTATAAAGGTAAATGCTTATGCTATCCCACCCAACAGAACGTAAATATATTTCTTTTTTTATACAATCTTGATCTGAAACACATTCATTTTGCTCAATTAAAATATTTCGAACGTTATTATCAATAACTTGTACAATATCTCTAACGTTTACCTGCAAAAAATGCGGTTGTAATATAGTGAATTTTAAAAAAATAAAAACAACGATAAAAATAACAACTAAAAAAATTAAAAATTTTTTTCTTATCAGTGGCTTTTTATTACTTTTACTATCAATAATTAGTTTCTTCATTTATCACCTTCTAATTTAATTTAATATGCCTATTCGCCTTTTATCTGAGCAGTATCCTCGTAGCTCTATAAGCTGTAAACTAGAAATTTTGAAAAGCTTGATTTACCGTCTGTCAGGTCTGAAGATTCTGTTGCTCTCTTATCGCCATTTTGTTCTGTTATACTCATATCGCTATCTTTTATAAATTGCCTAATACTATTTTTATAATATAATCAGGCAATTGTATTTTAATCAATTTATCTATACAACTATTTATATCAGCTCAAGTAATACCTAAGCTAATATATAATATAGGTTTTATATTGCAATATTTAATGTATTACCCAATAGTATAAATCTTATATTATTAGGCAATGTTACTATTGCCCTTTTAAAATATTTTGCGCTTCAAAATCGCCTGATTCAGCCGCTTTTCTGAGCCATACGATGGCTTCTTTTTTATTCCGCTCTACCCCGTCTCCATAGTAATACATGCGTCCTAAATTATGTTGTGCTTGAACATCACCCTGTTCAGCCGCTTTTAAGTACCAAAGGAGAGCTTGCTGTTTATCTTGTACAATTCCATCACCTTTGCTATACATAACCCCTAGATTATACTGCGCTTCGGCATCCCCTTGCTCTGCTGCTTTTTTAAGCCATTTCAAGGCCTCCTGTTTATTCTTCTCTACAAAAAATCCGTCATTATACATATCACCTAAAGTAGCTTGTGCATCAGCATCGCCTTGCTCAGCCGCTTTTTTTAACTGAATAAAACGGTTTTGAAGTTTTGGCCATATACGGCTCCAATTTTTTTGCGCCACAGGATCATGCTGCTCAGCCGCCTTTTTTAGCCATATAACACTTTCTTCTCTATTTGCTGCTCCTCCATCTCCTCTTAAATACATAACTCCTAAATTATTTTGTGCTCTTAAATCGCCTTGCTTAGCGGCTTCTTTAGTCCATGTAAGAGCTTCTTGTTTATTCTGCACCACTCCATATCCATGATAATACATAAGCCCCAAATCATATTCTGCTTTTGCATCGCCTTTATCAGCTAGTTCTTTAATTAATCTGAAAGCTTCCTTGTTATTTTGAGCGACTCCTTCACCTTTTAAATACATGAGGCCCAAATTACCTTGTGCCTCAATCTTCCCTTGTTCTGCAGATTTTTTAAACCATTTAAAGGCTTCTTGATTATTCTGCGCTACTCCGTATCCTTTATAATACATAAGCCCCAAACAATATTCTGAGTCCGCATAACCCTTATCAGCAGCTTTTTTAAACCATTTAAAAGCTTCTTGATTATCCTGCGCCACTCCATCCCCTCTTAAATATATGAGCCCCAAATTATATTGCGCTTCAATATTCCCCTGTTCAGCAGCTTTTTTAAACCATTTAAAGGCCTTTTGGTTATTCTGCGTCGCTCCGTCTCTATCATAGTATATGTGCCCCAAATAAAGCTGTGCGTCTTTATTTCCCTGTTCAGCAAATGGCCTAAGTTTATTCAATGCGTTTATGTAATCATGCGCTTTGTATGCGGATATTCCTTTATTTAAATCATTATCTGCGCTACAAGCGGATAATATGATAGCAATAAACGCTGCAATAAATATTTTGAGGAAAAACTGCATATATGTTCGTCCCCCTTCTTTGTAATATTTTGTAACATAGTTGAACTAATTTTTCGGATTACGGGGCCATTTAGTTCTGTGTTCCAGCCATACTAACCAATACCACTCACTTATTTTAAAGAAAACTGGACATATAATGACTGCAAATATGAAAGAAAATATTACAGGTATTATTGGATAAGGTATTAAAGTAAAATTATTGTAATAAGGAAATTGCTTAAGAGGAATAAAACTAATTAGAGCTCCAATATACCCTGAAAAAATATATAATATAATTATTGTAAAGTAGAAAGACACAGATGATATTATTATAAATTGCTTGCTTCCTTTAAATTTTGAATTTAACACTTTTTCTTTATTATCAATACAGTTGCAGTAAACCATTATGATAAATTTATAGATAAACCTGAATATTATTACTGCAAAGATAAAGGTTAATATTAGTATCAAAAGAACATTTGTAGTGAAACGGAAAGCTTGAGCAAACATTTTGGCAACTTCCAGACCTATGGCAAGTGCGCCAATTAATGCAATAATCTTTGTCAAATAGACTAGTACTTTTTCTGTAAATAATTTCCCCATTATGTTTTTGTTACCATTATATTCTATTGTATATATGGTACTAAAGTACATGATTGCCATAAATATAATGGATAAAATCCAAAATATTGTTTGAGATGTATTAGAACTATTGTAAACAGATTGTATAATAGGAAAAAAAGATAGAGCTATCAGTAATCCAAAAAAAACTGAGAGAATCAATGTGCCAATCTTTGCCAAATAGCTCATTTTGCTATCTGTTAAATCTGGAAATTTTGTTGTGCTTTCATTGCCATTTTGTTCTGGATCACTCATATCTCTTTACCTTTTCTTAATTTACCTGCTATTCCTCGTTTACTAGCGAAGGGCAGCATAAATTGCCCAATTATCTTTATATTTATACTATTAGGCAATAGCCTTTTAATCAATTTCTATATGCCGCTATTTACATTAACTCAAGTAATACCTGAGTTCATTGGTAATACAGATTGCATTTTACAGCACTCAATATATTACCTAATTCTATGATACATTGTACAATTAGGCAATATTGCTACTACTGCTCTCTTACATAATCAAAGCTGTAGAATGTGCTGAGCTTGCAAAACCCATCAGTCCCCCAACCACAACATTTTGTTCGATTGGTTTCGTAAGCTCAACACATTCTACTGAGTTTAATGATTTCATGTCTGAGGTATCTGCCCATTGCTGTATAAAGCTATCCAAGAGATCCATCTGCCCCTGACGGGTTGTCTGTTCCATGTAATTTTAATACTTATGTTTATATAATGATATTTAGAAATATATTGTTTTTTTAATTAAAGGTTGGTTTTTAGTTATTATCTATTTACATTGAAATTAGATTTTATGCAATATAAATTATAATTAAAAATATAGAGGGTTTGAGCTTGTTTATATGGCAGGAACCAGACATTCGAAAACTGCTGTGCAACCAGACGGGCGACCGGAGACGGTCGCCCCTACAATACATTCACCCCGCCTTAACAATAGAAAGAAAAAACTCTTCAAGGTTCTTTCTTTGAGGTTCAATAAGGATTATTTCACTTCCATCTTTTTCATGATTATAAAGAAAAGTATTGAGTTCGTCCTTTTTAACACTCTCATCAACAATATTACCGTCAGATAGCTTTAACTTCACCAGATATCCAGTTATCCCCTGTGTCATTACGGCTTCAACTGTATCAATAAATTTAAGCTCTCCGTTGAAAAGAATTCCGACTCTGTCACAAACCTTTTCAACGTCATCAGTAATATGAGTGCTGAAAAAGACTGTTTTCCCTTTTTTCTTGAGGTCAAGCATAATATCTTTAACAAGAGCCCTGCCAATAGGGTCAAGACCGCTCATCGGCTCGTCAAAAATATATATCTCCGGGTCATGAATCATTGTCTGGGCTATACCGACACGCTGAACCATCCCCTTACTGTAACCTCTTATAGGCCGTTTTCTGGCGTCCCACAACTCAAGTAGTTTAAGAATATTTTCACTGCTCTTTGCAATCTCGGTCGCAGACATTTTAAAAGCTTTTCCGACAAATTTCAGATACTCTTCCGCGCCCAGAAAATCATAAAAGGCCGGGTTCTCCGGAAGATATCCCAAATTACGCCGGGAGTTAACTGATGGTATACTTTCACCTAAAATTGAAGCTTTTCCTGATGTTGGCTTAACAAGACCCACAAGACTCTTGATTGTGGTGCTTTTTCCCGCTCCGTTAGGCCCCAGAAAACCAAAAATCTCTCCCCTGTTAATTTGAAGAGAAATCCCTTTAAGGGCATTCACTCTTGTTCTTTTTTTCCCGACATACGTTTTAGTGAGGTTTTCTATAATGATAACAGCATCATTACTGTCAATTTTTGTTTCCACCTGTTGCCTCCGCTTTTTCAGATTTCTTCGCGTCAAAATCAGCAAACTTACTTGTTGTTTTTACCTTGCCGTCAGTATCAATGTAAAACGTTCCGCCATAAGGGTCTTTTGGAATTTCTTTCAAATAACCGGAAGTAAAAAGAGTCTCAACCGAATCCGGTAACTTATGATGATCCGCTTTAAATCTGTCTCTGGCCTGCTCAATCAGACTGACCATTTCAAACGCGCTGATTCTTTTTTGGTAACTTTCTTGTAAAGCGCCTCTGGAACCTTTTTCAAGAGATTTCAGATATAAAATCGCCATTTCCGTTTCCCCGCCGTCCTGCATATAACGTCCGGCAAGGTCACTGTAAAGTTTACTGCCACCCGATCTAGTAGCCGCGATTTGATACATCTCAGCAGCTTTCTTATAATCTTTAAGGAAGTAGGCGTAATTAAAACCCGCGAAAAACGGGAGCTGAGTATCCCATGTACGGTATTTCATACCATGCTCAAGAAAATTATTCGCTACCTGGTACTGATGAACATCCCATGTAAGAAAACTCTGAGCAAAATAATAACCATCTGTATTATACGGATCAAGCTGAAGAGCGGCGAAAAGCGTTCTGGATATCGCGGCATAATCCGGCGGGACATTCAGCTTGTTACTCTCCGGGTCCATAATACCGCCATAATACATATAGGCTTTGGATATAATTGAAGCAGCTGCCAGCTCTTTCTGATCAGCCGTAATAAACTTTAATGCTTTAGCGCTTGGAATAAGTCCGAGTTTTTCAACATACGGCTTTGAATGCATGTAATTGGTAAACGGAATGATAATGGCGATATACAAACAGATAAGAATTACACCGGCAATATAATGATATCTTACTTTCATAATCGGCCTACTTAATCTCACGGCGGGAAAAAATAAGAGCGCCTATTAACAAAATAATCGCTGTATATAATACAAAGTAAACGACTGTAAGCAATATCCCATGAACATTTACCGGAATCCCGTAAATTGCGTTCACTTTTAAATTGAATGCGGAGAAATTCGGCAATATATAGTAAATGGTCAAAGCGCTTTTCTGTAAAGCCTGTGGTAGTTCTTTCCCCGCTGAAGAATTTATATAATCATATACCTGCTGTGTTACGCCACCAACTAAAAATATGGCTATACTGCCGAATATCGGCAGAAAAAAAGAGCTGCTTATTGATGAAAAGAGCAAGGCAAACGCCACAATCATCATACACTTCAATAAATCAAAAGAAATTGAGAGCAGTATAATACCCCACGCAATAGGGCGGTCAGGGGGGAAATGTCCTGAAACGAAATATACAACTGCTATAGTAGCGCAACCAAGCAGTATAGCAGTGATTACCAGGAAAATGGCCAGGCCCGCGAAACGGCCCAGAAAAAACCGCGTTCTTGAGATCGGTAAAGATAGGACGCTGAAACTGTAACGCCTTTCAATATCTCTCCATAAAATTGTCCCGCCTAAAAAAATAGCCAGAACAACCAACAAAAAGGAAAGCAATGAATGTGACAATGTAATGGAAAGTTCAGTAACTTGTCTGGCTGAAAGCAAACTCAGGGTTGGAATTAAAAGAAAGAACAGGGCTGTAACTAAAATCCCCTGTAAAACCCTGTCTCTGAAAATTCCTTTTAATGTAACACGAATGATATTGAACATTTTTTGATTCTTTCTCCTAACAGAATTTGTGGTGTTTACTTTGTTGCGCTAAAAACGTCATACCATTTACTAGGGACAGCAAAAAGCATATTTATTAACCGTTGAATTCAATATCTTTTCGTATCGCTTGAAAGTTTTGCGAAGTATGAAATACGCGGATAATATTAACAGCGGATTCTACAGAATAGATAACTATGTACGGAAGATTATTCAAAACCAGTTCCCTTGTTCCCTTAATTCTACCTGGACGGCCACTTAACGGGAAAAGATTCAGCATGATTTCAGCAGTATCAAGGATAGCAAGAACTGTTTGTGCTGCCAATGCAGGGTTATCATAGACAAAAAACTTTTCTATCTCTTCAAGATTGCGATCTGCACCAACTGACCACTCAACCTTGTATTTTCGCAAGGCGTTTTACCCACTTTTCTCTTAGTTTCTCATGAGGTATAACTTTCCCCTCGGCAACCTCACGCAAACCACGCTTAATCTCTTCAGTTTGATACTGCAAATAACCATAATATGTTGCTATAGCGCCGTTTATAATAGAAGATTCTGATTGATCAGTAGTTGAAGTGAGCTTTTCAAGCATCTCTTTAGCTTCCGGCTCAATTTCAAAATTAACAGTGGCTGATTTTGTCATAAAATCTCCTCACAATACGATATGTTATGAGTATATAGCTTTTACAATTTAATCACAATAACCATTTAAGTGAAAACATCAAGCTAAAAAGATCCTCAAGTCAAGAAATATACAAATAACCCTACGAAATTTCCTTAACAAATGCCGTCACTGTAAGTCGATGCACACCCAAAATCCGCGCTATTGCCGACTTGGATACCTTTTTATCCAACAATTTCTTTATCTCGATTTCTTTGCCTGTTAGTTTTTTAACTTTGGATTTGCTCCCTTTGGGACGCCCCAATATAATCCCTTCGGCGCGTTTACGGGCAAGAGCTTCTTTAGTGCGTTGCGATATGAGGTTGCGTTCTATTTCGGCAGAAAGACCAAAGGCGAAGGCAAGGACTTTGGAGTTGATATCACTACCCAAACGATAGTTGTCTTTGATTGTCCAAACCTGAATATCACGGTTCATACATTCGTTGAGTATACCCATAATCATCAAAAGATTTCTGCCCAAGCGCGATAATTCCGAGCAAATCAGGATATCATTCCTTTTCATTTTTTTGAGGAGTTTGCCGAGTTTGCGTTCTTGAACTGTTTTTGTGCCTGAAATGGTTTCTTCAATCCATTTATCTACAACCATTACGTTCTTCTCACAAAACTGATTGATTTCAAAACGTTGGTTTTCCACTGTCTGCCTGTCGGTACTTACCCGAATATAACCACAAACCATATTTTTACTTTTTAATCCAAAGTTGGCTAAATTAATTTAGTGTATAATTCCTTCACTTTTCGAATCTTGTTCTATTAAGCGAACGTTGTATATATCATAATTGGCCTATAATTTCTCCACTTTTCAGGCCTTGTTCTATTAGTTTTTTCCACTTATCTC
>Ga0123357_10012144_pt1 | contig 11101 bp, 4 predicted proteins | sample TergutEmb28metaG_FD_89873 | JGI IMG/M metagenome (GOLD analysis project Ga0123357, IMG submission 89873) | Embiratermes neotenicus P4 segment gut microbial communities from Petit-Saut dam, French Guiana - Emb289 P4 | ecosystem: Host-associated > Arthropoda: Insects > Digestive system > Gut ... | reverse complement strand
TGACTTGGATATTTAGACATGATTTTCATAATATAATTTTTAAAAACAAAAAAAAATTACATAAAGCCCCAGGGTCAGCACCACCCCCCCACCCCCCCCCCCACCCCCAACCAAAAAAGAAAAAAATCTGGGTGTACCTATGGTCCTTGCATTTATATGATACACATTACTCATACCTTACAAACAATATGAGAACTTCATATTACACACTGCATTAATATCATGTCATAACTGGAGAACTTCTCACATTTTTGCTTCTTAGTTCCCTGCATGGCAATTATGGGCACATTGATGAGCATCTTTGGAATTTTATGGAATGCAAAACGTCTGAAGTGCAGAATGCACTCATTCTGGTGATTACTCACATTTCAAAACTACAACTAACATGATCCTCTACATCAAGCGATGAAAACAACACATGATAAAAATTTAAATTGCTATTTCCACAAATTTCAGGCTTCAAGTGTTTATCAAATTGCTTTGGAATTACCAATCAGCATTTCTAACACAAATCTTTTCACTTATTTATTGTTTAATTTATTTAGTCCTGAAACCATTGTCAGTGTGAAATTCTTTCTTTACTAAATTTATTCTTCACAAACATTTTTGCTTAGAGATGTCTTATGTAGAATGTCAGTGCACTGTAACACACAATACAGCAACAGAAAATTATTGCTCCAACAATACTGATGGATTCAATTATATATAAATTGGTTACCTTTCAAAACTGTAGTAACTGTGGATGTTATATATTCATACTTCACACAACAAACTTTATCATGTGAACACCCATCAAGATATGTCTTTATTTGCTACACCAAAGAATCATCAGTTCAGATTTTTTAATACACTCCTTTAGTAAAATAGTTTCACAAAAAATAAATAGCTAAAATCCTATAATATTGAAATAAATCTTAACAGCAAGTTTAATTTCACATGATTATAGAAATTTCAAACATTTCTATTGCTATATGTCATAATGTACATACCTTTGTATTACAGCATAAATAGCAAACAAATTTTTTTCCATATACTGAAACTAAGCAGTAGAAAAGTGTGACTTACTTATGAAACAAGCCATTATTTCTTAAAAGCAGAATACTCACACAGATACAGTCATTTCTATTGATATTTTTCATTGTGTACTGTACATAATCTCTGCAATACCACATAAATAATTTTAAAAAATGTGTCACAAATAATGAAACTGAACATGTAATGTAAGATTTACTACAAAAACAAGGCATTATTTCTTAACGGTAGAATACTTACACAGTTGCAACAACTTCAGCCCATCCTGGAATAAACTCTGGTTTTCGGAAGAACCAAAGGATAACAACAATAATAAAGAGTATTAGAACTGAGCCTTCATGGAAAGTCATTGGTCCTAATTCTTCGTATTTTACACTAATAACTTCTCTAACTATCTTGGCTTGTTCTTCACCTCTTTTCTTTTTGGCTTCTCTCTTTTTTCTGAAAAATATAGTGTAAGAACAAGATCAATTGGTAACATTTTCTTTGAAAGTTGAATAATCAGTTCCTCTCTTTACAGCTTTCAAAACCCAGAACTGTTTCAGAATCTGCATTCCCAATTTAATACACAGTGCTCTTTTCTTTATGGAAACGATATTTACAATACAAATTTCAAACCTCCATTAAATACATTAACCAAGATGAAATTTAAATATAATTTAATATACAACTTTAACTAGTCACCCTGTTTCACTCAGCATGCACATGCACGTGCCTGTGTGAATGTGTAGGCACAAAGACTCAACTTTCACGTTCTCTTTGAGCAGTTACTCTATAACAGTAAGTATTCTATGACTGGTATTGCTACATTACAAAACTCAGTGACAGATCATTTACTAACTTATTGGTCTGCTCACACAATTGCACGCACCCAGTAAACCAAGTAACTGTTTAACCAAATCTCTAGCAACAGAAACTAAAGATTCGTTTCTACTAGTACTCATACACTACATTCCTTAGCCAACTTACTCCAGTATGCATTGTCACAGATCCATGTTAAAAACAACCTCATCATCTCAGTTTTCAAAGCTAACATTTTCAACCTCCAAAGTTAGGGTTCTTGTTCCCTTTTTCAAGTAAATTAAACAGCCTACTGTTTTACAAATATAATTCTCAGCTGTCCTTCAAAACGATGGTCTTGGTTTCTTCGATTTCTGAATATCTATTCTCAGGTACTTAAATTCTTCCCTGGAGTGTAAAAGATAATGCATCCTATTCTGAGATATAAACATACGACACTTTAATGGATAAGGGTTGGTAACACATTGTCCAACTGGTCACCCAAAAACCACCCAACCCTTATCAGCTTATTCAATATACACACCCTAATACAACCACTCACCCTCTTACACCCATTATAAAGAACCAGAAACACACTTGTGAACACTAATATTTAATATTTACCTCAACAAATCCATGAACAGAATCTGAAGCCAAATCCAAGCAGCCAACATATTTACTAACATTAGTGGTGCACCAAAAATAAACCAGTTTGCAAAGTTCACTCCACCGGCCTCTGGAAATGTTCTGAAATGCAAGACCTAATACAGTAAACTTATTTTTCATTTGACAAGCACTGGCAGCCTTACAAATAACATATTCCATAGAATGTTTCCAACTGTAGTACTATATTCAGTATCAAATTAAGAACTTATTTTACACAGGAATATCAAAATTTCTCTTGGGGACCCTGCATACAGGCAAAACACAGATTACAAATAGCTAAGGAAGAGGATACTAAATGCAACCCAATAAACCATGTGGATCTAGATGTACCGCAGATCGACTTTCATTACTGCCATCTTGCCATAAGACTAATAATTATCTCATAGCAATTTAGCCAATAAGGTTAGCTCATAGTAGTGTGTGTGTGCTGTTATGGCTTTGTTATGGATCAAACAAATGAGTGCTTTGCCCAGTTTTCTTTGTTCTTTAGGCCGGAAGCACAGGTGGGCAGGCATAAGAGGGACAAGAACAGTTGCCTTGGACTAGTTGTAGCTTAGCTAGGTAATCACCCTCTGCTCAAGCAAAATTATCCCCCATATCCACTATCCTCACCAACGGATGACTCACAAAGCAATGGTCAGTGTGTGTTCTGCTCTGATATTATACAGAATATCACGTTATGTAATCCTTAGAATTTTTTGGTAAAGGGAATTTGATAACAAGAATAAAGGTGCATATATTCATATGGCTCTTCCAGAGAAGACATTTGAAAATAACTGATGTACAGTGACTGTCTTATCATAAAGAGTGTACCAGACTAAAACATAAAATAACAAATATGGCCTGTTTGTTTCATCACAATGTGATAAAACTTAAGCAGTTATTCAATGCAACAGGAGCATTTCTACAGGACAGTTAAAAACTGATTTATTGCACATGTATGTGGACAATTTTCTGAACTTCAATCATACTTGTTACTGTATTAATTGGTCTCATTTTCCTGCCAAAATAATATTTTAGAATTATGTTCTAGCACATGAAATTCAAATGTCAACCATTTCAGGTACAATTGTCTTTCAAAAACAATACTTCTCTGGCATAAGAGGCATTGTAAAAGTTTGATACACTTGTTTTTCAAAACCTGTGTTGTACTGGACTTACACTTTGAAACCAAATGTTAATATTATATAGGATGCTATTTTGAGAAAACACAAAATAACAACAAATTTAAGAACCGTTTTAGAATTTTGGATTTGGATACCTTATTTAATGCTGTTAAATAATGTGCCTTTATATTCAATTAATTTGCATTTCAGTTGTTTACTGTTCACATAATTTATGTAGCAAATCATGTTCTGTTCTCTCAAAGTTTCAATAGACATTCTGACAATTTGTAGTAGTAACAAGTGAGATAATTTTTAATAGTATTTAATGAACATGTTTTAAAAATTATGATGACTGATTCAGTCACACAAACTGAATCTGATTAAACATTTCAGTCTCTCCTCCTCTCACACAACTTTTGTTCAATTTGCTACTATCAATAGAAAATATTTAGATTATAAGCAATGCAACTTGAAGTATGAAACATTCATACTTCAATCTTTTGCCTGTAACACTGAAAAGTAATTTTGTGTAACACAGAAAGTGGCTGATGTTTTTGATGGAGATGGCTGCTCTAAGTGATAATGAAAATGTTTTTCATAACAACATAGTAAACTCTGATACAAAACATATTCCATACAGCACAAAATGATAACTATAAAACACACAGAACTCAATATACATTCTGTTTTATTGCAATATAGAAATGATATTTCTCATTTCAGATGAAATAATTCTACAAAAACTGGCAATGGAGCAAAATATAGAATTGCATAATTTGGCCTGTAGACATCATGCCCGATATGATAAATTATTCCAAAAGAGCTATAGACTCACGTGTCCCATATTCCTTTGAAAGTAAGATTGGTTCCTGTCCCAGTCAGTGTGCCTGCTCCACCCAAATTTGATGCATATGCCACTCCTAGGTAGTAGCAGATGTCAGTTTTCTCTGGACGGTCATCCTTTCTGAAAGCAAGAAGTATGGATTCATATCTCCAAATTAAATTTCTTCAGGTTGAGGAAACTGCTAGGAAACCATCAGACAAAAACTTTACTAGTGATTGTTTATTGATATGAATTGTCCCTTTCATCTCCAATCTCTTCCTTCACTTGCAACTAAATTTGATCCTAAAGATTACCTTTCAAATAGCTTCAGACATTTAAAAGAACCTGAACTTTTAAACTTCCCCTTAAAACATCGTCTTTATATTTAAAAAAATCATAAACAAATCCAACAATGTATGAGAATTTTTTTACACTTTTCGGAATATTCGCAGCACGGTAGAGTGTCTATTAAAAAAGACTGTGTTTAGCTCACAGCTGTATGCAGAAAACAACTTACGAATCATTGACTGTTATTTTTAAGCATTTGATTTGGAACAGTTTTACTAAAATGTGTCAAAAGGTTATAATTTTGATTAAAATCACAGAACAGTTATGGACACTGTGCATGAAATGTACTAGCATTTCTGTGAGCCGCTCAAATATAATTCACTGAATATTTTATAAAAGTGAAAATGTGTCCCTACAAACATTGTACAGAAAAACAAAATCCACATTTTACGTGTAAAATAATTGTCCCATAAGTTTTGTGTTTGTGAGATAACTGAATGAAGTGCATGAATGAACCAGAATTTTTCATGTCTTTTTATTACATCCTGTGTCACAAGAGGACTGTAAGGCACAAAGTAATATGGATGAGCTGCATGTCGGTCCATGGTCTACCTTCATGTACACAACATTATTTCACTCCATGTGACCAACATAAATAGAAAATTACAATAGCTATATAAAATATCAAATTATTCGCATAATCAATTGCGGTTTTCAATTCCATGATACATTTCCTTGCTTTTCCTTTCACTGGAAAATCCAGGGGTAGCAGAGCCTAAGGGCAGAGATAGGCATGAGCCTATACAGATGTCTTCAACACAGGGAATGTCCTTACATATAAAGAAAAGTAATAAAGTAGAGAAAAAAACCTCATAACAGACATCACATAATATGAATTCTCTTATTCTAGAAGCAAAATTACCTTACCTACCTATATTGCTTACTATAAATAAAATAAAATAAACCTGAATCAAATTATACAAAGTAAGCACACAAGTAAACATAGCAGACACAAAGGCACATATTTCTATACTGTGAAAAGGCATATCCACTAGGCTACTGTATTTTGGTGTGTACTATGGAAGAATGTCTGTGGTACTCCCTAATTTTAGTACGATGCTTTGATGGTGATAAGATAGCAGAGTGGGAAAAGCAGCATCGAGAAGAGAGTATCAACTGGATATTCTAATTACTAGCTCCTAGCCTAGTGTACAACATGTACTTCTACACATCTGTTTTAAGCTTGAAGAATTTAATTCAGTGCTGACCTGCATTACAATAAGCAACATTACCTGTAATTAAAAGAGAGCTAGTAGGAAGTTTTGAAATTAATTTACACTTATGCCATTTCTCATTATACAAAAATCCATGTTATTGTAACAACCACTGAATTTCTGATATGATTTGAACATTAGTGTAACCTTTGGACTACAACCATTTGCACTACCAGGGCAGAAAATTGAAGTAATCTGTGTTGCAGACTCAAAGAAAGTGACTGTGTGTGAGGCATGTACATATATACCATCAGTGTAAATTATTGGCATCCCTACTACCTGTAATTCTTAACACTTCACAAATACGAGTAAGAAATCAGAACTCAAGAACATGTTGTTGTTCCATCAATACTTCTTGACCGTCCCTGAATTTCTTCATGTACAGACCAACTTTCTAACAATGAGCCATCGAAATTGTTTGTATCATGAACTACTGCAGAAACACTGGCTAATATATTTATTTTTAAAAAGTTTTACTGCTTGAGATTAAGATTTTCCTAAAAATAATAGTATTCTTATGTCCAGTAATATTCACTGACAGAAAGAGACTGACAAAGCCTAAATACAGAATATATGACATACTCATATTCACACTGGTACACAGACTTTCGACGTGTCTCTGGGTCAAATGCACCACTTGCATGTTCGGAGTCTGCAGTGTTTAATGATGATGTTCGATGTCTACTTTCCACAGTTTTGTTCTGAAATAAAGGACAGCACATTTGTTAGCTCTCAAAGGAAGGTTCAATTACGTCCATGAAAAATGATTTTATTGTAAAAGGGTGGTAATTATGTTCTAGAATTCCATACCACGTTTATGGCATTATAATAATTTACACTTCTAAATGTTTATTAAGGACAATAAGAAATTTCTGAGCCTACTGGAAGGGGATACTAAAACAAACCAAGATTTGAGGTTCTCACAGGGGTGTTGAGGAAGATTTCAAGCTCCTGGGATATAATACTATGTAAATTAGTATGCACATTCAGACATTTAGAGAAGTTTGAAGTCTCTCTATTCAGGGTTCTGGGACTACACTGAAAATGGAAGCAGAAAATTCCTCCGAAACTTTAGCACATACATATCAATCTGTACACATCATACCTCAGAAAAACTGGATCTCCAAAACAACCCAAGTTTAAATAATCAATTCTGTACAAAACTGATAAAGCCTACATTCCTTTTATACAGATTTTATGGTTCTGTTGGTCTGTTAGCATTATTATAGTTGTTTCATACACACAAATACTGTGCAGTAGTAACATTTTTCAGGTTCAGTTTGACACTGACAATTAATGCAATGTGAAATTCCTTGTGTAGGAAAGACTGTAAATACTCTGTACTTAAGGAAATAATATGTAAATTAAAAAAACTGATGATAATCATGGCGGTGTTGGTGGTTGTAATGGTGATGATGACGACAACGATGATGATGAAGACATCATCAGTAGTAGCAGCAGTAGCGGCAGCAGCAATGACAATGATGATGACAAACTAAAAACAATAACAATACCCAGTAACACATGCAATTGCAAGCAACGAAATTCTAATTCAATTAGTATTCAATCTTAAAATCACCTATGCACACAAAGCATGCAAAATTGCACTTTATTGTAGTAATGTAAAGTTACATCACCTATATATAACATTAACAATATAATATTTGTAGGGCTGAGAGTCTATGGACAGAAGAAACAGATATACACAGATATCTCTTTTTTAAATTACTGTTAATTCTCAAAATTGAAGTTAAAATGTCAGGTAATGGATGACCTTTACCTAGATCAGTCCAGTAGTTTAAACATTTGAGATAGCCACCTGAACAGTTTCTGCTGTGGTAGAAACAAGGACAGCCTCTTTCATATAGGTTATACTTCATGGATACAAAGCTGTTTGTAAATGAGTTTCAGTTCAATTTTTTCAATGATCAAATACATGTACTGTAGCTTTGAAGAGTCTGCTTACCAGGTCTTACAGATATGATAAAGAAAATCCAACAAATTTAGTCACGGAATACAATGCTGCAACCACAAAACAAGTAGAGTGCAACTATGTGTTATCTAGAAACTGAATGTCCTGCAGACTTCACTCTTGATATGATACAATTCAATATATGATATGGTATGATATGATATATGATATGATTTGATAAGATTCAGTACAAATAAAAAAGTATCTCTGTTCAAGCAACAGTCACCTAAACAAAAGTTACAATTATAATATTTTTAAGTTAATACAAATTACATATGTAAACTAATCTCTGCAGCAGACAAATGAAAGGAATTGCAAAGAAAACAAATTTTAGTGTATTTGTTGAGAACTAAGTCTGCTAATTATGTGAACCTGTTACAACTGTGAGGGTGGAGAGTGCCGAAATTGACAAATTGTAGGTACTCAGTGAACAACTTTGTAAAATTTTGTGTAATATCAAGAGAAAAGAAGTAACAGGTGAATGAAGAAAAGTGCATAATAAAAAGCAATGAATTTTGTGCTGGTGACCAGATATTACTTTGATAATCAATCAAATGAAGGAGAATAAATAGGGTGAGGCATGAAACAGATGAAAATACAGTAGAATTCCTTTAATCTAGAAGCTGATACTCCAGAATTCCTGATACTTTGGTGGTTGAGGAACATGTCCCATGTACAGAAGTTTCAGTACCAATAACAAACATCCAGTATGTATAGTGATTCTATAATCTTATCTTGTGTTATTTGCATTTTATTCAGAATATTAAAATATCATAATGGCTTCCAGAAATCCTAAGATTAGTAAAGAAGGAGCTGCTGGCAAAAGGAAGCATGTAACATAAATAATTCCTCAGAAACCTGAAATAATTAGGGGCCTGAATGTGGTGACATGTTCAAAAAGGCCCCGATGAGTGTCTGTACATCAACTGTCATGTATCTCCTGATCCCTCATCCACTACTCCGAAAACTTCTTCAGCTATGAAAACTCTTGATCCACAAAACCACGTGGAACAAAGAGTTACTGTACATCTAAAAGAAATGGATGTGAATGTACAAGATTGGATGGGCCAAGGACAGCATCCAAGTATGGGCTCTTGTGAATGCAGTGACGATCCTTCAGGTTCTATACACAATGATAAATATGATGAGTAACTATCAGCTCCTGATTATATACAATAATCCATGGAGTTATTAGTTAAATAACTTTTAACTCATATCATCAATTCCCATTCCATTCCCAATGGCACTGCAGCCCGGGGTGTGCCTCAGCCTCCTTCAAGAATTTCCTCCATCCTTCCCGGTTTAGGGCGACTACTGTCCAGTTTCTACACCCTAGCTTTGCTGCATCTTCCTTCACTCCATCTTCCCAGTGTAACCTGGGTCTCCCTCTGGGGCGCTTTCCTCCTGGCTCACTGAGGAGGACTCTCCTGGATAAATCATTGTCATCCTGTCATATGACATGTCCTGCCCATCTCATTCTGCTCAATTTGCAGAATTTCACAATGTCATTCTCACCACACAATTGAAAGGGTTCTTGGTTACTTCTAATACGCCATCTCCCCCATCAATCACTGGGCCATAAATTCTCCAGAGGATTTTACACTCAAAAATACTAAGACGATGTTCATCTTGCTTACTTATATCATCAATGCCAGCACAAAATCCAAGTAAACTCGTGAAGTGGTAACAACATTCATTCCATCACCATTATATGTAAGACACAGCTGATGTTCTATGTTCTGAACACTGATAATATTTCAGAAATATGTAACTTCAATGTGGTGAGTTTTAGGAAATAATATGATGACTGGGAAAAACTTCAGTTAAATAACAATGACTGACAAGTCATTCTCACCTGAGACAAGAAACATGTATGAAAACACAGTATATAAACATTTTCTGGTAAGTTTTGCAGAAATCAGACCAAAAATTATAATCATTTGTAGCCCTAAAATGTGGTATTAGTAGGATGCTTTTACGGGTTATTTTAATTTTTTATATCCAATTCAAAATTACCATAGTGTTCATTTTCTATGAAGTGTAGACCCTTCACTACAGCTTTTGCAGGAGGCAGGCCACCCCATAAAGTTCATGCCACTGCAGGCACTACTGACCTAGCATCACCCTTCATTCATGTCTGTTCACTGGCACTTTAACAAAGCCGTATCAGCTGCTAGTCATCTAACAGAACAATAACATGTACAACAGTAAATTGGTCAATATCATGAAAGGAGTCATGACTGCAAATGTATTAGGTATTATTGCAGCATTCGTTTGCAGAGATCAAGAAAAGTTACAGAAATTTTCAATTAAATGCCAGTGTAGTACGGATGGAAAATGGAATCTTAAAAAAGGAGCAGCAGCAGTATTCTTGCTTACTAACTTACTTGTTTCAGTTCATCTAGAACAGCCTTCACAATGGGGGCCATCATTGCTGTGGTAGCTGTATTCGAAATCCACATGGACAAGCTCATTGTAGTTAACATGAATCCTAGCAACAATCTGGAAATTATAAGATAACCTTCAAACATAAATATACAGTGATGGAAGCAGTGACATTTGATCAAGAATTAAGTCTTCTGAGATGTTAATTTCAAGGAATCCTTGAAGAAGACTGTTTTACCATGACAGTGAAGGACTATATTCCTTAAAAATGCTGATAACTATTTACCACTCAACATGTAATAATATTCTAGCAGACTCTAAACTTCAGCAACACTGCTATGAGAATCTTAAATCTCATAATGATGACTGATGTTTCAAGCACCATATTTTTCAACATCTCATCTGATGGAACCAAAGAGTATAGAATAATATACTATGATAAATTTATTTGACATAACATTTTCTTTAGCTCTGTATTGAGCTGTAATGTATTCATCCCATTAATGTGTCACAAGTGGGAACTAACAGCTACCACTAACACATCAAAGACCACATACTTATCAGCACAGGATAATCTCAATATGGATAACATCTGTGGAAAATCAGGTAGAAACTGTGCTTTTTAATGACAACAACCAGGCTACAGACATAAATACATACATACATACATACATGCATGCATACATGCATACATACATACATACATACATACATACATACATACATACATACATACATACATACATACATACATACATACATACATACATACATA
>Ga0123357_10012143_pt1 | contig 11101 bp, 13 predicted proteins | sample TergutEmb28metaG_FD_89873 | JGI IMG/M metagenome (GOLD analysis project Ga0123357, IMG submission 89873) | Embiratermes neotenicus P4 segment gut microbial communities from Petit-Saut dam, French Guiana - Emb289 P4 | ecosystem: Host-associated > Arthropoda: Insects > Digestive system > Gut ... | reverse complement strand
TTCACGTGTGTATATATATAAATATATATTATGATGTTTTTATTATTTTTGTATAAAAAAGAATATATATTATTTATATATATATATATATATATATATATATATATATATATATATATATATATAAAACAACTGCGGAACTGCGGGTTCGTTTTGTAACTTTCTCATTTGCTTATGCCTCGACCTATTTCTTTGCTACTCCTTGAGAGTTCTTGCGCTGTTATTTATGGCATTTACGTATATTCTGCAGCCACAAAGTTTTAATCCGCACATTTTTCTGATTGTACACGCACTAATTGTTAAATATTACTAGTGGCTTTATTTTTATTGTAATAAATATTGAAAGATTGTATTCCTTATTGGGTAGAACGTGTTGATAATTTTATCATACGAATTTGGAAAAAAAATTGCACTGCACATCTTAAAGAGTATATGGTGGACTCGCCGTGAAACTTTGTCGGGAACCGAATTCATACATTCCAGCGCCACCGTCGAGTTGGTGTACACCCCTCCTTCCTACTGGAGAAGTCCCGGGGTATGAAACTCGGCCGGTTGATCGTTTATTCTGACTGACGGTTTTGCCGGCGTTCTGGAGCCACTCCATGTAATTCGTGGGACGACGCTTTGAAATATGCAACGACCCGTTTCTTCCTTGTATTCTCCATTTTGTCATTTACAAACATCCTAAAATTCTATGGTTTTGTAACCCTCCAAATTTAAAACGCATAGATAGTTAATGACGGTTCCAGCTTGATACTAACCAGGCCGTTTCATTAAGTTGTCTGGTCGTACACGCGTGATGTGTGTGTGTGTGTGTGTGTGTGTTTGTATTTCTTGGACTGAGTTTTGGATTTTTGTGGTGGGATTAAATAGCTGGCAAATGCAAAAGATTACAGCTTCAGTAACTGGGATCTTATTTGTTACTTTTGCGACCGTTTTAAGTGTATTCTTAGTCACCGGCATAACGTACCCTCATTATGCAGATGCAGAAGTTGCCAAAGATCAGAACGAAATTACACAGTTTTCGTTTTCATGTCAATCATGCTTATGAGTCCACGGAAACAAGTCCCATGGAAGACACGGATGACAGCGTTCGAGGCTTCCCTTGGCTCACTGCCCACATCACTAGGCTCCATACCCAGGCTATATGCCATGTTTAACTCAAAATCCTCGATGATGAGATCTCAACATCGATACGCGGCTGCATGCTTTATGTAACACTCTTACAGCATGCAAATCTTTCGGATGAAAACCCTGATTATGGCCAGTGTTGGCCGAAACATGTAGTTTTTATCATTTTCTAATAAACATCAATTAGATATACATTGTTGTGTTATTGACTGTAATTACCCTACCTATTAATTACTACACACAATGGGGATGGCACATTTCAAAATTCCCTTGGCTGCTTACTGCGATAGTCCCCTTCCATCTAAGCTATGCGTGTAAACCAATCCAGAGATTTCGCCGGTATCGAAGATGATCGTGTGTCACTGCCGTTGTTCAAGTGAAACGACGACTACGCTACTGGAGGGGGAAGTAAGGAAGAACGGATTATGGGAAGTGGAACAGCTGGACGGCTATGAGGAAGGGCCAGGCCGTGAGACTTGTTTCTGAGGCCTCAGTATACTTCTGTCGTGTTAACCGTGAATTTCCATCTTCCAATGGCTGTTCGCAGTCGTAATGAGCAGCTGTCGATAAGATTTGGTAATGGCATACGTCCTTGTTACGTACAAGGGGATCGACAAATGGGACATTGCTTGAATCAGTAAAAAACGCGGACAGGAATGCAGGTGGTTCAATGAAATGGTTCGAATGGTAGCAGTAGGTGCTGTGTCAACCTGCAGTGTTGCGGCGGCGGAAGGAAATGTATTAACCTTCTCTCCCCTCCTTCGCCACAGGAGATGAACTGAACCGAACTGGTGCTTCTGCCAAGTGACTGGCCTGATAAATACGAATTCTTGAACAGTGGGTGTCTTTAAGTACTACACAAATCCTGTCGTGTGATTTTTTTTTCTTTTGTAAATGTCTAAAATACAGTAGTTGCTGTTTTACGTACGTCATTAGACTCTGTGTTGGTTGCTGGCACAAATTTGTATAGGTTCGGGCCTGAACGGCCCACTAATATCACATGTCGAGACTGGCCTAGTTTAATTTCGGTTTCCACACATATTTACCGCATCAAAAATATGTCAGATACAACTTGTAGTTTAAAGAAATCCGTACTTTATTTCATATATTTGTACGATGAACGGTTTATGAATTAGTTGATGATGACCAGTTTCAGCTTTACACAAAGTAATTAGATGTTTATATGGCACTTTCTGTTTCATCACTTCATCGGTTGAATGTGCTTGAGCATTTTTTAAAATGTTTGTCATTTGTTTTATTGACACGTTCAGTGACTCCGACTACAGCGTCTAGGGAGTCGAAGCAAAAAGTCATGGTCATAACTGGAGATTCTGGTCCGGAATTTATTTGTAGGGACTGACGGGAACCGCGAGACCCTAATCCGAATATCCGGTGTTCCGGCCGAGGTTCGAACCTCAGGAATAAAAGTCGCAAGGGTTACTGCTTCAGCGCACTGGCTCGGTATGTGGGCCTAACCATATAAAACGGGATATTCAAATAAAACATGAAAGTTAGAAGGAGCACGCCATTTAAATACTGTTTACGTTTTTGCGAACTGTTGCCAGAGAATTATCGGATAGTCTCACGCAGCCTCAACAGTGTGTTCTGTACCAACCAGTCGGAAATTTACGGTTAGATTTGTAATACATAGGGTGCTGCCAGCTGCAAAACTGGAGGGAGCAGTGCTCGTGGACGCTCCTCATTGACAGTACACAGACAGGTTGACAGTGAATCAGAAAAGTGTTACGCATGGCTTTACTGTCTCTTTTCTTTCTTAGTCTGACCTCTTCTACCTACTCATTGTAGGTATAGAGGGTTATTGTCGCACCTAATCACACTCAATGACACACACACACACACACACACATACCTCGCTATGACTCCTCTGGATGAGGGATCGGTCCATCGCGGATGGCAATTCCGTGCCATGAGAGTGAGTTTAATTTGTTGTATTTTGACATACTGCACCCAGTTCGCGAAGCCTTTTATCTCATAAATGAGTCAGAGGTTCTTAATTAAATACCGGTAATTTGAGGTGTACACCATGTTACTGGCGGATTTAATAAGTGTTCATCTGTTTTGGTGTAGTGCAACGACTACACCAAGGAGAAATTGTATTTATTTTTCTTTTCATCAACGATCCCATTACTCATTAAAAATGATCCCACGAAGATCTGTGTCTTCGATTCGCAAAATTTCTCTGGATCGGTGTTTTAAACGAGGTGTAAATATTGTAGTTTAATTACCTTTGAAGGCTGCTGGAGTTAGCCCGGGTTTTATCCAGTACTGAGCCATGGTATGTTTATGAGAATGGAACAGTACTCCGAGTTCCCGCTCGCAGTATCATTCCCTCTGTGTTGCATACTCATATATCTTCTACCATCGACGCCGATCTTAGGAACTGCGAGTGTTGTTGCAACAGACACTCTTTCACTCTTCTTGATTACCTGTAGGTATGTGGCAGGGTCAGAAGTTGGCGCCTTGACGCCGCTGCATGGCGGTGAAATTTTGATAATGGCAATTTGTTGAATTATATATAACACACAGGCTTAGGCAGACCGATGTTCATTCATTCCAGAACATCCATTTTCAGGTTTTCCTCGTTTGACAAGTGAATTGCAGATTCCTTTGTGACTTTGCCTTTTTCTTATTTCTAACCAGAACATCTTCCAATTGTCGTATTCTACATTTCAGCTGTCTGCATGCTTAATAGAATATCTGTGTCTAGAATGACTAGCAGGTATGTTAGAAAAGTGAACGTGTTTATAGTGGGGTATATTTCATTATTTTATATAATGGAATTGCAGTAAGTATCTGCAGCCAGGAATTTAAATACCACCTGTTGTCTTCAAAATAATAATACTGTTTGCCAGATTCAGGTTTCAGGCCTGCTTAACATATGTGTGTTTCCTATTCTTCCCACAGGGAAGTTCCGGTTACCGTCAGTAGGCCGCAGTATCCTCCTCGTAATGAGGTTTGAATTTCGAAGAAGAGAAAACGTTGGATTCGCCACCAAATGTATTGAGTGCGCCTGCTAATCACTTGATCGGAGGTGTTCTCTTTACCTTACATGGCCGGTGGTAGATGTGTGTCACGTGTTGCGTGGATTACGGCTGAAGTATTCTAATGCCCTTTGAAATACTGGTGGGAATGCTCATTGTTTGTTATATAAATTTTATTGCTCTTGTTTATAGACTAAATGCTGTTGAACTAAAAATTTTAATCTCGATCACAAAGAGGACACCACAGTAGCTGAAGGTGACACAGATGTCTCTGACCTTTTCCCACCGCCCTGTGTACTCGTAAGAATGTCACCCGCCTCTCTACCGGCTGAAATATTGTCCAGGCGAAGTGAAATGTTCACCTTCGTTTTGCTGTGGGCGTCGTCTACGTCTCGCAAAGTCAGTGACATCAGTCCGTGCTCTTATTCAGATATTAGGGATCCGGTAATCGGTATAGCGAATAGTCTACGGGGTGGACAACCTAGGATTCGTCGTTCGATTCCCGGCAGGGGAAGATATTTTTCTATTCTCCGTAGTGTTCTCACTGGCTGTGCCCCCCCTCCCAACCTCTTATTCACTGGGTACCACAGGCGCTCTCCTCGGGATTAAAGCAGCTGGGGCGTGAAGGTGACCATTCATTTCCATCCATTGCCTTCACGGCTTCTTGTACCGAGACAAATTTAACTTTATCTGTATTTGGTGTCACTTAAGGACTTTAAATACAAGAAACTGCGAATGACTAGAATTAGGCGCCATCTGTGTGCTTACTTTATTTACTTAAAAGCTTTAAGTAACCAATTTTATTGCACTTGTTGCACGAACACTGTAGTGTTCTGAATTTTTCCTACACGGTGTGTAACGGTTGTTATGTGATTTCTCATTTTCCTAGATAGTTGGTGTTTGATGTACTTGATGTAACTCAAGTGTTTTATGAAAGTTTGTACCGAGTTTTAAACCTGTTGTTTACATGAATTTAGTGGTTAAAAGAAATAATTCTTTGAGGTTACGTAACAGATTATATCTTCTCAGAGCAGTTGAGTATATTGCAGAATAATTGCATCGAACTATATTTTATACAGTATTGATATTGAACATTTTAAACTTCAAGTTTTTAGACTTACGTTTCGTATTGGTATTTATGAAAAAAAAAATATCATCATTGTGCATATTATTTAATATTTAATAATACCTTGAATTTTATAGCTGACGAGATAGCCCTTCTTGTTTCTCTTGGCTTCGAGCCTCTGACTTTGGGTCGTGTTGACTTTCTGGATTCTTATCCTTCGTTGAGCCTCCCCTCTGATGGGGGGATTTCTTAGTCTAAGTGCTTTATAACAAAACTACCTCCCAAACTGAGGCACTGCTTCAATCAAAAAACACATTTATTAAATGTGAAGTTAAAATTTATCATAGTTTATTTCATCGTGTATTTAATAAATACGTTTCTTTGAATGAAGTTACATCTTTACATGACTGTAACAACGGGGTGTCTCAGATAGGTACACTACCAACTTCCACTTGGTATTCTAAATGTAGGTCAGAGGAAACTATTAAAGGGAATCTTAAATGTGGTGGAAGTTTGTGGCCTGGATTTCTTAGGATAGGGTTCGGTGGAGGGCTGTTGTGACCACTAAAGGTCTCGTCGAGTACCATAAACGTGCAGTTTCTTGATAACCGAGCGATCATGATATTCTTAAGGACCCTACGTCGTGAAGTGAGTTAAACATACGTGACCTCTGTTTTCGCAGGCCTGTTCAACAGACCATACCATAACTTAACGTACTCTTATATACACTAACGGTAATTCGGTCACTTGCACTGTGCAACGCTTGACTGCTGCCATGTTTTCCACGAACCGCTTCGCCTTGTCGAATAGCCCGAATCCTAGAATTCTCCTGGTTTGGGTGGCTGCCTGCTTGCAATTTAGTGATGGGAATCTACTCGCAGTGAATTACGAAATAAGCGTGCTAATCGCGAAACGTGGTGCAATGTTTTCTGTCCGGCACTGCATCGAGACCGGCCATTTATCGAGGACGTATCTTGTGCTCTTTATCCGGCGGTAAAATGACTGAAGTGTAAAGCTGAACGTATCTCAGTCTTAGTCCGAAGTTCGGCTACCTTGACTCAGTTTTTTGGTTTCTCATTTTCTCCAGTAAATTTCTATGATAGTGGGCTAATTACTGTAGCCCCCTTTCTGAAGGTTCTAAAATTTCCACATTCCCTCACTACTCACAAATTTGTCATATTTCGGTAGTTTTGTAATAAAAGTTTGAGTTGCCCCGTTCCTCGCCTTGAGGACATAAAGGTGGAACACATACAGTTCCACTTATTTTTAACCTTTTGGCACTAGATGAGGGCTAGTGGTAAGCTTCACGCTCCGGCCGCGTTATCATCAGAGAAAGAGCCTCCGGTACTCGTTGAGGAGACTGAGCGAACTCCAGAACCAGCCTGGATGTTGTGGAGGATAGAAACATCCCTTGACAATTGCAAAATCGAATCTGGATTATCCATCCAGTGGCCTAGACACTACACTGACTGAGGTATCCGGACTGCCGTTGTATGCTGCTTTGTTTTGTTGGTTTAGGTATCGGATTAGCAAATGAATTCAGTCCTGAATTTTGCGTCGAACGCATCCCATTTGGGTCGCAAAATACATTGGGGCAAGGAAGAAAGATTGCAACCACAGAATAATTATAACAACAGCAGAGCTTAACTGGAATGTTGCTATTATTAATAATGGGCGTAATTAAAATGTATCAGATATGGAATCATTTTTATTGTGATGCAAGAAATTCATTGTTTTTAATAATGGAACGTAGCGACCAGTTTTTAAGACACATGTGTCAGTTTTATGTTTTGTTGACCGTGCATCTTATTACAGTCTTTGTGAATAACCAACTTGACGTACATTTTTTTTATATTTGTTTATTCCAATTCTCTACATGTTTCGAGTAACCAAGTGCTCATCATCAGGAGAGTCAATTGTATCAACACCACCTCTGGTATATGTCGCTCTATGTAGCTGGCCGTGTGTTATGCATATCACACGGTCACATACAGAGAGTGACATATACCAGAGGTCGTGTTGATACAATTGACTCTCCTGATGATGAGCACTTGGTTGCTCGAAACATGCAGAGAATTGGAATAAACAAATACAAGAAAAAGAATTGTGCGTCATGTTGGCTATTCACAAATATCTGTCAGTGTTTCCTTTAAAGTGAATGCGTGAGCTGATTTAGACCATGTAACTTAAACTTGTTTAAATCTAAACTCTTTTATTTAGTTTTCATGGATTCCCCATAAGTGTACTAACTAAACCGATATCTGTGTAGTTGATATATCGTTGTTAACAAACATGAGATTGAATAACCAGCGTTATCGTAGAGCCGAGGTTTTTTTAATACAAAATAAACTTCTCTGGACTAGAAAAGAGGAAGAGTGTTCGTGCTGAGTTTTCGTCAGTGCGATTAGCTGGGAGTCCGTAGTTCTTGGCGTAAGCCGAGGGTGATGAAATGGTTACTAGTTGATCGTGGCAGTAAGTGTTCAGTACGGAAACAAGATAAAATCAGCTTAAATTCGGCAAAAACGTTAAAGATCCATAACAAGAAGCCTTGGAAACTTAACTACGTGCTCTGTGTCAGTATATGACGTATTTCTGTACCATAGTAATACTGGTTCACGTTATTCGTTTCTTCAAAAGTTATATGTATCCATAACTGTACGTGTTGTTTTATGGACATGAAATTAGACTTGTGTTCGTAAGGAAAGACTTAGGGTACAGGTAATATACTGTTGAGAAAGTCTTACTGATACGTAATAGAAGCGAAGTGACAGAAGACTGAAGAACACTGCATAATGGTGTCATAATTCATGTTCTTACCAGGTGCTATGAAGATAGCTAAATCAAGGGCGATCAAATGGCCGAGATATGTAGTGGCATATGAGGATTAGAACCGCACAGCAAGTTTCGGCAAACAGAAAGGACAAAGAGAGCATGGGAGACGGACGTAGATAGGAAGATAATACTGAAACCCATCTTAAAGAAATGTGGCTTGAAGATACGAAGTCGATTGGCGTGGCTCAGCACAGGGACCATTGACCTGCTCTTGTTAACATGATGATAAACCTTCTGTTATCGTTCATCTCGGTTGCGTGATATAGCTGGGACTCGGAGAGATGAGATCTTATCTGCATTGGGAATATTATTGGACCTTTCCCATCGCCAGCGGTGACTTCACCATTGCGTTCAAAGATACACGTTTGACTGATTTTGGTGATTTTATGGCCAGTAAGTGAGTGATGTCATGAACTTATTACACTTTGCTGACATTTTATGTTTGACCACGGCAAGTGAAAGCGACCACAACTCTATTATGTGGATGTCATTTTGGTTGGTTGAGTTCACACGCAAAGTTTCGATTAACAAAGTTGAAGTTCACAATTTTCAAATACACATATGGAATTTAATTAAACACCTTGCGTTACCTTTATGCATAAGTATATCAGTTTGGAGTTATAAATTTTGTTGTGAGATTCTAAAATTTTTTTAGGCGATCATGCAACGCGTCCTCCTGACTACGACGTACCAAACACAGTCCCTGCATTCGAGCTCATTCCCTTAGTCTGCCCTACTAAGAAACCTTCCCTCTTGATGCTGAAATGTTCTCATTGGCCAAAACGTGAATTTTGCCGTCATCAACAGGCTGAAATTAACTTTTTAAAAGTTTAAACCTAACTGGCTAAACCAAACGGCGCGGCGGAACGCTATTATTTTAGTTCAATGACCCCAGGCTTGCATTAAACGAATATCTTGGGGCGGGTTACTAAGTGACCTTCCACTGGACGAATTATGGCAGCAAGAACGGTCTCGTTTGGGATCTTACACGGCGACATGTCCCCGCCGCTTTGAAGCGATATGTCGCCACCGTCCTTCTTATCTAGCTTTTCTCCCCTAATTTCTAAAGTTAGATATTGTGCCCATCTACCCCAATTTGTAAGCCGAAAATAAATAAGTAAATCTCATAATCCGACGTGTGCATGCTTCGAACCCGAACTGCCGATTACACTTCGCTTTTCCTGAAGTCACAGAAATTCCTTGATAATGTGGGCGACTGTCAGCCTGCGCTGTCACATGAGACGTACGTGTTGTAATGACATGATTATGTTACTAATCACTGCAGTTCATTACTTCATGACTGGCCTAGACTTTGGTTTCATTAAAATGAACACGAAATTCTCTTATATGTGTAAAAACATGGGAAATATACGTAGCCTTGTGGTGCGTTCGGATCTTTACATCCTGGACAGTTCTCAGATCGTCATACCATCTGTTACGCTTTTTATTACTATTTACAGTTGTGCTCGTGTTGTAGGAAGTTATTGCTATTATTACGGTCTGTTATCTTTCTTATATGTCTGCTTTGATTTGTTAAATTTATGGGTCCTACGTATGATCCAATCTTCACTCCTTGTAAATATTTTGTAATGACTGAATTAAAAACAATATTCCTGCATAATTTGTATGTATAGCCGCCTGTCTAAGTACCGACAACAAATTTAATATTCCTGTCCATAAGCAGTGAGTACTAAATATTATGATGGCACGTTTTATGTACCTTAATTTTTTTTTTTCTTGGCTCGACAGTCCTAATGGGCCCTAGGCCTCCTCTGTGAGGTCCCTTGTTCACACTCAGGTTAGACACACCACACTCGGTAGGACTCCTCTGGACGAGTGATCGGTCCGCCGCAAAGACCTCTGCCTGACAGCACACAACACTCAAAAGAGAGAGACATCCATGCGCTGGGCGGAATTCGAACCCGTAATCCCAGCAAGCGAGTGGCCGTAAACCCACGCCGTAAACCGCGCGGACACTCTGATCAACATTTTTCTTAATTCTGCACCGTATAAGTCTCATGAAGAACAAAATTCAATCAGTGTATAATAGAAACGTCACCTAAGAACACTAAGACGGAGTCATCGAGTTACTACGCCACATGACAACAAATCTATATGTTGATAATTGTTTGTTTGGCCACCCGTTGTCTGTTGTATTTCTCGAAATTATCTCGTAAACGACACACTTTCCGGGAAAACGTGTACTTGGGCTTGAAATATGTGTTTTATTTGTCTCTGCGGCGTTTATGTGGAACTTCTGTCAACCCAAGAAGTTTTTAGTGTTTAGTTTTAGATTTATGTAGGTCATCAAGTAAAGTGCGTGTTATTGTTATCCGATTGTAACCAAACTTGAATTTTGACAATGGATTTCTGTAAAACTCCCACATTGTAAAATTTCATGAAAATCCGTTTAATGGGAGCCGAGTTGTTCCATGTGGACGGAAGGATGTATGGACGAACAGACGGACAGGCAAGACGAAGCAACAATGCGATCGCGCCTAGAAGTAAGCACCGGTATGTCACGTCATAGAACGTACATTCCCACAGTTCTGCTTTCAGACCTAGTCCCCATACGAAATACCTTATATATGACGTCCTATGTAATACGATTCATGTAAAGGTTTATTTTAGATCTTCACATAAACGTTCAGTCCTCAAATGGCGGTGAACAAATTAACTAAAAGGGGCAGAGTCCTTCTTAAGAATAAGATTGTCGCATGGCTAATGAAGTTATTTCGCCTCTTTTATATCGCCTGAAGTTTTTTTCCCAACACACAGCGGCTTAATGTAGGTCCTAATCTGAGCCGATTTAATCCACCCTACTTTCTCACAACCTATTTCTTTTAAGCTCAATTTTAATACTATTCTCTTAGTAGGTCATGGGTATCCCAAGTCGTCCCTTTCCTTGAGGGTTCCTAACCGTGTTCGCAAGAGCCCACTGTTGGACCCTATCCTGAGACACGGTAAGTCCATCCCACACCTTCAGACCCTGTTTCTTGAAGATGCATGTTATTTGTATCCTCCCATTCACATCAAGATTTCCACAGCCCCCCCCCCCCCCCCCCCCCCC